>JABAOH010007061.1_pt1 | contig 14546 bp, 15 predicted proteins | sample 7062181 | NCBI WGS metagenome assembly JABAOH01 (sample SAMN14538630, study PRJNA623070) | marine sediment metagenome | biome: marine biome [ENVO:00000428]; feature: marine pelagic biome [ENVO:01000023]; material: deep marine sediment [ENVO:00002113]; isolation source: pool of 5 deep marine... | reverse complement strand
ACGTCGCCTTTGTGCATCAGTTTGATAGTCCCCATATGGATCACTCCTTCGCGACTGTTTACCTCGCACCTTCTATTCTGAACATTGTCACCGACTCCTCGTCTTTCACAAATACACGGTTGCCCGCGATTACCGGATGCGCATAGATCGGCGTCTCGGCCACTTTGTAGCGAGTGATCTCGCTGTACGCCTTGCCGTCGGGCTTGAAGATAATCAGTTCGGAATCGTTGGTCAAGACGACCAGACAAGAGCCGACATCGACTATGGATCCAAAACCACGGCTTCCGCATGCTGTTGCATTGGCCCAGGCCGTCTGGCCGGTCTGAGCATTGATGCAGAACAGATTGTTGCGGTCGGAGAGTCCAAAGAGTAGGCCATCCTTGAGGACCGGTGTACTGAACTGCACGCCAAGTTCCGGATTGCTCCATAGCTCGTTAGCAGTAAAGCTACCTCTCTGCTTTTGGATCTTTATAGCCTTGGTGCCCCGGCCCTTTGCGGCAAAGATCACAGTTTGGCCATCCACTATCGGGGTTGCGGCATTGTACGCCATCCTCGGGGGCACGGACGGAAATTGCCACAAGAGTTTGCCGTCGGCTACAGCAATTCCAGCTACGCTCTTCTCGGTCGGCGCGGCGATCTGCTTCACTCCCGCTACCGTCAACAGGAAGGGCGAGCCATAGTCCGGGCCTTCGTCGGCCCATCGCCACTTCTCGTTGCCGGTGGCCAGGTCATAAGCGATGATTGCCCCATTGCCCTGCCCGCCGAGATGCGCGATGACTATACCATCGGTGATGATTGGCGACATGGCCGCAAAAAACCTGGGCACGACCTTCGGGAATGGGTCCTTTCGCCACATGACCTCGCCGTTAGCGGCGTCCAGACAGGACAGAACCCCGCCGACACCCAGCGTGATGACCTTTCCATCGGCCACCGTGGGCGAGCTTCTTGGTCCGGGGTGTCGCGAAGCCGCTCCGGTCACTTCCTGTGCCGCGTATTTGTTCTTCCACAGTTCCTTTCCGTTGGTTGCATTCAGACACAGGGTAACCTCATCGGCGCCTTGCCGCGTGAAGACATAGAGCTTGTTACCCACCAGAGCGGGCGTCGCATCGCCCAAGCCCACCGTTGTCTTCCACTTCTGCGTCAGCTCCTTCGGCCATTTCCGGGGCGCGGTGAACCTACGGACCTTTCCATCCCGATTGGGTCCCCTCCACTGTGGCCAATCCTGTGCGAAGACACAGCCGGCGCTGATCAGAATCACACAGCCGACCATCACGGCTCTCGATAAATTCTCTTTTTTCATGGTAACCTCCTTTACGTTTCTTGTTAAGAAGCCCACACCGAGCTGCATACACGGCAACAGAATACCAGTGCGGGCCTTTCTTTTGCACTCTAATCTGTTTCGGGCGATATGTCAATATCATTTATAAAAGAAACTTCATGGAAGACTTCCTCAACCTTCTTGATTTTTCTGGTGAGGATAAGGGCGACCCTCCCTCTATGAAGCCAAGCCTGTCAAGTTTTAGCTAATAAGTCGGCAATCTGTTGCCGGATGGAATTTACGAGAAGGACAGGAGCAGTCCAAAGGCAAAAATTGCAAGAAAATGAGGAATGGTCAGCAAATCCATTTTTCAATCCTTTGTGGTCAGAATTGGTCCTAATACAGTTTTGCAATAATAAGAATATCAGATGTAGAAGCTGTTGAATTTAGTTCAACTATCTTTGCCTTATCCCCAGAGTTTATGGTTTTTTCTTCGAGTCCATTTTCTTATTTATCAGAGCAAAAACTGTGATATCATCTTGTTGAGGTGCCGTTTTGCGAAAATCGGTCACACCTTTTACGACGGCCTGTACAAGCTCTTGTGCCGAATGAGCTTTTAAATCTGTCATTAATTTCTCCAAGCACTCCATTTCGAATAATTCGCCGTCAGGAGAGCCAGCCTCAGTAATTCCATCTGTAACCACCAGCAGACTTGTATTAGGACTAATTGTTTTTGTGAACGTCTCGAATAATCCTTTAAAGATTCCAAGAGGCAGATTAGCTGCTTTACCTAACGGCTCAGCGTGTTCTGAAGGCCGCATAATTAATGGCGAAATATGTCCGGCGTTAACATACGATAGTGTGTTTGTTGATGGGTCAAACAACCCGAGAAAGAGGGTTACAAACATATCATCGCGCAGATTTTGACATAAATGCTGATTAATACGTTCAGCCACTGTGGATAGTTCTGTGCAAAAAGCCATAGTAGTTCTGAGGGCGGCTTGCAAGTTGGACATTATCATAGCAGCAGGCAGACCTTTTCCTGATACGTCAGCAACAGTAAAAGCTATTCGGCCATCCTCCAACGACCATACATCATAGTAGTCACCGCCGACCCACATGGCCGGCTCATAACAGACTGCGACGTCGACCTCAAATTCGTGCTGCAATTCCCTTGGGATAAGTCTGGACTGAATATCACGAGCAAGCGCCAGTTGCTGATCGAGTATCTGTCTTTGGGCTTTTGCTTCAGAAAAAATGAGACTTTTCTGGATGGAGCCGATTTGCCGGGCTATTGCTTCCACAAAGTCGAACATTTCCTTTGGTGATTTATCTTCCAGGATATCCAGGTATAAAGCGTCGAGGGTTCCATCGAAGTCGTTTATCGGAGCGGAAAAGACAATGTGTGGATTGACCTCGTCGAGGATTGTCAATACCAGATGTTTATCAGATGACGGCCCGCTTCTTGCCATGACCGGGGTATTTGTTGACCGAACTGTGTCAAGCACGCGTTTAGAAAGATGTATGTTAGATGTCTGTTGGATGGTATCTTTCGCTGCGTCCCTGCTGAAATGGCATGCAAGAATCTGGGGTGACGTTGTCAGTGAGTCTGAAGCGGGGGGCAATCTCACAAAGGCCACAAGGGCATCCAACATTTTANNACGTTGTCTGTGAGTCCGAAGCGGGGGGCAATCTCACAAAGGCCACAAGGGCATCCAACATTTTAGCCAGGTAATAAGAGGCTTCCGAATACAATTCTGATGGGCTGGACAATTCCAGCAGGCGACCGGTGATTTTATTGAAACGGCGAATTAGTGCGGTGGATAAAATGCCATCCGGGTCAGCTTTGTAGGATACAATGTTCTCCTCTAAGCCTTTATCTACAACCGAAACGGTAGTTTGAATTGATGAATCCGGAACTATCTGTTGTTCAAATTCCTGTAATAGAGACAGAGTGAAGGGATATATGCTGATTTTCTGGTTAGGTATTACAGCCTGTGCTTTTATGCGTTTGCCTTCGACCAATACGCCATTTTGGCTTTCGAGGTCTTCGATAATCCAGCGCCCGAAGGGGTCCTGGAAAATTCTGGCGTGGAGTCTTGATATATTGCTGTGGTCGAGTACTATATCGCAATCCGGATCTCGTCCCAAAGTTGTCCCTTTCGGGTCAATCAATATCTGGTTGGTATCTACCGGTCCTGATATAATCAACTTTGTTGTCGCTTTACTATATTCCGCCATTTTGCTCAATAGTTACATTTTTCCACATAACATTAACCGCTCCAAGCCGACAATCTGAGGGTTGAGGACGGTTAAGCCGATACCTGTCTCAGGTCAGTCATTACATAAATTTGCTGAGCGGATGTGCTTTGTGACAACAAGTTCTACTTTAACTCTTCCCAGAATTTCTGTTCGACTTTTTGGAACTGTTCGAAACTAGCCTCCAACTCTGAAACCATCGATTCGATGTTGTCTTTATCAACCTGGAGCTTATCGTCAGTTGCAGCCATCAGCTTATGCAAACGCAGAGCTGCGCTGTCCAGGCGTTCGGCGCCTGCGGCAAAGGCACCTGCAGAATCGATCAAAGCCTGGATTCTAAACTCTTTCTGCTTAGGTTTGTAAAGCAGCTTCCACGGTGCCCGGCGCACCTCCTGGGCGGTCAGTTTGAGATTAACGCTGACTTCTGAGATGTTGCTGATAATCCTGTCAATACGTTCGTCGCCGGTAATTTCCTTGATGTTCTGCATCGCCGATTGTGCAGCGTCAAGTGCAGTATCAGCTTTTGCTATCGTCTGTTGGAACTGTTCAATTATAGCGGGGATGTCCTCCTTCAGCCGGGCGATAAAGCTATCTGGTTCATCAGGGTCAAATTCACGTTTAATTGCCTCCATTATATTGTCAGCGAGGGGCAAGTCCACTGTTTGGCCGTTCTTAATAAGCGCACCTTTGCTTCCTAAATCCTCAATGGATAATAAGATTTGGCCGCCCAAGACATTGCTTTGAGGCATCAGTACGCAATCACGGCGCAATTGATATTGTTGCGGTATCTTCATCGTAAAAAACACATACACATCATTGCAATCTGTCGAGGCCGGATTGAGCTTCTTAATGCCGGTTTTGGTAATATGTCCGATCTTGACCCCACCAAGATGTATGGGACTACTCTTACTAAGACCCTTCAATCCAGCTTTGTAGGGCAGCCTGACAGTAATCTTCTGCTGGGCGGTGAACAAAGTGGGCCACTCCGCCAGCATTACCACGATATAAATCGTCAATACCAAGACTATCGATACTGTTATACCGACTGCAAGGTTATTACGGATTCGTTTTGCCATATATTTATTCCATAAAAAACTGTCAATAAAAGCGAAACTTTTCCCTATTGCTCGTGTTTGAGACTGACCATGAGAAGGTCTTCTTCGTAATCGCTGGTCATTTTACGGTCGGTAATTGGACCCTTAGCATCGCCGCACAAAAATTGCCGTATCAGCTTATCCTGCTGGCTTTGTAATTGTTCGGGCCAGCTGTCGCGCAAAGCTTCAAACTCCTGTCGCGAACCTGTTTTTAAAATCTTGCCTTGGTCCAACATGCACATTCGGTCGGCTATGGTAAAAGCTGAGTCCATCTCATGAGTTACTACAACGCTGGTTACGCTAAGTTTCCTTGTCAAATCAATAATCAGCTGGTCGACCTCGGCGCTGGTCACAGGGTCCAGCCCGGCACTGGGTTCGTCATAAAATAAGATCTTCGGATCAAGGGCAATAGCCCGGGCCAGACCGGCGCGCTTCTTCATTCCTCCGCTGAGCTGTGCGGGCATCTTATCGGCATGTTCTCGCAAACCTACCATTTCCAGCTTTATTTTCACCATTATTTCGATAGTGGCTTCGTCAAGGTTTGTATGCTCCCGCAGTAGCAAAGCTACATTTTCGCCCACACTCAGAGAGTTGAACAGCGCACCTGACTGAAACAGAATACCAAATTGTTTGCGAACCTCATTAAGTTCTTTCTCTGCCAAAGTTGTTATTTCCTGTCCGAGCAACTTGATGCTGCCTTGATCTGGTTCGAGCGAGCCGATGAGGAGTCGCACCAGCGTGCTCTTGCCACAACCACTGCCACCCATAATNNTTGGCATATTCTTTAATTGTTATTTACTACGGTTTAATCAAACAATCCGTAAGAATAGAAAATCAGGGTAAAGATCCCGTCAGCGGCGATAATCGCCACAATACAGTACACGACCGTGTTGGTAGTAGCCCGTCCGACTCCTTCACTGCCTTGCCAGGGTTTGACCGACAAGCCGAGAAAGCACGCAATCAACCCTATCAGCAGCCCGAAGACGCCGGCCTTGACTAATCCTGTTGCAAAACCGACAACATCAACCGCCTCAAAAGTCAGCTGAAAATATGTGTTGGGGTCAATTCCAAGCATGTAAGAAGTGAGCATGCCGCTTGCAATCATAACCACATCGGCAATTACCGTCAGCATCACTGACATTATTACAGTAGCAAACAGCCGAGGCACGACCAAAAATCGAACGGGGTTCAAGGCCGAAGCCTCAAGAGCCTCAATCTCTTCAGCCGTCACCATGGTACCGAGTTCAGCCGCAATACTGGCGCCTGCAAAACCACAGAGCACCACTGCGGTCATCAAGGGGCCAAGTTCTCGAAACCCGGAAATCGCATTAATTGTCGCGATTTGCTCAGCTTGACCAAACTCATCGAGCTTAGGAAACATCTGCAAGGGAAGTATCATTCCTATCGCCATCTCAACTAAAATCACGATAGGAATCGCTCTGACACCAACACGCACCATCTGCGCGACCAGAGTGTCACAGCTAATGCGTTGTCCGGGCACAAGCGTTCCTTTAGCCGTGCACCACGTCGCTTCACTCAACAGTAAATACATGGCCCCCAACATCGAAAAAAACCTGCGCCCGGCTCTTAGCCCAAACCACCCTGAGGCTGCGGTTTTAGCCGGGCCGCTATCCTTTGCTGCCCTGTCTGATACGGAATCCGGATCTTTCATTGAGACAACGCCTCAGCCCGACTGTCATAAATTTGGAATATCGATTCCAGCCGGCAAATATCGAAAATACTTCGGACGCCTTTAGACAAACCTGCCAGTCTGAGTTCACTGTCGTTGAGACGGCACCACTTCAAAACTCCTACCAAAGTAGCCAGCCCGCTTGAGTCCATAAACTTCACCTCTGTCATATCAACGACAATTACCGGCGGCTTATCTCGGAAAATCTTCTTGAATTTATCTTTTACCTTGGCAGAACATTTCATATCTATTTCCCCACCCAGTTCCAGCACCACAGCTCTGCCTTCGTGTTTGACTCCTCTGATTACAGGTTGGGGTTTAATGTTATTATCCCTCATGATTTATAACTCACTATTGCGATATTGTCTTTTTAATCTACGTATTTTACCATCCGTAGCTGCATGCCACAATCGTCACCGCGTGTGAATTCGACTTTGTCCATGGCTGTGTACATTATGTGCACACCAACTCCACCGGGCCTGAGCTCATCAAGGTCTCGTCCCTTTATATTTTCAGGGTCAACCTGTTTGCCAAAATCACGAATTACGACTTCCAGTCCTGCTTTTTTCACGTCGGGGTAGTTGATTTTATTAAGCTTTACAATGATAGGTTTGTCACATGGCCCTCCGTAGCTGTGACGAATCACGTTGGTTATGGCCTCCACTACTGCCAGGGTAATCGTCTCAATCTCATTCTCTTTAAATCCGATAACCTGAGCGACATCATGTGTTGCAGTCCGTGCCACGCGAAGGTAATCCGGATTGGCGCACATATGCAGCTCAATCTTAGTTTCCGTAAAACTCTTCTGGTTTTTCAAGTCAGTTTTCATAATTCTGAGACCCGTTTGACTCGAGGAACTCGCGCCAGCGTTCGACCGCCTCNNTTATCCGTGCCTGTAATTCGCCGCAGGGCTTCGATGGCAAAGAAACGTACTGATGCATCCTCGTCCTGCAGAAAATCTATTAACTGCGGTGTTGCTGAGGATGCCTTATTATCACCAGCCCATTTGATGGCCATGATTCTGACCGCCGGATTGGGGCTGTCCAGGTCCGAAAGTCCCATTTTGCGGTCGAAGGGGCCACTGCACCCATACAGCACAAGGATTGTAGCGGTCCAAAACCACACACAGACAGATAGGTTGCTGTATTTGGTATTAATCATAAAATTACATTTCCATTATACTGCTCCATAGGCTCTGAGGCTATAAAGCAAATAATATCAATTCGGCCCAACAAAAGGATTATGAGAATTATGCCGGGGAAGCCGCCATTTATCAAGCTTTAGCAGATTATTTAAGATGATGTTCTCAAAGATGCCTGTCCGGCCGAAAAATACATACTCTTTATCCTTAAAGGACTGCTATGAGGTCATTATCGTCAAGTACCAAAGAACCTCAAAAACTTAATTCTTTGTTTTTCGTATTTTTTCCTAATGCACGAAGTCTGCTCCTGCCGGTTCATCTCTAAATCCGATTGTACAGCTACTTACTCTGCTATACATGCTTTGGACGGTCAGCCTTACGCACGTTAATGTTGCAAATTATCGCAAATGGGGGCTACAACCTTAGGCATCGGTGAAAGAACGTTCTATAGAAAAATAAAGGAATATAATCTGTAAACGTGTCTTGTTGCTCGATGCTGGATTGGGTGTAAGAAATCCGAAATCCTAAGCTCTAAATCTAAAACAATACTGAAATTTAAATGATAAAAATTCAAAATTTACGTCATGTTTTTTCTTTGCCTTTTCAATTCTTTTGTGTTATTTTCTTCCATCAAGGTGTGATGCATCTGGGGGCGGAAACAACACGAGACACGATTCCCTCGAGTCGCTCGGCTACGCTCAGGGCAGGTCAAACGAGATTGAGGTCTTTCGGCTGTGCTCAGGATGACCAAAAAAAGGTGCTTTTTTGTGATAGACGCTTCGGTGATGCTCAGGGTGGTCAAAACGAAATTGAGAAATATTTTTTGAATACTTTAGTCAAATTTGCTATTATTAATAAAATTTATCTGTAGTTATTTCTTGGTACCAAGTTGATTTAAGCCAAGGCATTTAGAGTATTGCCTCAAACGCTGACGGAGCGAGAGCGAATAAGCGTTGAGGGAGTGAGCATCGAAGACTATGCGGGATGACCAGAAGACCAAAGCGGAATTACTACAAGAGTTGGATACTTGGCGCCACCGTGTTTCCGGACTCAAGCAAGCGGCGGAGCAGTGGTCTCAGACATTCGACGCCACATCGGATCTTGTGTTCGTACAGGATAAGGATTTTAAATTTATAAAGGTTAATAAGTCTGTTTGTGATTTGCTTAAGGTAAAACCTGAGGATTTGATCGGGAAAAAGTGTTACGAAGTTTTACATAAATCTGACAAGCCATGGCCAAACTGTCCGGCGGTAAAAACTCTAAAGGACAAGAGACCACATACAGAAGAAGTTTGTGATCCTAATATTGGCATGCCGCTTTTGATTACAACATCTCCGTCATTTGATGAAAACGGAGAATTAACCGGCGTAGTACATATTGCCACAGACATCACGGACCGCAAGAAGGCCGAGGACGTGCTGCGGGAAAGCGAGCAACGATATCGAGACATCTTCAACAGCGCGACAGATGCAATTTTAATACTCGATTTAGAGGACCATATCGTTGATGCAAATTTTGAAGCGTGCAAAATGTTTGGTTATTCTCGCGACGAGATGATAGGACTCGCCGTGCAAAAATTGGTTCATCCCGACTATCGTCGCAAACCGGAAGAATTCAGGAACGAAATCGAAACCAAAGGCCGAATACATTTCGAGGCCGTAAATCTGCGGAAAGACGGTACCCAACTAAACGTTGCGGTTAGAGGGACTATTTTCACCCATAATGGTAAAAAACACTTTTTTATTGCTATTAGAGACGTCACCGAGCGCAAGAAGGCTCTGGAGGAACTACAGTCTAAGACAGCCATACTTCAAAATATTATCGCTAATATTCCCCATTATGTTTTCTGGAAAGATAAGAATTCGATTTATCTTGGATGTAATGATAACTTTGCGAGACTGGCAGGCGTTGAAGAAATAAAGGATATAGTCGGAAAGAACGATTACGATTTGCCTTGGAAGAAGGAAGAGTCTGATTTCTACAGGAAAATTGACAAAGAGGTTATGAGTAAGAATGCGCCAATATTAAACATAGAAGAACAAGTACATTCTGGCAAGAGCAAGGCAGCGACACTTTTAACGAGTAAGGTTCCGCTACGGAATGCGGATGGGGAAGTTACCGGTGTGCTGGGTATCTTCACAGACATTACCGAGCGCAAGAAGGCCGAGGATGAGTTGCAGGAATCCGAACAAAGATTTAGAGCTATTTTTGATGGTGCGGCCGATGGGATGCTTTTAGCGGATTTGGAGAGCAAGAAATTCCAGACCGCCAATAAGATGATTTGTCAAATGTTGGGTTACAATCCGGAAGAGATCAAGAATCTGGGAGTTGCGGATATCCATCCCGAGGAAGATCTGCCCTATGTTATAGAACAGTTTGAGAAGCAATCGCGGGGGGAGTTTACGCTCAGCAGAGATATCCCGGTCAAAAGAAAGGATGGCAGTGTTTTTTATGCTGATATTAACTCGGTTACGATAACATTGAGGGGAAAAACGTATCTCATGGGTATCTTCCGAGATATCACCGATCGCAAGAGAGCGGAGGAGGCGCTGCGGGACAGTGAGAGTAAGTATAGAACTCTTGTCGAAAATCTTCCTCAAAAGATATTCCTTAAAGATAAGAACTCAGTCTTTGTGTCCTGTAATGACAATCTCGCCAGGGATTTCAAGATTAAATCCGAGGAAATTGCTGGAAAAACAGATTACGATTTCCTCCCTAAGGAATTGGCTGACAAATACAGAGCAGACGATAAAAGAATTATCGAGTCGGGCCAAACAGAAGCTATCGAGGAGAAGTATATCGAGGAAGGCGAGGAAAGAATTGTCCATACAGTCAAAACGCCTGTCAAAGATGAACAAGGTAACGTCATTGGAGTGTTGGGCATCTTCTGGGATATCACCGAGCTCAAGCGTAAAGAAGAAGAGCTCAATATTTACAGGGAGAATATTGTTCAAGCTGAGGAACTGGCCGCGGTGGGAACCTTAAGCGCTACCCTGGCCCATGAGCTGACCCAGCCTCTAACGGTTATTGGTCTATCAATTGGGAATTCTCTGGCGGAACTGGAGAAAAGGTCGTGTCCGGATACTGTCGTGGAAGACCTCAAGGAGGGCCTAAGTGAGGTTTCGAGTATAACTTTGATGGTCGATAGGTTTCGCAACTTCGCGAGGATGTCCGCAAAAAGAGCTGTCAGCGAAGTAGATTTTAAGGCAGTTGCTGAGAGAATTGTGAAGTTGTTAGACGAAAGTGCATGGCGTGCAAAAGTGACCCTGCAGGTCGAAGGGATGGACAAACTGCCACTTATATATTCGTACGAGAGAGATCTGGAGCAATTATTTTTTTCGCTGATTGAGAACGCAATACAAGCGGCCGATGGCAAAAAGAAACACCGGATTATTATCAGTGGCGCTGTAAGAGATGACGAGTACATTGAATTGCAATTCTCTGATAACTGCGGCGGTATTGCGCCGGAAAATCTTGATAGGATTTTTGAGCCGTTCTTCACCACCAAAGATGCACATGAAAGAACAGGTTTAGGGCTTTGCGTTGTGGAGCGCATAGTATCCCAGCTCGACGGCCAGGTCCGCGTCGAAAGCGAACTCGGCAAAGGTTCAACCTTTTTCGTCACTTTGCCGATAAATAGAGATGAGTGATGACTAAGTGCTAATGACAAATAACACCAAACAACATGTCTTTTTTGTCGATGATAAGCCAGGGGTATGCAAGGTGGTCGGCAGAACTCTCGAACAAGCCGGCTTGGAAGTCAGTTGCTTTGTCTCTGGAGGCGAGTGCCTTAAACAATTGCGCTGCCGAACTTGCGATTTACTTATTACTGATGTGAAAATGCCTGAAATGGATGGTATAGAGCTATTAACCGAGGTCAAAAGTATTATTCCGTCGTTGCCGGTTCTGGTGATAACCGGCTACGGGGATACGCGAATGGCGGTCAAGGCCCTCAAGACAGGCGCATTGGACTTTATTGAAAAACCTCTGGACAGACAGTCTTTTCTATTGGCTGTTGAGTCCGCGCTAAAGCGAAATGCTCAGACTCCTCGGCCTATGAGCAGTGTGCTTACCAAAACGGAGATGGAAGTTCTGCGTTTAATTTTGGACAGCAAGAGCAACAAAGAAATAGCACAGTTGCGACACCGGTCTGTGAGGACCATCGAGGATCATCGAAGCCGCATTATGCGGAAGCTCGGTGTTGATAACCTGGTCGATTTAGTCAAACAGACTGCTGTGGTGAGGCTGGTCGAAAATAAATAAAGGCATAAGGCCATTTTACAATAGAGTCGAGTTTCGCACTTTTGTATAGGAGAACTCCTTGTAAAACAAGAACTTACGTTTAATTTAGGATTTTATGCATCTTCGATAGAAGGTTCGAACATGAAAAAATAATCGGGTCATTGAGAAATTGGGCATTGGCTTAAAATTACCCAAATTAACACCTTTCCAAAAGTGCTAAAGTTAAGAATAGAATAAGCCAGCCAGAATTAGTCGTTCACACCCACTTGTATCTTGCATATTTCTGCGTGAAAAAACCACGTAGTTTCCACGTCTCTTTTCTGCTGAGTGGGAATATTTCCTGCAAAATACCGTAGTATCCCCAGTTGTTCTCAGGGACAAGAGTTGATAAAATATTTTTTTTGGAAGAAATAGAGCGCTGTACGGCTGCTTCTATCTGAGTGTTAGAAAAGAGAGCGTTCTTCCTCGGTTAAGGACGCGATTTGCCGTTCGTTTTGTATCACTTTGTCGACCAATAAAGGTGGAAGATAACTAAGTAGCAATGACAAATATCTCTGAACAACATATCTTTTTTGTCGATGATGAGCTCAAGGTACGCAAGATGGTCAGCAGAACTCTTGAACAAGTCGGCTTGAAAGTTAGTTGTTTTGCCCGTGCAACCGAGTGCCTTGAACAATTGTGCTGCCGAAAGTGCGATTTGCTTATTACTGATGTGAAAATGCCCGAAATGGATGGCATAGAGCTATTAACCGAGGTGAAACGTATTATTCCATCGTTGCCGGTTATAGTTATAACGGCATATGGGGATGTACCAATGGCGGTCGAGGCCATCAAGGCGGGCGCGTTGAACTTCATTGAAAAACCTCTGGATAGACAATCTTTTCTATCAGCTGTTGAGGCCGTGTTAAAGCGAAATGCTCTGATTCATCAGATTGTGGGCGACGTGCTTACCAAAACGGAGATGATAATCCTGCGCTTAATTTTGGACGGCAAGAGTACCAAGGAAATAGCCGGGTTGCGACACAGGTCTGTGAGGACCATCGAGGATCATCGAAGCCGCATTATGCGTAAGCTCGGTGTCGATAACCTGGTCGATTTAGTCAAACAGACTGCTGTGGTCAGACTGGTCGAAAATGAATAACAGCATAAGGCCATTTTACAATAGAGTAAGCTGGCCATAAGTAATTGTTCACACGTACTTGTCTCTTATATATCTCTGTGTGCAAAATCCCGTAGTTTCCACGTTCATTTCAAGAAAAAAGTCTAAAAAATCCTGCGAAATCCCGTAGTTTCCACAACTATTCTTCGCGAAATATGCGCCGAAATATAGAGAGGCGGATCTCGTGAAGCAAGATACGAAGTGTGCGACATGCGAGATGCGAAATGATGGCAAGGAAGTGGTAACTTAGGTAAGTTTCGCTGACAAGCGATGTAGTTGTAAAACATTTTGGAAAAGTTGAAAATGAAAGGTAAAGGAGGTTTTACACTAATTGAACTGATGATGGTTATTCTCATCGTCGGCATCTTAGCTGCGACGTCAGTTCCGCTTATGCGGGGCCATATCGATGCGGCCAAATGGTCGGAAGGAAGGGCAATCATGGGTACCATCGCCACCGCACTGCGTACCCACATCGCCGAGAAAGGTAGTAATTTTTCAGCTGTTCCGAAGCTGGTGGAGTTAGGTTTTGCAAAAGACGACTTGGATGGCGCCTATTTCAAAGGTGGTGAGTCTGGCAAAGGGGGCAGTAATTTCTCATGGGTGATAAATGACGATGACCCAATCGACTTCCTGGTCACGGCTACCGCACCTCCGGAGATTAGAATCCCTTCTAAGATTACGCTGGATCATAAGGGCAATTGGGTCGAAACGCCGTAAAAGTCAGGCCTCCGATTGTGGCTGGCGGGGTGGCAGATTTTCGTTGACATCAACGTAATAGTTGGCGGCGATGATATCATCCATAATGGCGAACAGGTGGTAGACTGCCGTTGAAGCATCTTGCTACTTTTCTAAAATGCTCCTGTATACACAAAATAAATTGGTAAAAAGGGAATTACGATGCTTAAAGCAAAAGATATTATGATCAAGGAAGTAAAAGCAAAAGAAATTATGACCAAGGAAGTAATTACCGTAACAGAACACACTCCTATTTTTCAAGCCGTAGAACTTCTGTGGAAAAACAATATCACCGGTGTCCCTGTGGTCGAAGATGATATGATTTTGGTGGGGGTTCTCACAGAAAAAGATGTACTAAGATTATTCTGGGCCGATGAAGATCAGAAGAATGAGCCGGTTAGTAGCTTTATGACACAACCTGCGGTGCAATTTGATGAAAATGACACCCTGGCGAGTGTTTGTGAGTGTTTGATGAACTACTCTCTTAGAAGGGTCCCCGTCACATCACAGGGCAAAGTGGTCGGCATCATCAGCAGAGCCGATATGATTGGATATATTCTTCAACAATGGAAGGCAAACATCATACCAGCTTCTGGCGCGTGAAAATAATGACACTGCTTGCTGTGCCTGCGATAGAAGCAACATAGAAATAGCCCTTTTGCTTGGCCGTGCTATGAGGACAATTGAGATACATCACAGCCGCATTATGCGTAAGCTCGGTGTCGATAACCTCATCGATTTAGTCAAACAGACTGCTGTAGTGAAGCCGGTCGAGTTGGGGGAAAATAAATAACGGCGTAAGGTCATTTTATAATAGAATAGTAAGCTGGCTATAAGTAGTTGTTCACACCCACTTATCACTTATATGTTTCTGTGAGTAAAATCACGTAGTTTCCACGTTCATTTCAAGCAAAAGGGTGCAAGAATCCTGCAAAATACTGTAATGTTCCCAGTTGTTCTTAAGATGT
>JABAOH010007911.1_pt1 | contig 14549 bp, 7 predicted proteins | sample 7062181 | NCBI WGS metagenome assembly JABAOH01 (sample SAMN14538630, study PRJNA623070) | marine sediment metagenome | biome: marine biome [ENVO:00000428]; feature: marine pelagic biome [ENVO:01000023]; material: deep marine sediment [ENVO:00002113]; isolation source: pool of 5 deep marine... | reverse complement strand
GGCTGAATAAAGGGCGGAAAATCCCCAAAAAAATTCCACCACAATCCTTGGGACGATTGCATATTGAGTTCGGCCTTTGAACTTAGCTGTCAATGTGTTATAATTATCTCAGAGAAGCGCCAAGAAAACCATCATGTCTGGAATTAGAGTGTCCGGTTTGGAAAGGCCTTCTTTGAGAGCGAAGGAGAGCAGTCATGCGCAAGCGAAAAGGGTTTACATTAATAGAGCTTTTGGTAGTAATTGCTATTATCGCATTATTGATGGCAATACTGATGCCGGCATTGGCACGCGTAAAGGAACAGGCAAGAACTACAGGTTGTCTGGCGAATCTCAGACAGTGGAACTTTGTCAGTGCAATATATACCGAGGACAACAATGGTAAATTCTGGTCTGGCTACGATTCTACAGGTTATTGGTGGCCATGGCAGTTAGAACGTAAGCTTTTAGATTGGAAGATGAATAAAACCTGGTTTTGTCCGACGGCAAAAAAACCGATAATTGACGAAAATGGCAATCAGGCACCTACGTTAAATGTCTTTAACGCTTGGGGTATCTTCTGGGGGAACCACGGAGGGCGCGATGCGCCTCCAAGCGGTGTGGCCGGAAGCTACAGCATCAATGGCTACGTTCTTACTATACCTACGGATTCTGCATTTTACGGAGGCTTGCCCGCCAGTGAGGGCTGGAGGACGCCTAACGTGGCTGGCGCAGGCTATATACCACTGTTTATGGATGCGCTCCGTTTTGACCTGTGGCCGTTAGAAACCGAACCTCCCGCTGAGTACGAATTCGCGGCCTGGTCCAACAATGAGATAAGCCGATGCTGTATTAACCGACACGTGGGCTTTGTGGGCTGTTCTTTCATGGATTACTCTGCCAGAAAGGTAGGACTTAAGGAGTTGTGGACTTTGAAGTGGCACAAGTCATATAATACCGCAGGGGCTTGGACTTTAGCCGGTGGTGTTCAGCCGGAGAACTGGCCGGAATGGATTAGCCCTTTCAAAGATTACTAATGCAATATGTTATGAAGTGGATTAGGGCTTAGGATCAAAGATTGGGTATTTAATGTTGGATGTGTTGCCCGACCTAGACTGTACGATTGAATTGAAAGGGTTTTAACAATGGGAATGGGGCATCATATATCTATACCAGTTGACTTATCCCCCTTATTGCATCCCGTCAAGGATGCAAACCTCTCCGCATCTCGCAAAGATGCATCTCACTTTTGTTGCTGTTGCTTCTTCCGTAAGCAACACAATAAGTCAGTGCGCAGAATTATTCCACTCCTTTCTTTTAATTATTTGGCGATTGGACAAGTAGCTGAAAGTTGTTACATGATTTGGGTCAGATACCTAAAATGGATGATATGGAGATTGTGGATTCTATGACCAGCGTTTTGAATGTGGGAAGGGGCTCATGGATAAGTTGAGAGTAGGTATTGTCGGCTCGAAGTTCGCGGCGACGTTGCACGCCGAATGTTACCGTCGCACTAACAAAGTAGAAATCGTCGCCGTGGCAGCTTTGGACGACCTGGAAGGATTTGCCAAAAGATTCCACATTCCACATACCTATGAAGATTTCCACGGGATGATGGAACGGGATGATATCAACGCTGTCAGTGTGTGCGTACCAAATTTCCTCCATCACGATGTAACGATCGCCGCTGCAAAGGCCAAGAAACATGTCATATGCGAAAAGGCACTGGCGATAACCGTTCAGGAAGCGGACCAGATGGTTGAGGCGTGCGCCAGCGAAGGGGTGAAGCTTTTCTACGCAGAAGACTGGGTGTTCGCGCCCAGTCTGAGTAGAATGGAGGAAATCATCACTGAGGGTGCTTTGGGCGAGATTCTTTTCGTCAAGGCAAAAGAAACTCACAGTGGCTCGCACTCGCCCTTCGCGAAGAAGAAAAGTACTTGTGGCGGTGGCTCACTCATCCACCTTGCTACTCACCCCATTGGCTATTTGCTACACCTGTTCCAAGCCGACCAGAATCCGGTTACTGAGGTAACAGGCATGATGACGGGTGGACTGCAGAACAATTTCGTCCATAAAGATTTTGAGGGGGAGGATTGGTTCACCGGCCTGATGACATTCGCTGATGGCAAGCGAGCGGTTGTCGAAGGTAACTATATCACAGTTGGCGGAATGGACGACCGTATCGAGGTTTACGGCAGCGAAGGCCGTATTAACGTTAATCTAACCTTCGGCTCCAATATTGAAGTGTATTCCCGCGGTGGCTACGGATATGCCATCGAGAAGGCCGATTTTACCCAGGGTTGGACGAGACCAGCCGTTGACGAATTCCACAGTCTCGGCTATGTCTCAGAAATAAACTACTTCGTGGATTGTATTCTAAATGACCGAAAGCCGAAGTTCGGAGTCAGTGGCGCTGGAGGTCTCGCCTGCATGAAAGTGGTGGAGGGGTTCTATTGCTCGGCCACCGAAGGCAGGAAGATCAAAGTCAGGTTGTGAAGACCCTCGTGTCTTCTTGTCAAAGACAAGAACGCAGGCCAGCGACAAGACACAAATGGCAAGTTTCTCGTAGGAAGGCTATTTACGATGTCCTTTGAAGTGGCAGGACTAAAATTCCGCAATCCGTTCGTGGTCGCTTCCGGCCCAGCAACGAAGCATATCACGCAGCTCGTCGAGGCTGAACGGTGCGGCTGGGGCGGCGCCAGTCTAAAACTCGCCATCGAACCTGCGCCGTACATCAATCTGGATCCCAGATATAGGTGGTGGAAGCAGGAGCAGTACCTGGCCTTCTCCGCCGAGAAGCGACTGACCCTTGATGAAGCCCTCAGACTTACCGAGAAGGGCAGGAAGCAAACCAAGGAGCTTGTTATCCTGGCCAATATCGCCTATACGGGCGATAAGGGGATGGACGGCTGGTTGGATATGGCGAGGAGATTTGTCGAGGCGGGCGCGCACGGCCTGGAACTGAACATGTGCTGCCCAAACATGTCTTTTAATTTAAAGGTTTCAGGCGAGCAAGAGCACACCGTTCAATCAGGCGCCAGTCTCGGACAGAATGCGGAGATTGTAGGCATGGCAACCAGGATCATATCAGACGCCGTTGACGTGCCAGTCTTCGTGAAGCTTACACCGGAGGGTGGCAGGATCGCCGAGGTTGCCCAAGCCTGTTTCGAGAACGGGGCCAGTGTAGTTGGTACTACAGCCAATCGTCTGGCGATTCCCGAGTTCGACATCCACGATCCCAAGCGTGGCCCGTTCCGGTTTCAGATCGAGCCCTCGGTAGCATGTTTCTCGGGCGGGTGGGTGAAGCCGCTGGCGCTTCGCGACGTCTTCGAAATCCGCAAGAAGGTCGGTTCAGTATCCTGCATCCTCGGTACTGGCGGTGTGCGCAACTATGTCGATGCCGTTCAGATGATGATGTGTGGCGCTGACATGATCGGCATTTGCACCGAAGTGATGCTTCACGGATTTGATTTTCTCTCCGGACTGCTCAAGAACATCGAGAAGTTCATGGAGCGGCACGGCTATAATTCATACAGAAATTTTCGAGATCTGGCTGTCGAGGCCATCGCCCCGGCGGACAAACTCACGCTCAAGGAAGCGTATGCGAAGGTTGAGCCAGAATTATGTGATGGCTGCGGCCGTTGCGAACGGATTGGCCATTGTTATGCCATAACTCTGAAAGACCAAAAGGCCATTGTGGATCCGCGCCGGTGCACTGGCTGCTCCACATGCCAAAATGTGTGCCATGCCAACGCAATCTCCTTCGTTGAGAGAGGATAGTGGGACTGGTCCGAGTAATTGATAAGAGGGCCAAGTACTCATACCTCTTTCGGCAAGACATATGGGTGTCGATATTGACGTGTCAAATAACTGTTCGCATCATCATCATTTATGAACTTCTCAGAATGGGGATTAAACTCTAATTTTCGTCCAGTTCGAAATGAAATATTGGCGAGGTGGCAAATAGAGGTGGACATATGCCCTTCAAGAACGTCACAGTACAAATCCTGCCAACGACGGGAACGGACGCAATTGATAAAATTCTCGAAATGACTTACGGTTTCGACTTTGCCTTTCCATTTATCCATGGTTATACCCCGTGTGTACTTTCGCTCTGGAAAACTGACGTTTGATGCATGATGATTCACACCATCAGCGTCAACATCCGGTGTTCTTGGGATAAATTCACCGATAAATGTTTCGTATCCATTTGCCGAACTCATATATCCCTTGTCTGTGTAAAAGAAATTACCAGTTCCACGCATCCCGCCAATCGGATTGGTGTATAAATTGGTGACCTCAATGTCCATGCACGATCCGTCAGCATATTCTACAATGGCTGTCTGCACATTTGGCGTTTCCTGGTCAGAATCCCACACATAAAGGCCACCAGCACAATGCACTTTCACCGGATGGACCCGTTTGTTCATACCCCATCGGGAAACATCGATAAGGTGAACGCCTGTGTTTCCCATATCCGCCGTTGAGGTATCCCAGAAAAAGTGCCAACCATAATGGAAACGATTCATATTAAATGGCCGGTATGGAGCAGGACCGAGGAAGAGATCCCAGTTTACTCCTTTTGGAACAGGGGAATCTTTAATCTTGCCAATGCTGGCTCGTCCTTTATAAATGAACGCCTTCGATCGATACACGTCCCCTAAATACCCCCTGTGCAAATATTTGACTGCACTGCGAGTAGTTGAACTACTCCGCATATTCAATCCCGCCTGAACTACCCGGTTGTATTTCCTTGCAGCCTGCACCATCTTGCGACCTTCCTCTATGGTGTAGGAAATCGGTTTTTCAACGTAGACATCTTTGCCAGCCTGACACGCCCAAATCGTCATCAATGCGTGCCAGTGGTCGGGTGTTGCGATGGAAATTGCATCTATATCTTTGTTCTCCAAGAGTTTCCGAATGTCGTAATAAGTTTTGGGCCTGTACCCAGCAGTCTTTTCGACGTCCTTTACACCTCGTGAGAATAATCTCTCATCAGCGTCGCACAGAGCTACGACTTTGACATTTTTTTGTTTAGCGAATTCTTGATAGTGTGCTCTTCCTCTTCCCCCGAATCCTACAACTGCAACATTGATTTGATTACTTGGTTTGTTTTTCGCAAATCCACTTTTTACAGCTGGTGCAGCTACAATGGCTCCTAAGGTCATTGCCGACTTCTTCATGAAGTTGCGACGGTTTGATGATGACATGATGGCCTCCTTTAATTCCTATTATTAAAGTTTTATTCATTCATATGAATGTAGTATAACCATTCTTTAGCTATCATACTTCATTGTGCTGTTTATACCCAAAAAAATTTATATTATTGTACATTCATTTCTCACCGTCTGCTTAATCCGATCTCAGACTGAAAATTCTCAGAAAATATTTGTATTTTCGCAAAAAATTGACATTTATTCGGACTCGATATAGGCAAAATTAACATTTGTGGAGACATTTTGGTGACAAGATGTCACCTGAAAATCAAGGTGTTTTTAACTCCTGAAAGAGGTGACTTTTCGAAGAATTCTGATATTTTGCAACTCACAAAAATGGGGCCATTTTGGGGATCGGTAGCGGGAGTACCGTTTATGACATCATCTGGGAAATGTTGGCAAAACTAAATCCAAGATTGATAAACTAAACGCTATACGATATACGCTATCGTCCGACAGCAATTCCCGTTACGTGATATTTCAGATGGCGGAAGTAGCTGTACCGCAGACACTCTTTCGAGAAATCCTTGACCGAATCCAGAAGTCGCGTTTTTTGACAATACCTGCGAGGCCGGGATGATGTGTGGAACTGCTGAAAACCGACTTACTGAAGGGAGGGCGACGGTTGCGGTATGCCAAAAAAGTAAGAAGAAGTTGCTTTTCGATGTATTTGCTCGACTTCGTTGGATTTTTTTGCGAGAAAACTCGCTGATTCCGCCAGAATATTGTTGATATTGAGATGAAATTACGTTATTATAAGACTTGAAGCTCGCAGGAGTATTTCAGTGAAGTGTATATGGGAAATACCGGTTTAGATTACGTGAGTGGCGAAGTTGAAATTTTGTATAGGCGGCAATCTCTTAGATAGTAAATAAGCCTTATGGCTTATTTACCATTGAAAATATTTAACCGAGTTAAATGGATTTCGAAAGAGTATACCTGATAAAAGTGTTAGTCAGGTTGTGGAAAAAACAGGCCTTAAAAACATGTTTGCTGGCAGCAATTTTCTGCACAGAGGAGATAGGTTTCGACTGATTTCCAGCTTTTGTACTATTATCAACGTCACATTTTATTTAGGAAGGAGGAAGTAAGATGGGTAAGATCCAAAGTTTCATTATGCTTGTTCTTATGCTCTCGGTTGCCAACGCTTGGGGAGCAGGTTTCAGGGACGACTTCAATAGACCCGATGGCGATTTAGGGAACGATTGGGCGACTCAGACTAATGGGACCATTGAGGTCAAAATTGTAGACAACGAGGTTCTCATCGAAGGACAGCAGGCCACCGACTGGACGCGGTCGGGTCTGAGCCGAGACGCTGAGGGTGAGACGAGAATCTCATTTGACTTCAAGGCGGATGACAACTTCAATGTCCACATCCGCATCGACGACGCGGAAACTGCAGCCTTTATTGATTTTTATGCCTGGCCGGGCGGCCCCTTCAGCTATGCAGCTCCCGAAGATGGTAGTTGGCCTGGCTGGACCCAAATCGCTGGTTCGGAGATGATAGCGGGTGAGTATAACAACCTTGTGCTGGAGCAATTCGGTACAGAGTTTATGTACACGCTTAACGGTGTTGTGGTTGGCACTATCACGAATGCCGAACTGACAACTATCGGTAATGTGCTTATCTCGTGTGATTCAGCCGCTGATACCACTGGAAGTCTTCACATCGACAATGTGCAGATAGGGATTGTATTTGCTGAAAAAGCCAAGGACCCGAGTCCGGAGGATGGTGCAATACATCCGGATACGTGGGTGACCATCTCCTGGAAGCCGGGAGACTTTGCTGTCTCGCACGATGTCTATTTGGGCGAGAACTTTGACGACGTTAACGACGGTACTGGCGATACGTTCCGAGGCAATCAAGCTGCGGCGAATTATATTGTTGGTTTTCCCGGTTTTGCTTTTCCGGACGGCCTTGTTCCGGGCACGACTTACTACTGGCGAATCGACGAGGTCAATGACCTGGATCCAAATAGTCCCTGGAGAGGCGATGTCTGGAGCTTTTCAATTCCTCCCAAGACTGCCTATGCACCCGACCCGGCTGATGCTGCCGAGCAGGTAGACCCGGATGCAAACCTTAGCTGGACGGCAGGTTTCGGTTCGAAACTGCACACTGTGTATTTTGGTGAGAATTTTGACGATGTGAACGATGCCGCTGGTGGACTTCCCCAGGGAGTTACGACCTATGATCCCGGCACACTTAAATTGGCTGAGACTTACTACTGGCGTGTCGATGAGTTTGATATTGTCGAGACGTATAAAGGCCACGTCTGGAGCTTTACTACTGAGGGCGCCGTTGGGAGCCCGGACCCGGCTAATGGCGCTGTGGATGTAAAGCAGACACAGCTTATTACCTGGTCGCCGAGTGTCTTTGCTGTTTCACATGAGTTATACTTTGGTACAGATAAAGATGCCGTGAAAAATGCCGATACCGGCTCGCCGGAGTATAAAGGCACCAGGGACCTTGGTGCCGAGAGCTATGACCCAGGAAAACTCGAACTGGGTATCACCTACTATTGGCGTATTGATGAGGTCAATGACGTCAATCCCGACAGTCCGTGGCCAGGCATCCTCTGGAGCTTTACGACAGCCAGCTTCCTTGTCGTGGACGATTTCGAGGACTACGATTCCGGGGACAACCAGATATGGTATTCGTGGGAAGATGGGCTTGGCTATGGTACGCCAGGTACTGAACCCTACTCTCCCGGCAACGGGACCGGTTCGGCCGTTGGCGACGAAAGCACTGATTCTTTTACCGAGGAAACTATCGTTCTCGGAGGCAACCAATCGATGCCATTCTGGTACGACAACAGCATCCTCATGTATTCAGAGGTGGAGAAGACGCTGACCTATCCGCGTGACTGGACCGAGGAGGGTGTAGGATTACTGTCAATCTGGTTCAGAGGCAATTCGGATAATGCTGCTGAGCCGATGTATGTTGCTCTCAATGGCAGTGCAGTAGTCACTCACGATAATCCAAATGCAGCACAGATAGATGAATGGACCCAATGGACTATCGACCTGCAGGCATTTGCAGACCAGGGCGTGAACCTGGCCAATGTCAATACTATTGCTATTGGTTTTGGCGACAAGAAAAACCCGGTGGCTGGCGGTTCGGGTATGATGTACTTTGATGATATTCGGCTGTATCGGCCAACACCATAAGCTGGGATTTAGTTGGCAATATATATTATATATTGTGTAGTTGATATAGCGGTTTTGCATCAATTCGGGGCTTATACAGATTGATTAGGTATAGGCCCCTTGGTCTTTTTAACAGTAGCAGACGAACTCCACACATAAGTCTATAAGAAGACAGATATTTTTCGAGAATTTTCAGTGTGAAATCGGATTAAGTAGACGGAGAGAAATAAATGTATCAAAAATATAATTCTTTTGAAAGTATTCGTACTTCGGGCATCGCAAATTGCATACGTGGGGCATATCTGGTATACTGTAGAAAATGAGGCTAAGCGATGTAGCTGAGCAGGGATATAGCATAATAAATATTAGGTCGAGGAGTTTATTATGTCGAAGAGCACAAACTTATTGGTTGCGTTCCTTCTGTGTATGGTATTGTGTGTTTCACCAATATTGGGGAAGGTCTTGAAAGTTCCCAGCGAACATCCAACGATTGATGTCGCTATCGGCGTCGCTTCTGACGGCGATACGATCCTGATAGCCCGCGGGACCTATGAGCATACGACCCTGAACGTTAACAAGCGATTGACATTAGCCTCAGACTATATAAACACGAAGGATCAAATTGACATTGACCAGACCATCATCAAGGCAACACCAGCCGCAGAAAAACAGTGGTTTTCTTTGAATTCAAAAGACTCAAAAATCGTCGGATTGACAATCATTGGAAACAAGAATCATACATTGAAGATCACCAGTCCGTACAGCGAAGTACTCTACTGCAACTTCATCGGTGGCGGCGATCAGTTGAGTTTCGAAGGCGGAGGTGGGCGCATCGCTCACTGCGACTTTTATGGTGCCGGAGACGATGCTGTAGACGCCGATGACTCGGTCAGTTATGTTGTCGAGTATTGTTCTTTCGATAACGTTAAGGAAGATGCCGATGAAACCCGCCTACAGCCGAAGTCCGGCCCTTTGACAACGCATATTTTCAGATACAACACGGTATTCAAGGCGGGCCAGAGTGGCATACAGTTAGTGGATTACGCTGGCGACAGCAAACGCACATTCCAGATTTACGGTAACCTGTTCCTGAACTGCAAAGGTTCAGGTGTTAGCATGATGGCCAACGAGCATTCAGATGAGAACCACGAAGGCTCGGATATGGTTGAAAATGTTGTTGTGTACAATAACACATTCTATGGTTGCAATCATGGAATGACCCTGTCTCCTAAAGCAATTGTTCTGAACAATATTTTTTACAACTGCCTCAAAGGCGTAGGCAAGACAAAGTATATTACCAGCGATAACGATAAGACCTTCGTGGACTATTGTCTGTTCTTCAAGAACCGTACCGATTACGACAGCGGCATTACCAAAGGATCAAATATTCTAACAAAGGATCCGAACTTTAAGGATACCGAGATGTTTGAATTGTCGGAAGGCAGTCCAGCCATTGACGCAGGCACGGCGAAATATGCCGAAGTCTTGAAAATTCCCGACGGAGCTTACAACGGCAGTGCGCCGGATCTGGGCGCGAAGGAGCTTGCGAAGCATCCCTGACTTTCAAGAATATCATTAACACGACCTACTAATATTTGAAAACAATTTACGCTTTTTATACTTTATTCCTCGTTTAATTACGCTGTAGACATACATCGTGGAAGTCACTCCTGACGTTTCGCGCGGCAAATAGCCAGCCATTGGATATCTCAACAAACCGCCTCCCAGCAGTCACGGATCGTGGTGGGGGTGGTGATTGTTTAGTGGCATGGGTGTGGCTGATTTGGGTGCCGACTCGTAGCAGTTTTATATGCTGATTACCACTCCAACGAGCCCAGCAGTTGTTGACGAGTTGTCACACATAAGCGCCTGTTTCTGGCTTCATAAGGATTCGCGACAGAGAAGCTTAGCTCACAATCCCTAAGTCTGAGTTGTGTTGTTCTTGACTTCTTAGGAGGTCAGATTTAAAATAAACACATTGGGGAAAGGATTTTGTTTTGGACAAGTAAGAAAGACTAACATGAACAGAACAATTCTTATAGCGATCGTTTGGCTACTACTTGTTGTCGACGTACAGGCTGCTGACTGGCCCACGTATCGAGCAGATTCCGAACGAAGCAACTATACGTCGGAACAACTGCCCAAAGAGCTTATGCTGCTGTGGACCTACCAATCGCCGCACGCGCCGACACCGGCATGGCCGACGCGCAATCGCCAGCAGTTCGATCGTGCCTATCAGCCGGTGATCGCCAGCGGTGTACTCTATTATGGCAGCTCGGCCGATTGCAAGGTATATGCTTTGGACGCAGTCACGGGCAAGACACGTTGGACATTCTTCACCGATAGCCCAGTGCGTTTCGCACCGGTTGTTTGGAAAGATCGTCTGTTCGTGGCAAGCGACGATGGCCACCTGTACTGCCTTGTCACGACCGACGGTCAGTTACTTTGGAAGTTGCGCGGTGGACCGAAAGTCGACATGCTCATGGGTAATGACCGGATGATCTCGCGCTGGCCGGCGCGTGGGGGGCCGGTAGTTGTCGGCAACATGCTCTACTTCGGTGCCGGCATTTGGCCGACCGAAGGCATTTTCATCTACGCGATCGACCTGGCCAGCGGCAAGGTGCTCTGGTGCAACGACTTGTCCGGAGGGATTGAGATGGATCAACCTCATCCGACCGCCCGAGCCAAAAGCGGCATCGCCGCCCAGGGATATCTGGCCGTGTGTGGCAACTCGCTGTTTATTCCGACCGGTCGAGCTGTGCCGGCAGTATTCGATCGAGCCGACGGCAAGCTCCGCTATTTCCGCCTCCAGCAAAACCAATATGCGGGCGGATCGGACGTGGTGACTGTTGATGGCCATTTCTTCAACGGTGGCGAGATATTCGCCGTCAGCAACGGTGTTAGAAAGGATCGCATCGGCGTTCAGGTCGCTATGCATCCAGATCTTATTATTTCTTCGAAAGAGAATAAAATCATCGCCTTCGACCGGCGAAAGCTGCTGGTCGACAAAGAGGTAACCGACCGCAAGGGTAACAAGCAGATCGTCAAAGCTCTTGCCCCATCGGTGTGGAGTTTTGATCTTCCGCCCGGTGCCTTGGCGCCACCAACCACTCACAAGGGAGCCGAGCCACCGAGGGGCGACCTTATGGAGGGAACGGCCTGGAGCCGCCCGCTTTTATCCGACGCGACAAGTGCGCTCATCGTAGCGGGCGATAATGTCATTGCCGCCGGAAAGAGCAAGGTATTGCTCCTTGACGTCCGCTCGCGCAAAGTGGTGTGGGATGCCAAGGTGGACGGCACCGTCTACGGTTTGGCAGTGGCTGACGCTCGGCTTTATGTGAGTACGGATCGGGGGATGATCTATTGCTTTGGTGGCGGGACCGGAAGTTCAGAGGTCTGGAAAGTCAAAAGTACGAAGCCGCAAGCGGCTGAGAGTACGGTTTACGTGACAGCGGTCGAAGAAATTATCCAACGAACCGGTGTTACCGAAGGATATTGCCTGGATCTGGCCTGCGGAGACGGCCTGTTAGCGCTCGAATTGGCCCGTCGTACGAAACTTCAAATCTATTGTATTGAGAAGGACCCGGCCAAGGTCAAAGCCGCCCGGCGGTTGTTCGACTCGGCAGGACTCTACGGCGTGCGAGTGACGGTCCACCAAGCCGATCCAACGAAGGTGCCGTATCCGAATTACTTCGCCGACTTAGTCGTATCAGCCCGGTCGGTCACTGAGGGGCCAAGCGCGGTTTCCACCAAAGAGGTGCAGCGTATGCAGTGTCCATCTGGTGGAATTGCATGCATTGGCTGCCCGGGTGCCATGCAGCAATTTGTCCGCCGTCCGATGGAGGGTGCCGGAAATTGGACACATCAGAACGCCGACGCCGCTAACACGCTCTGCTCCAATGATACTTTGGTCCATGGCCCACTAAAGATGCTCTGGTTCCGCGATACCGACTTTGTCATGCCCAACCGCCATAATCGTGGACCGGCACCGCTTGTTTACAAGGGGCGTATGTTTGCCGAGGGGCTAAACGCACTTCGGGCAACGAACATCTACAACGGACGAACACTGTGGGAGTTCCCGCTCGAAGGTATCCTCTTGCAGTATCACAGGGGTGAATCCAGTATAGGGGTGGCCTGGACTGGTAGCAACTTCTGCATAGGCGACAATCGCGTCTACGTGCACTTCAGAGATAACTGTCTCTGCCTCGACGTGAAGACCGGGCGGAAAACGGCCGAACTACAGCCACCTCCACTCCCCAACGGAAAGCCTGGAAAGTGGGGATACATCGCCTGCAAGCAAGGAACGCTGTTCGGTACGTTGGTCAACGAACAATACCTAGTCAAGGGGTGGGCCTCCAAGTGGGATACCAGCGATCAGTTCACCGAGTCGGTGCTGTTTTTCGCTATGGATATCCGAACCGGAACACTCAAGTGGACTTTTGAGCCGGAACATTCCATTCGCCACAATGCCATTGCAATCGGCCGAGGATGCGTGTATCTAATCGACCGTCCACATGCGCCGGCAGATGAGTCGTTCGACATGGCCGGAGGTAAAAATGAAGCAAAACGGCGAGCTGCTGCTAGCGGTGAGAGCGAGGAAGAGGAACTCCGCCGATTAAGAGAACACCCTATGGGCCGATTGCTTGCGTTAGACGTGGAAACCGGCAAGGTCTTGTGGAATATCAGAGATGACATATTCGGGACGATGCTGGCTTTCAGCACCAAGCACAACGTACTACTGATGAGCTACCAGCCTGTCCATCAGGCATCACGGCTATCCGAGTGGGGCGATCGAATGGCTGGCATAGGTCCGAGCGATGGGACACGATTGTGGGATGTCAGGGCCGAGTATGAATCCCGGCCGATCCTTAACGACCGGACCATCTACGCCCAACCCGGGGCGTGGGACCTATTGAGCGGTAAAAAATTGCCATTTACGTTTACAAGATCGTACGGTTGTGGCATCCCGGTCGGCTCGAATAGAATGTTGGTGTTCCGCTCCGCCACGCTCGGCTATGTTGACCTGACCGGAGGCACCGGCTGTACAGAGAACTACGGTGGTATCCGGCCGGGCTGCTGGATCAACGCCATTCCAGCCGGAGGGCTGATATTGATGGCCGATGCTGCCAGTTGGTGCACCTGTAGCTATCTGAACCAAGCAACGTGTGCCTTGCAGCCATCGGAATGAAGATGGAGAAAGCAAGCTGTTAGCGTATTTGACCGATGTTTTGTTAGGCCGCACAACCAAAGAATCCAAATGTCCAGGCGAGCCCTGTCAGGATGCATTCAAGTTTTTCGATCGGAAATTCAGTGCCAGATCGAAAGCTTGAATGACCCAAGACAATAAAATGTAAAGGGCAGCATCAAATCGCGGTGGGTCTGTGGTCGTGGGGAATTCCGTCAGTCGCGAGTCATGGTGGCTTGTAATGAGTGTAGCAAACAAAGATATCCTTCGGACAAAGGAAAAAAAGCTGTTAAGACATGATGAAATTGTCGATTTCAAAGAGAATTCCATAATGCCAGAATTCTTCAAAAAGTCCCCTCTTTCAGGAGCTGGAAAAGACCCTGATTTCCAGGGGTGAGTAGGCCGAGGGAATTTCACCCTCGACCCCTCCGAGAACCGGACGTGAACCCCTCAGCTCATCCAGCTCCTATCATTCAAACCATTAATAAATGGTTCTGCTACCTTCAACGACTCCTCCTGTTAAACAGTTGGTCGACTGTCGGTAGCTGAATGACCAAGTCCCTTCGCTCGACTGCCATTACAGCAGCTTCAACGCTACTACGGACTTGCCCGTCCCTGTGCAACGCATCGATACTATCAGCCTCGCAGTTACCCTGCTTGTGCCTTTCTCTTAACATCGTTGCGACAGGTTCCCGCAGTTCCACGTCAGAGCCCAGATTAAGCTCACGCCACCTCTATGCCGGGCGCCGCCTGGCCAGTAAGCAGGTATCCGCCAGACTCATCCTGGGAAAATGTCAAGTCCCCAGTTTTGACCCCATCTAAGACTTTCGACACTTGAACGGTGGTTCACTTGTATTCGTCTTCTTAATCCACACCTGATGCTTTTATAGCACCTTTTCCGTAACGCTCACGACCAGGGCTCTTAACCAAAGCCGCTTACGGCGGTTTGCAACCTGCTCCTGTAAGCCGGTTGCGGGAGGCCTACTCCCATCTCTGACATAGCTTGCTGCGGCACACTGACATTA
>JABAOH010001982.1_pt1 | contig 14549 bp, 12 predicted proteins | sample 7062181 | NCBI WGS metagenome assembly JABAOH01 (sample SAMN14538630, study PRJNA623070) | marine sediment metagenome | biome: marine biome [ENVO:00000428]; feature: marine pelagic biome [ENVO:01000023]; material: deep marine sediment [ENVO:00002113]; isolation source: pool of 5 deep marine... | reverse complement strand
CGGTTCGTCACCCCCACACGGAGCCTGCCTACTTACCTCCGCGTAACGGTTCGTCACCCCCATTACGCAGCATTCCTGCTCCCTCGCTCCGCGCAACGGTTCGTCACCCCAAAGGAGCCCTCCTCAACGCGGATCAAGGTCGACTCTCATGCCAACGGTCGGCTACCAACGACTCGATGATCTGCCGGCCACGATGACCGAATATCGGATGAAGCTCCATCGATAGCTCATCCGCGATACGCACGGCAATGCCGGCCGGTGTCTCTCCTGTTTCCTGCGCTGTTCGAAGCACCTTCAAGGTCGTTTGATGTATCGACTGCTCCCAATCGGTGGTGAGGTGCCTCTCTATGAATGGATCGTTGTTCACGTAGCCATACTGCTCGTTTGCGCAGTTAACGATGCCCATCCGGTTCGTCAAGAAGTCGGGAACATAAACGATGCCCTGATCTTGAAGGAGACGCCCGTCCCGTTCATCTTCCTCGAGCTGGTTGTTGGCCCCGCCGCAAATAATCTTTGCTTTCATTCCGGGAATTGTATCCGGATTGAGAATAGCTCCTGTGGCGCACGGAGATAAGATGTCACACTCGACACCGAGGATCGAATTATCGCCGCGCTCGACGATGTGGGTCTCGAGATCCTTGTCGGGCAGCTGGCCCTTCACTCGATCGATGCAAATGGGATCGATGTCGCTGGCGATTACCTTCTTCACCTTTTTGTCGAACAAAAATCGTATCAACGGGCCACCGACATTGCCCATGCCTTGTACGGCAACGGTCTTTCCTTCCAGCGTTCCCCCTCCGATGAACTCGATACCGGCTTCCATACCGCATATCACGCCCCTAGCTGTCAGAACCGAGGGATTCCCGCTGCCTCCCAGAGATAAAGGGATGCATGTCGTAAATCTCGATTTGGAATAAATACTGGCCATGTCCGTCACGTTCGTCCCCACATCCTCCGCGACGACATAGCATCCCCGAAGAGACGTCAGAAAAGATCCGTAATCTTCGTAGATCTTCGCCCTTACCGCCGGATCATTCGTGTCGATCTGGGGATTCTTGGCAATGACACCTTTTCCACCCCCCCACCACATTCCGGCCAGTGCAATTTTTTGTGTCATGGCTTTCGACAAGCGCAATCCATCGCGCAAATAGTCTTCAACCGTATCGTAATGCCAGAACCGAACACCGCCGGAGGCCTGGCCGCGGAGGGTCCGATGCACGAAAGCGCCTTGCAGCGTGTCGTGAGGCTCGCACACTTGGAAGAACAATCCCTCGTGCTGCATGAAATCCCGTCTGTCCGTTCCAATGAAGTCGGCCATTGGCTGCAGCTGAGTGTGGGAGCAGATCAATCGATCGTTCTTCTTGTCATGAACAAAAAAGAATCGAGTTATACGTTGCTCTTTGAGGAATTGAACAAATTCCTGGGGAGATATGTTCGTCATTCTTTCCGCCTTACCCATCGCAGCACCTCGTTCTACGGAGTTTCACACTATACCAGGTCACATGCTTCCGGAGGCATCCACTTCGGATCCTTACCTTCCCATTTGATATTGCACCCAATTGGATTGGTGACGGGCGTGCTCACGGGTTTCCCAGCAAGGTGCTCTTCCAGAGCTCTCTCGAGGTCGTTGACCGTCATCTTAGCCGTATCCTTTGGACTGTCCACGCCGCGGCCTGTATAAATCAACTTGCGATCCCTGTCGAACACGTAGAAATGGGGTGTTTTGAGAGCGCCGTAGGCTCGCGCTACATCCTGCGGCTTATCATACAGATACAGCCATGGAAATCTGTGCGTATTCATTCTCTTTACCATATTCTCGAAGCTGTCTTCCTCATAGGTGTGCTCGCTGTTCGAGTTGATTCCGACAAATTCAACTCCCTGTGGGGCGAATCGCTCCACCGTTCGACGGGTCACCTCGTCCGAGCCAATGACGTATGGGCAATGATTGCAGGTGAAAAAGATCACCAGCACTTTGGCATCGTCGAAATCTGAAAGCTTGTAGGTATTGCCGTTTGTCGCCGGTAGCTCGAAGTCCAGAGCTTTTTCACCGATTTGCAGTGTGTAAGCCATAACGTTCACCTCGCGATAAGCTTGAACAGACGGCTTTGGGTATTTAGCTGTAATTTGCTGAGTTTGATTCGAAGAACCGGTTGTTATCTTCGTCGATCCCCATTAGAATAATTCGCGCCCAAAATTGAGTCAATAGCACAAGAAAGGCAATAAATCAGTCTCCTAGTGAAAGGCTTCGATATGGTCGATAGTAGAACTCCCGAATCCCGCATCCGCATCGGCATCAGCAGCTGCTTGCTCGGGCAGAAGGTCCGGTTCGATGCCGGCCACAAGCACGATCGCTTCATCACCGACGTTCTGGGGCCATACTTTGAATTCGTGCCGGTTTGCCCCGAGTTGGAAGTTGGAATGGGTGTGCCCCGTGAATCCGTCAAGCTCCAGGGAAATCCCGAAGCGCCTCTCATGGTAGGTAATAAATCAGGAAAAGACTGGACAGCACGAATGAACCGATACGCGGATAGACGCGTGCGTCGACGTGACATGACAGATTTCAGCGGTTACATTCTCAAAAAAGATTCACCCAGCTGCGGTATGGAAAGAGTAAAAGTGTATGGAGAATCCGGTATGCCGGAGCGCCGTGGCCGTGGCTTGTTCGCAGCGGCGTTGATGCGGCAGCATCCTCTATTACCGGTCGAAGAAGAGGGCAGGCTGAACGATTTCAAAATCAGGGAGAACTTCATCGTGAGGGTTTTTGCATATCACCGTTTGCGGATCCTTTTCAAAAGCAGCTTCAGAAGGGGTGAGCTCGTGCGATTCCATGCCGCGCACAAATACCTGCTCCTCGCCCACAGTCCAAAACACCATAAGCTCCTCGGCCAACTTGCCGCAAATATGAAGCGCTACGAAGTACCTGTTTTTCGTGAGAAGTACAGCGCGCTGTTCATGGAAGCGTTGAAAATGAAATCAACAGCCCGAAAAAATGTCAATGTGTTGCACCATATTCTTGGTTTTCTAAAAGATCATATTGATCCCAGCGACAAGAGAGACATACTGCAGGTCATCGAGGATTACCGCAATGAGCTGGTTCCGCTGATTGTTCCGGTTACGCTACTCAAGCACTATGTCAACAAACATGGCATAGAATACATACAAGACCAGATCTATCTGAATCCTCATCCCAAGGAACTGATGCTTCGAAATCACGTCTAAAGAGACCGACGGTGCCGCACCTTAAACAAGAGCAGCGGTTTCCTCAGCCCGCGTGCTCCTCCAAAGGCACCTGGACCAAGCGCCAGCTGTTTTTCTCGAGCCAGCTGTGCGCATCTTCCGCCTGCTCCGTAAAAACAAGCCAAGCCACTTCATCATCCGCCTTGAGTTCCGTGCTGTCATCGACAGGCACGGCGGCTTCTCCCCTTTTCAGCGTCAGTGGTAGCAAAGTATTCTGCATTTCTTTGGGAACTGCCACTTTCTTGTCGTCCTCCTGGGATTCACCCTCTTTGATTCTCTTCCTCCATGTTTCCACAGCAGCGATTCCACGACGGATCCGGATGGACCACAGTTCCAAATCGGATTCCTGCCCAAAAAGAATCCTTCCGCCAGCTTCCTCCACCATGGTCGCATCGATAGATCCTCTTCCTCTCTGAATCGCGATGTATGCTTTTGGAACTTTGTGTTCGCCGCGCGCCTTCTGCGCAAAAAGAAGGTTCACTGCCTCATTGGAAAGGATCGCAACCGCCGCTTTTCGACTCTCTATATCAGCGCCGAGTAGTACTCGATCCTCCAGGGCGTTTCCATAAATCACACGGAATCCATCGTCCTCTGCCTGACGACAGGTGACGGCATCTGCATCGATCAAAACAACTTCCTCTTTCGATTCGAGCAGCGTTCGCGCCAGCGCCCGGCCCAATGGGTGCGCTCCGAGTATCGCATATCCCTGATCGGTTGGACGCCGGACGCCAAGCCATCTCGCAACGAGTCCGCCAGTGCCCCCCTGGAAAAGCACGGTAAACGCGATAACGAAGAACACCAGTGCTCTCATGTCCTCTCCACCCTGCATCCCGGCAGCCCCCAGCCGTTCGTTGAACAGAGTCGCGACGGCGGCCGCCACGATACCCCTCGGGGCGAGCCAGCACAAAAACAGCTTTTCGCGCCAGCTCATTTTGGAGCCCAAGGTGCAGGCAAGAACATTAACGGGCCGGACAATAAACATCAGGGCGAGCACGATCAGGAGACCAGGTCTCCCAATTCTCGAAGCTTCGGCTTGGGTTACATCGGCGGCGAGCAGCACGAACAGCATTCCGATCAGTAAAACAGTTAGCTGTTCTTTGAACTCTCTCAGTTCCCGCTGCACCTGTATTCGCGCATTGCCGACGACCAGTCCTGCGACGACCGCGCTGGCGATTCCCGTCTCTGCAACAATCATATTGCTCAACTGGTACAGCAAAAGGACGAGCGAAAGAATAAAAACATTTTCCAATCCTTCCGGAATAACCGCCCGGAAGCGGAGCAGAAACGCCATCACGCCGCCGCCGGCAATGCCGAAAAGAATCCCAAAGAACAAGCGCGAGGGAATGCTGAAAAAGCCGATGGCGAGCGAAGCCCCTGTCGCTTGTCTCAAGACAACCTCCAGCGTCACAATGGCAACGACCGCCCCTACGGCATCGATGATCACGCCCTCCGCTTCGAGGACCGTTTCGAGGTTGCGCCGGACTTTGATTCTCCGGAGCAACGGCGTGATAACAGTGGGCCCCGTGACAATGACTAATGTCCCGAAAAGGATGGAGAGCTGCCAGTTCCATCCGAGGATGAGATGTGAAAAAACGGTTCCTCCAACGGCTGTAATGACTGCGCCCAGGGAAACGAGCAGACGGATGGTGGCTGCCTCGCGGCGCAGCCGCCGCCAATTCAGGTTGAGCCCACCCTCGAATAGAATCACCGCCACAGCGAACCCCACGAGGATGTGAAGCGCTCTTCCCAGGTCGTCCGGCCACAAAATTCCCAGTCCATCCGGACCGAGGGCTATCCCTGTCGCCAGAAGCAGCACGATCCCGGGCAGCCGGATGTGCCGGGCTGCGGACTGGGCGACAATCCCTGCAGCGAGGGCCAGTGCGATTGTGAGCGCTGGATTTGTGCCCGAAACCATCAGTCCCCCCAATACGGCATTGTGGATGCTTTCCCGAGCAAACCAGAATACACCGAAAGGGCCCCTTTGTGATGCACGGTGCGTTCGGCGAGAGTGCTGATCAAAGCGCTGTCAGTAGTCATTTTTGACGCATCAAGGCGAATCATATCCTGTCCATGCCCCCCGTTTCTCCTTTTTTCTCGAGGAGCCACCTTAGAAATACGGGACCGATGAGCTGATTGATCGCCACGACGGCGAGAATCAGTGTCTTCAATTCGCTTCCCCAGGAAAAGTTCCTCTCGATGATCGAAGCCAATCCAATGGTCACACCCGCTTGAGAGAGATAGCCGAGCCACATGCTCGAGATGTGCGGGCGAACATCTCTCGAAACCCGGCCTGCAAGCCAACCCCCAGCATAAAAAGACGCGGCACGCACCACAACTAGAACGATGGCAAAACTCCACATTGCCCGGAGAGACGAAAGGTCTATCGAAGCTCCAGAGATGGCAAAAAAGATCACATAGACGGGGAACGCGCTCTTCTCGAGTCCGCGAATAAGATCGTCCCCCATCTTTGAATAGTTCTCGACAACGAAGCCCGCTATCATAAACGCGAGAAGAGGCTCGAGGTTGTAGTAACGACATACGAGGCTCCCGACGAAACCGATCCCAACGAGGAAAAGCGGCAGATATCCACCAACCCATCGGATATATGATCCAACCATTGCTCCGAAGAAGACTCCAATGCCTATCGAACCGAATACCTCCACGAAAAGATCCTTTGCAAAGAAAAGCGAAAACGTCTGTCCGGTTGTGGCCAATGTCTTGGCCATCGGCACAATGAAAGCAATCAAAACGAGAAGGAGAACATCGAGAATGACTGTAACGCCAATGATCAATTCGGTGAGTGGGCCTCTCGATCGCGTTTCCGTCACGATGCCGATGGTCGTCGAAGGAGATCGCGCTGCCGTGACCAAACCCAATAGGAGTGCAACAGCCAGGATGGGAGCAACACCCGATGCCATCGTGGATGAAAACTGCCTCACCAATGCAATCGATATGATCCCGGCGCCGATAAATGCAAACGCCACTTGACCAACGATCACACTGAAAAAAGAGCCGGCCCTCGCTCGGAGAATGCTCAGTTTCATTTCACCACCGGCGATGAGCGCAATGATCGCCAATGCGGCGTCATCGAAGAGTTGGAGGGCCCGAACCACATCCTTCGACAGCAGATTGATTCCAAAAGGTCCGGCGATTACCCCCGCCAAAATATAACCGGATATCGCTGGAAGCCGGATTCCATTGAGCAACTTTGCCAGGTAGTATCCGAAGAGAAGGATAAATCCTAGGCAAAACGTTGCCTCCTCACCAGCAAAACCTCGATTGGATAGGGGAGTGATCAAAACGATCGCCGCCAGCATCAGAAGTATCGCAATAGAAATGAGTTTATTTGTAAGACGAATCCGCGTCATAGACTGTCCACCGTTCAACGAGAGCCCGCTTCGCCCGCCGCGCTTTTTCCCGGACTTATTTCACCGCTTGCCTGAAATGATCTTCGGGCGAAGCCGAACGCAAGCACTTCATTCAGGACAACTGCAAGAGCAATTACGGTAAATACTGCGTCGGCAAATGCTCCACTCGTGCCCATTCGATACTCGATCGCGAGTGCCAGCGCCATTCCGCCCTGCGCTGTAAATATGAGTCCGCTCCGAGTTCCCATGCGCTTGAACTCGGGGTGAGTTATCCCGACCACCCAACTCGATGCGAACAATCGCAGCAGGAGTCGGAGTCCTATATAGAAAACCAGGGGGAGAATTATCGACAGCCCATTGAATGTCACCATCGCGCCGACAATAATCAAAATTCCCACAAAGAGGGTTTTTTCCACCTCGTGAAGCTGCCGAAAAATAGACTCCCTCATGCTCGAAAAATTGCAGATAACAGCTCCCATGATCATCGCCGCATAGAGGGAAGACAGTGTAAGGTAGTAGCAGAGTCCGCCGAGGAGCATTACCGCTCCGACGATAAGAAGCGTTCGTTCATTCTCGGAACACCTCTCGACTGTAAAAAGCACCATGATGAAACCGAGAACTATCCCAGCAATATTCGCGAATATCCACCAGAGAAGGCCTTTCCATATCCCTTCCACACCGAGGAAGCCGGGATGCACAATCGTGTATAGCAGTCCGAACAGTAGCAGCGGGAGCACTGAGCCCAAGGAGGTTGCCACTTTTACCATACTGGTAAACCGGCCCCGTGACGGAAGACGCTTTGCTTGGATGGCTACGATTGCGGGAGAACTCACCGCCGCAGTAAGTGAAAAAATTCCAGTTGCGAAAACCACTTCGATTCCGGGTGTGCTTTGAAACATCCACCGGAGGATCAGATAACCGGCGATGGAAAAGCCGGCGAGGATGATACATACATCGGAAAGCAACAACTGGTATACGGATCCGGATACTCTTTTGAGGTGAGTCCAGGACATTTCCATCCCAAAGAGCAAACCAATCCAGCCGAGCGCCAAGTATATAATTGGCTTCAGGTCTTGGATGACTTCAGGAGTAATAATGGACAGGATATGTGGACCGAGGAGAATCCCCACAACAAAGAATTCCATTCCTGTGACAAACAGCCCCGTGAGGCGAAATCGGCTGCTGGCCCGCCGGACAAATCCCTTCGACCCGGCAAATCCGATGATGAGGAAGAGAACGAGAGAGAGAATTGTCTTCATGAAATTTACTTCTGGTTGGGACAAGAACCGGATTGCTGTCGGTTCATTCGGTTTCCGGCATCAGGCCTTTGACGCTCTCTACTGGCAAAGTAAAAGCGATTCCCACTCCAGGATCATCCAGGCTTCCACAAGCTTCTTCTATGATATGGTAAGCGGCCTGGATTTTTTCGGGCTCCCTGATAACGGAAATGATCGTTTTGTTGGATGCGGTGGCAGCGCCGAAGAAGGATTTCCGAAGACCGGCGAAGATAGGGACTTCGGTGGCAAGTATTCTTCCCATGCCCAGGCTATCGATGATCGTTGCACCTGTTATCCCGACCTCGAGGAATCCTTCGAGAATCTCCTCCATTTTTTCGGGTTTGTTGCATATAAAAACGAAAAGCTTCATAAGCACCACGAATGCGCTATTTGTGGGAAAAAGTTACACTTGCGGTACCATTTCGTCAAGATAAATGGATCCTGGAGATTGTTGAATCCAGATGACACATTCCCATCTTCCTGGTATAGTGATGGCCAAACTCTACGCCTCATTTGTTGAAGAAAATAACTCGTATCCCAGTTCTAGTTCAGAATTATTCGGGAGAACACGATGAGTCGTCTGCTGCCATTGGCTCTCATTCCACTGCTGATTTTCGCGCCTGAAACGAGCCGAGCTGATTCATACTTTCAGCAATTCGTCCACTACACAATCCAGGCCCGACTGGACACGGAAAACCACATGCTCATTGGTACGGAGGAAATCCTATACAAAAATAATTCTCCCGATACTCTGCGACAATTCTACCTGCATCTTTACCCCAATGCATTCAGAAACGAGGACTCGGCTCTGCAACGCTCCTACCGCCAGCGCTACAACGTAAATCTCTTCAACATACCCAAAGCCCATCGTGGTTTCTTGGATATCGAATCGATGTCGGTGAATGGGTCGCCGGTCATCCCGGAGATCGATGACACGATTGCCCGCATCGACCTCATCCAGCCGCTCCCTCCCGGCGAGAGTATGACCGTGATCCTTTCATTCCGCGAAAAAATCCGGAAGCACTTAGGTAGAGCCGGTTACAGAGGGAAGCAGTACGATCTCGCTCAATGGTATCCAAAAGTCGTTGTTTACGATGAGAAGGGCTTTCACCCCGACAAATTCGAGGCGTTCGGTGAATTCTACGGTGAGTTCGGCACCTTTGACGTCTATTTGGAAATTCCACATGATTACGCAGTGGCGGCAACCGGCCTCGTGCAAGAGGGAGATCCCGGTTGGAATATAAACCGAGCAGGAAAGACTTCAAACTCGAATAAAAAGCAAACCGGAACTTATAAAACAGTCCACTTCCACGCCGAAAAGGTTCACGACTTCGCATGGAGCGCCAGCCCCGACTTCGTGGTGCAGGACACAACGTGGAACGGCGTGAAGATTATGAGTTTCTTCAAAAGAGGCAACAAAAAGTGGAAAGACACCACACTCGTCCACGGCGTGAGAGCGCTCCAATGGTTGAGCAAAAAAGTCGGACCCTATCCATACCCCCAGCTCAGTATAGTCCAGGCACTCATGAGCGGCGGCATGGAGTATCCAATGATCGTCCTGGACGGAAAAGTGAGCGAGGGACTCGTTCTTCATGAAGTCGGACATATTTATTTCTATGGTATTTTCGCAAACGACGAGCGGGCTGAGGCGTGGCTGGATGAAGGGTTCACGAGCTTTCAAACCGGATGGTACCTCGAGGACAGGTACGGTCCATGGGGAAAGAAGCACGAGTGGTCTTTTTATGAAAAAATCACTCCACAATACACGATTTTGGAAGATGCGCACAGGTCGCTTTTTCCGATTTTGCGCAAAGGATACGGTGAACGCCTCGCAACGACAGCAGAAGACTTCAAGAACTCTTATTATACGACGGTGTACGTAAAAGGAGCTCTTTTCTTCAATGCCCTGCGGTACGTCGTCGGCGAAGAAGCCTTCGACCGGATTCTCAAGACATACTACGAGCGTTGGAAGTTCAAACATGTAAACGAAGAACGTTTCCGCGAAGTGTGCGAAGAATCGAGCGGCTTGGAGCTCGGCTGGTTTTTTGAAGAGTGGCTGCACACTCGCAAGAAATGCGATTACCGACTGGACAAGATCAAAACCGTGCGAAGAAAAGATGAAAAAGGATATCGGGCTGACGTGGAGATCAAGCGTCTGGGCGACATCGTGATGCCGTTGAGCCTCGAATTCACATTGGAAGACGGGAGCAAGAGAACATACCGCATCGAAGGACGACTGAGAACGATCAAGGAGAGCTTCGAACTCCCGCAGAAACCCAAGCGCGCCGCTCTCAATCCGCAAAACGAGATCATGGACCTCAACCTTTCGGACAATTTCATTCCGCGGCGCCGGGATCTTCAATTCGACTGGCCGAATAACTACTATTACCCCGAGGATGCGTACCAGATTCGCTATCGACCCGGGATCTGGTACAACGACATCGACGAGCTCAAAGCAGGTTTTCTTTTTCAGGGAAGTTATATGAACGAAAAGGCAAAACGGCGACTCGGTGTGTATTATGGATTGGAGAGCGAACGGGTGGATTTCAGTATCTCGCTCGAAAAGCCGATACGGCTCTTCGGCAACAATGGATCCATGTCGCTGTCCGGATACAAGATGGAGGGACGGAACGACATTACTATTTCACTCTTTTTAGGCCGACGAAAGACCCTCATCCACCCGCCCAGTCATGATTTCACGATCGGATTCAATTTCCACGAACTCAGGAACAAGCGGTATGTGGTTGATACCGAGGCTTACGAAGAGGAACCTGACGTGGGACCCTTCATCAATTACGTCGTCGATCCTCAATTCGATATTCTATCGAGCAGGCTCACAGCAAATTTGAAGCTTGGAAGGGATTGGGGCGGTGCCAAATTCGATTATGAACGATTGGCCACAACGGTGACTTTTAAAACCAGAGCTGGATGGATTCCCGTCAGCGCTGGGCTTCGGTTTTTCCTCGGGCTCGTTGGCGGGCAAATGCCTCTTCAGCAAAAATTCTTCCTTGCCGGAGGAGGACCTTTGGCTCAAGAGCAACGGTTCTTTCTGAGGAGTCCCGGCGCAATCTGGGAAGACCTCAACTATCATCAAGCCGGTCACGGCAATCTCCGCGGTTATCTTCCTGGAGACTTTGGGGTGAACCGCTTGTTCGCCCTGAATTTCGAAGTTGGAACGCAGCTCCCTCTGGGATTCCTGAAGAAAATCAGTGGCGGCATCATACATCGCGTTCATTGGGCGGGATTCGTGGACCTCGGGGAAATCATGGACAAAGAAAACCCGAACGCGCTAAGCGCAAGAGTCCAGTCCCTCACGGATTCAGGAATCTTGGATGCGACCCTAATCGATGCGGGGCTCGGAATAAGAGGTGAATTGCGATTTCCGTTTTATAATCTCGGCTTTCGATTGGATTTCCCATTTTTCGTGAACCATCCTGAGGTCAACGGGGAAACGGATGAGCTCCGTTACCGATACGTATTCAGCCTGGATGCGGCGTTCTGATCCCGGCACCCACATAGCTTGCTTCTGGTAGGGGAAGACAAAAGCCTCCCGCCATCGAAAAATGAATCACCCACTACAAATTTGGATTAGCCAAAGTGGTGAACTAAAAAAGATTGCGGGCAGGACCGGTTCAACATAGTTTTGTGATATGGGCAAGGAAAATGCATTTGACAAAGACATCTTCGGTCCCGATCCCTTGGAGATCACGTGGAAGTGCCTTGCCTGCGGCCACATGTGGCACCGGAGCGAGGGTCTCCCTGACGTTTGCGAGCACTGTGGTGCACCAAAGACCGAATTCGTATTGATCGAAGAGGATTAACCCTTTGCGGGGAGTCTCAGGATAAGATCTCGCCTACGGCCGAGACAACCGTGTCGACCATCTCGTCAGTAAGTTCCGCATAAATAGGCAGTGACAGCATCTCTTCGGCTGCGCGTTCCCCTACCGGAAAAGTGCCTTTTGGGAGGCCCAGGTGTCGGTAGGCATCCAGAAGGTGGATCGGTATCGGATAGTGAATGCCCGTTGCGATTCCGCGCTCGCCAAGAGCCGCGGCGAGTTCATCCCGCTTCGCCGTTCGGATCACATACAGATGGTATACGTGGTAGCGCTCCTCTACCTCACCCACCGGTTGGACGGGACCGTTTGCAAAAGCTTCTGTATACCGTTTTGCCCTGCTTCTGCGCCGTTCGATCCACTCATCAAGGTATCTGAGTTTAACATCGAGAACGGCCGCCTGAATGGCATCCAACCTGTAATTATAACCTTCTACTTTATGTGTGTGCTTTCCATACCGTCCGTGATTGCCGAGGATCGCAACTACGTCGGCGACATCTTTCTCATCCGTAACCAGCATTCCTGCGTCTCCGTATGCACCCAGATTCTTGCCGGGGTAAAAGCTGTAACATGTTATGTCGCCCAAGATAGCCCTGCGGTCACCGTGTATCATTGCGCCATGAGCTTGGGCTGCGTCGGTAACAACCTTCAGGGAATGCCGCAAGGCGATATCCCTGACGGCGTCCATATCGGCCGGTTGTCCGAATAGGTGGACAGGAATCACTGCTTTTGTCCGCGGTGTGATCGCTGCTTCGATTAGATTCGGATCGATTGTGAGCGTTTTCTCTTCGACATCGACAATTACAGGTGTTGCACCCGTATGGGTTATCGCTTCGGTTGTAGCGATGAACGTATTGCAGCAAGTGATTACCTCATCACCAGGCCCAATCCCCAATGCTTTTAATGCAAGATGAAGAGCTGAGGTACCGCTGCTCGTTCCTACACCATACTTTGCGCCGACATAGCTCGCGAAATTCTCTTCGAAAGCAGTAACTTTCTTCCCGCCGATAAAACCGGCGCTCTCAACAACTTCAAAAATGGCGGAGTCGATTTCTTTTTTGATCGTTGCGTATTGGGCTTTTAGATCGACAAACGGGATGTTCATGGTTTTTGATGCCTTTCGATTCAACAATGGTGAGGATAGCAAATGGGAAAGCTGTTCTATAGAGGCCTTCCCAATACCGGATGCATTCGGCGTTTAATATAATATGATACCATACACAGTAATCCGTAGCAATATACTAAATTGTTGTTCACCGAGTTACGAACCTAGTCAAATTTGATCCGACAGGGTTGCATAGGTGATAATTGTTGCCAAAGAACCACGTCTGACGAGTACCGAGGGGGATTCAGCCTATCTATCTCTTCGCGAATGCGGCGTCATCCTCCTCCTTGCTCATCTTCTCCCTGGGGAGTCAAGTGCCCAATATGCGATCCTTAGCAATCGCTGCCTCCATATAATTGCCGGAACTAATTGACACATATCCCGCATCAGAGTTAAAATGTATGTACCCTCTTCCTAGAAGATCCCGTCGCGCCTCGAAACCAGATGACCGCCGATCGACGCACTTTACTCGCCCTTTTCTCAATCGCTTTCGGATTGCGGATCCTATTTGCCGCTATCATTGGAACGCAACCTGGATTCAATCCGAATCTGGTCACTTCGAGCGCGAGATACGCTCAGGAAATTTCATCGGGCTTTGACTGGGTGAAAGAACCTGTTTCACCACAGGCGCCCGGATACCCAATGCTGCTTTCCATAGCATTCCTTCTATCTGGCGGGCGCCCTTGGGCTGGAATCATTCTCCAAGCGATCCTCGGCGCCTTGACAGTTATCGTCGTTTATCGCCTGGGCGAAAAGCTGGGAGGAAAGACCTGCGGCGCAATTGCCGCAATCTGGTTGAGCCTCTACGCCAATCACATACTCTTTGCGAACATCTTGCTGAGGGACATCCTTGCATGCTTGCTTCTCGTCTTATTGATCCACCTGCTTGCAAGACCATTCAGCCAGATGAGATACGCAACTTTTTCCAGTCTTGTGTACGCCGCGCTCGTACACGTGGAGCCGCTGTACTTACTGCTTTTCCCTGCCATTGCGGTTTTTCTCCTGGTGAAGGCGACGAGACATGCCCTGCTCAATTTGCAGTACTTCTTCTTGTTCACCGGCTTCCTGCTGATCCTTTCGCTTCCGTGGACGATTCGCAATTATGCCGTCTATAGGCAGCCAATCCCCATCAGTCTCGAGGCGGTTGACTATCTACGGCTTGCTCCTGGCGTGCAAAAAGAGAAAAGAGAAGCATTAGACACGGCGGCAGAAGGCGCTCGGCGCATGTCCCGGATTCAACAGTTCAGGTCGAACACAGTCGAGTTTTGGCGAGTCACGCGGTTCAGAGCCGAAGAGCTCAGTGAACAGGCCAGAGCCAGCGGTCGAACGGGGGAAAAGGCATGGTCACTTCGCCACAACCTGATCAATATGGTGAGCTACGGATTGCTCCTACCGCTTTTCGCCTTGGGGATAATCTTTGCCATTCGAGAAAAAAACCGGGTGGGTCTCGTGATCGCCGCAACGACATTCATTTACTGCGCCATCCGAGTATGGTCCTTTGGGAGCGAAAGGGCGCGCCTACCTGTCGAGCCGTTCATCATCCTGCTCGCGTTCTATGCCGTTTTTCAGATCATTGACAAAGTTCGCAAACAGCCAACGGAAACTTGATAATCCGCGCTGCCCGATCACGATCCATCATTTTTCAAGATATTCCGTCGGCTATCCGCCTCCGGCGTGTGAGCTCCTTGTGGCCGGCTCCGCGGGGGGTTCCTCACCACGCTCCCGCTTC
>JABAOH010013686.1_pt1 | contig 14552 bp, 13 predicted proteins | sample 7062181 | NCBI WGS metagenome assembly JABAOH01 (sample SAMN14538630, study PRJNA623070) | marine sediment metagenome | biome: marine biome [ENVO:00000428]; feature: marine pelagic biome [ENVO:01000023]; material: deep marine sediment [ENVO:00002113]; isolation source: pool of 5 deep marine... | reverse complement strand
AGATCATATTCCAGACTCTCGCAACGGTTGCAATCATCGATAATCTCGGCGATTAAAGGTGGTGGTGATGGAAGGGGAGAGGATAGAGGATACTCGTAGTTACGAAGGGAACGATATAGGCCTCAGGGAGCTTTTCAGAGTCATCCTGGTAAAATGGAAGTTTATCGCCGTTATTACAGGGATCGTTTCGGTTCTCACTCTCGTGGTGAGCTTTCTCCTTACTCCCATATACCGGTCAACGGCAGTAATCCTTCCGATAAATGAACCTATTACCCCTTTAATAGAAGGAAGCGGCCTCTCGTCACTCGTCGGCCTGATCGGAATTGGAGGAGGGAGCAGTTCGTCAACCATAAAAGTGATTCTTAAGAGCAACTCGATAAAAGAAAATATTATAAACAGGCATGACATGATGGGGATCCTGTTTGAAGATGAAAGGGATAAAAAAAATAATAAGTGGAAAGATGAGCCTCCCACTATCTGGGATGGAATAAGAAAAATGGATGATCTGGTAATAATTGAGGAAGACAGAAAGACGGGAGCTATCAGTATTTCCACAGATTACAGGGATCCGAGCATTGCAGCTGACATCTCGAAATGGTTCATAGAGGAACTAAGAAAAACTCTTCAGGAAAAATCCTTTTCCATGGCCCGCAATCAAAGGGAAAACATTGAGGAAATAATCGGTTCTTTGAAAGGACATCTTAAAGTTCCGGAAGGAGATATTCCTGATTTCAGTGTATTTATGCGCAAAATGCGTGACCTTGAGATATCTGAAAAGGCTTACGAAGAGCTGCTGGTCCAGTATTATCTCGCAAAATTCAAGGAGGCCAAAGAAGACATCGTTTTTCAAGTCATCGATGAAGCCAAACCACCGGATAAGCCGATTAGGCCGAAGAAGGTAAAAAACACCCTCATCGGTTTTTTTATTTCACTATTGGCGTGTACATTTTACGTACTCCTTACGAATAAGAATGGAAAACAGGTCACATAAATTTTTCTGAATGCGTGAGGCCCAATAGAGAATTCAATGCGAATAAATTACTACATGTCCCTAATGTATTTACGGACTTCTTCCACTCCAGTGCCGGGATAATTTCGAATGAGGCTATTTAGAAAAAGAACGAATAGTTGATAATTCCTCACGATGAATCTTCAAGACATATGGAGAGAAAAAGGAAAGGCTCATCGACTGGGCTCTGAAGCTTTCTGGGTTTTCCTTGGTCAAATTGGAGCGGCAGCGGCTGGATTGTTAGGGGTGAAAATTTTGACATCCGTTCTCATACCCGCCGAATTTGGCCGTTTAGCACTCGCAAACACATTGGTGGCATTAATCACCGCGAATTTATTTGGCCCAGTAGGACAGGGATTGATGCGGTACTGGCCAATTTGTCGCGATCGGGGAGATCTGGGCATATTTTATCCTGTTGCAAATCGTATTGGGCGTTATGCTATCGCAATTAGCGTTTCGTTTATTATCGGTCTGGTTGTGGTATCCGTCGCTGCTGGTGCGAAGAACTGGTTTTTCCTCATATTTATCGCTTTAGTTGCGGGGGCGGTGACGGGATGGATGAGCCTTCGCATCTCGGTATTTATGGCAGCCCGTGAAAGGCGACTTGTGGCGCTCCTCAAAATCGGAAATGCTTCACTCAGGCCTGTAATCGCTGCTCTGTTCGTTCTTATGATTGCGGTAAGCGCATCATGGGCTATGTTTGGTTACGCGTTAGCAGCTATCATTATGGCGATCACTGCAAATTATTACTACATTCGAAATCATAGTTCAAAAATTAGTTTTCCATCACGAAAAGACAATCCATTCCCTCTGAACACAAACTTGAGAAAGGAGATCCTGTCCTTCTCATATCCTTTCTTGATATGGGGAATTTTCGGGTGGGCGCACCTTTCTTGCGACAGATGGGCTTTGCAGACATATCACGGGGCCGAGATCGTGGGTGCATTCGCTGTCGTTTCTCAGCTAGCTACCTTTCCGTTAATTTTCGGATCAGGTTTCTTATCAGCTCTTTTTTCTCCCATAGCATATCAACGAGCGGGGGACCTTCTTGACCATCGATCAGTCTCGTCTGCCTATAAAATATTGGGAGCGATGACGGGGTTATTCATACTGGGAGCTGGGATTTTGATAGCTCTGTTTGGATTATTTCACCGCCCTCTCGTGCTCTTAATTAGTAACATTAACTTTATGCGCTTTTCATATCTTCTTCCTGGATTAGCCGCGGCGTGGGCCTTTTATTATCTTGGACAGATCCTCTGTTCCTTCGGTTTGCTCGATAATAAACCAGGTTATTATATTTTGCCGAAGCTCGTGACTTCCATTATTGCACTTGTTTTAACTTTTTCTTTCTCTGCCAGGTCTGGTGCTGCAGGGGTGATGTGGGGATTATTGTTTGCGGGTTTTGTGTATGCAGTATGGTGCGCTCTGATATTATGGAGGTTAATAGCTCAAAAAAGAAGGACTAATGCCACGTGATAAGAAATGGTCAAAAGGTGGAAAAAACCGGGGGGGTTCTTTGTCCTTTATGCAGCAGCACCGAGCAAGAAGTTCTTTTTCGCGATTACAACCGAAGAGACAAAATTGAATTTTTCGGAACCTATGTCCAATGTAGTGAATGTTCCCTGGTTTACATTCGTGAGAGACCATCCTGGCAGAGAATGTGTGAATACTATTCAATGACTGATTCTGATATTACAGCAAGTCCAGGGAATGTTGATATTTCTGCCTTGAGAAAACAATATGAAGTGGCGATACCGAGATGGAAAGAGATGCTGAGAAAGATTCGTTTCCGTCCCCACTCTTTTCCCCTCGACACTGTTCCAAAAGAGAGCAAAAGATTGCTGGATGTTGGGTGTGGAACCGGTGCCAAGCTGTATGAGTTCGTAAACCGAGGTTTTGAAGTGTGGGGAATCGATGTGAGCTCATCTGCGGTGAGACTTTGCCAGGAGTTCATACCCGAAGGTCAATTTATTCATGGTGAACTTCAGGACGCAGACTTGCCTGACGCCTATTTTGATTATATTAGAATAGATAATGTTCTTGAGCATGTACCCAATCCAAAAGAGGTAATTAGAGAATGTTGCCGGTTATTACGGTATGATGGAAAACTTTTTGTTTATGTGCCGAATGGAAGGAGTTTCAGTCTCCGTTTTATGAAAGGCCATTCAATCTCATCTTGGATTCCGTTTCATCTCCAACTTTTTACCCATAAGTCATTGCGCCTGTTGCTAAATGAGTCAGGTTTTGAAAAAATCCAAATTTACGGTTACTATCCGTTTTCATGGCTGCCATTAAGCATTGCCCAATGGATTAGGGATAAAGAAAACAAACCAGGATTATCGTATCCTGTGTGGCTGAATTATATTCTATACCCCTTTGGATGGGTATTGAGCAAAACTCGTTTTGCAGAAGAATTGGTAGGCGTGGGAACACGATTGAATCCATTTGAGAGAAACGATGTCCACCGTTGAAATCAACGAACATTTATGTTTAGAAAAGATATATATATTTATTTATAAATAAATAATTTAAAAACATACCGGAAAAGGTTGTTTCAAGATATTGTGGCTTTTCATCTGGCTATTTGAATTTGTTGATTTTAAAAAGAATATTTCAAAATGCCGTAAGGTTTACAGGTGGATAGATGTTGAAAAAAACCCTTTATAGTATTATGAGGAGGAGAAAATTCCAGACTTTATGGGGATGGCTGCACAAGATGGCCCTCCTTGGAATGAATATCGGATCTTTTGGCAGTGTACATGAAAGCGGCGAAATTAGGGTTCTGGAACTTGTCAAGAGAAATTTGCCGATGGATAGAAAGGGGATTGTTTTTGATGTGGGAGCGAATGTTGGGAAATATACACGGGAAATTGTTTCTCATTTTGGAGGTGATGTGTTGGTTTATTGTTTTGAACCTTCGGAGAAGTCCTTTACGAAATTAACCGAAAATGTGAGAGTATACGAAAATGTGAAGCCGTACAGGTTTGGGTTTGGGGAAAAAGAAGAGGCAGTTATGCTATATTCTAATGAGGAATGCTCAGGATTAGCCTCAGTTTACAAACGTCGTTTGGAACATTTTGGTATCGCTATTAAGTACAACGAGGAGGTAATGCTTAAAAAGCTGGACGATTTCTGCAAGGAAAAAAATATAATCGGTATCAATTTGCTGAAGTTGGATGTTGAAGGCCATGAGTATCCCGTCTTAAAAGGAGCCGGCAAATTGATAGCTTCCAAAAGGATCGATTTTATTCAGTTTGAATTTGGTGGGTGCAATATCGATTCCAGAACCTACTTTCAGGATTTTTTTTACTTTCTGGGTCCGAATTATAATATTTTTCGGGTAGTGCGTGATGGTCTTGTTCCTATAGAAACGTATAGAGAAATGTATGAGATTTTTATTACAACGAACTTTCTGGCTGTTTTAAAAGGTATAGATATGCGGTAAATTACATTAGTGGCAAGTTAAATCCAGTTTTTCTAAATAATAATTGAAAGAAAAAATGAAGAGTCGGTATCATTCAAATAGAGAGAGTAAATGGGAGATCATATCGGAATTCCAGTTAGTCTCTGTTATACTTTGCTTAATGGTAGCCATTTTTATTGGCTGTTTGCGAGAGCAAAAAATAGGCCCTTTAAATGTTTTGTTATTGGTCGTTTTTCTTTCGGCCAGTTTTTATATCGCGATTTTCCCGATAAGAAGAATTCGGATAAATAACTTGGCTTCGATAACTGATCCAAGGATATGGATGCCAATTTCCTTTGCGGTGTATCTATTGGCGTACCCGGTTATCTCAATTGTTTTCGATGCAAGGTATTCCTCGTATAAATATCTGGTTCCGCAAATAATCTTGGCAACGTCGTTAGGTATAATATCACTTCAGCTCGGTTTGCATAGTGTCAAACAACGAGTGAGTACTCGTGGAAACAGGATAAAGCTAGACAGGTATTCACCCTTAATTGTTCTATTTCTTGCACTCGTAATACATTTATACTGGTGGTTCTGGAGGATAAAGAGCGGTTATTTCTTTACCCATGCTGCTGCTTACATTCCTGAGGTAAATATCGAAACGGGGATTAGAGATATTTTAGGGAAGGCCAGCTTGTTTATCCCTTCATGTATATTAGCTTTTATCTGTAAAAAAAAACTGTGGAACAAGAAAATATGTTTCTGTTCATTTGCGTTATACTCGTTTCTCATTGGAATCCTATTTCTTTTATCAGGAGCGATTAGAGACTTTTTTTGGTTTTTTCTCTTAACTCTGGCACTGCTTTTATACCTTATTCACCCTCGAAAGGTTAAATCGCTGTTTTTAGGTGTAGTGATATTGCTCGTTGTTATAGCCTCCATTGCTCTGGTTTATTCGATGAGACAGATATCGAGTAGAATTTATAAATCAGACAGGCAATTGAGCTATATCGTGACGAACATCGATAGTGTTGTTTCCGAAGGGTATAGATCGGGATGGGTAAAGGAAACACCGATTGATAGAATATTTATGACAAATGAGTTTTTCTATCAAACAATCAGAGCAATAAATGAAAACGGATCTTTCGGATATGGCACCTATACGTTCAGTACAGTTCCTATTGTTGTCCCACGATTATTGTGGCCGAAAAAGGGAATAGTTACCGACACAGAGCAGATAATACAAAGAAAGGTTCTCAAAGTATTTGAGTATGATGCAGGCTTAACGCCTTTGACGCAATTTTACGCAGAAGGTGGTCTGATTGGAGTGATCCTGGGGTTCTTTTTCCTTGGACTTGTCGCAAGCGGCACTCATAGGATATGCTTTTCAATAAATATCGGGATCAGTGGTCTTATTTTTTGGGTAGTCATATTGGGCTCAGTGATTCAGTGGGAAGGGAATTTACCGATAAGACTCCTTACTGGTGTGAGAAATGGATTCGTTTATGCCTTATTTACCTATGCTGTCTCTCTCTTTTTCCAAAATAAGATAAGATTGGATTTTATGTAGATAAGAATTCCAGAGGAATCAGTTTGGATCGCATATAACTGACCGGTTCGTAAGAGTGTTTGGAAGAGCGTACGATAATTAATAGAGTAAAAAGCGGGAAAATAATAGTTCCTCCAGAGTGAAATGGGCGAAATTCGGGCAAAAAGGTATTTAAAAAAATCGGAATTTTTAAATCGCATGAATAGATTGGTGAAATCTTACATGCAAGAGTATAAAGCCAGGAGAAATCTGACTTATTACCGGGAGAAGGCAAATCAAAAAGAATATTTACGAATTAACAAAGATATTCCTGCTGCGCTTGAAAAGCGGCTCGTTTCCAGAAATTTGACTCCGACACCCAAAAAAATGGGTGATCTTCAAATTTTTTTAGCGTTCTATATTTCAAACTGGGAGAGCGTGTTACCGAAAGTCTTTGAACCCTTTGGAAAAGTAACTGCTTTTGAATGGCGTTCCCTGGGATTTGATGACCGTGCTCCTGATTGGATTAAACATAGGGATAAGATGAATGCAAAAATGTGGGATAAATTCATCAGGGCGAATGATAAAAAGCAGATTGACGCGTTTGTAGGCTATCTTTCGGGATATAACACAGACCCATCCGTCCTTCGTGAAATTGGAAGGAGAGGTGCTGTGATTTTCAACTTCTGCTGGGACGATAAATTACATTTCCCCGGAAAAATTATCGGGGGTAGATTCACAAGCCCTGCTGCAATTGCATCCGCCGTTGATCTCAATATTACTAATTCACCCGAATCTGTCGTAAAATATTTAGCCCATGGAGGGTTGGCCCTTTTTTCTCCCCAGGGAGCGCATCCTGACATACACAAACCCTATGATGTGCCGTATGAATTTGATGTGTCCTTCGTAGGACAGAAGTATGGATGGAGGCCGAATTTTATTAAAAAATTACGAAAAATGGGGCTCAATGTGGCTGCCTTCGGCAGAGGGTGGGAAAATGGCCATCTTACTGAAGAGGAGATGGTAAAGCTCTATTCCCGCAGCCGAATTAATTTAGGCTTCGCTGGTGTGGGGCATTCAAGGAAGTTGTTTTGCATAAAGGGGAGAGATTTTGAAATCCCTATGAGCGGGGGGCTGTATCTCACCCAGCACAATCCTGAGCTTTCTCTCATCTATGAGGTGGGGAAAGAAATTGTCACCTACCAGGATGAGGATGACTGTGCGAAGAAGATACTATGGCTGCTCGATAACCCTGAAGAGGCAGAAAAGATCAGGAAGTCTGGCAGGAGCAGGGCTTTGAGAGACCATACCTGGGAAAAGAGATTTCACAGGGCATTTGTCGTATCAGGGATATTGGAGGGGGCTGTCGAGGATGGATTATAGGACTCGTATATATAATCAATATGCATCTAAGTTTCAAAAAGTGCCATCAGTCTTTGATGAAAAAGAGGCAATCCGTTGGGGCAGAGCATACGATACTTATCTTGGTAAATGGTTACCGAAGCATAAAAGTGCAGCCATATTAGATTTAGGATGCGGGGGGGGGAAGCTGTTACACTTCCTGAAGGGCAGAGGGTATGTAAATATTCAGGGAATAGATGTAAGCCCCGAACAGGTATCGTTGGCTCGCCAGGTAACAGACAATGTGATTGAAGGAGATGCAATTGATTTCCTAAAAGAGCAAAAGAAAAGGTATGACCTCATTACAGGGCTTGATATTATTGAGCACTTTAAAAAAGAGGAAGTCTTGCTATTTCTGGATGCATGTTATTCTGCATTAAAGGGTGGGGGTAGGTTAATTCTCCAAACACCAAACGCGGAAAGTCCCTGGGGAGCAATGCATAGATATAACGATTTGACTCATGAACTTGCCTTTAATCCTTTCCTCCTAGAAAAACTCCTAACGTTGGCGGGCTTTTCGGAAATTGATACTCGTGAGGCAGGACCGGTTGTACATGGCTTAATTTCATTCACGAGAAATCTCCTATGGAAGATAATTCGCATCTGTCTTCTCATTTGGAATCTAGCCGAGACAGGAAGCAAAGGAAGTGGAATTTACACGAGGGTGTTTTTCATAACAGGAGTAAAAAAGGTTGAATAATGAGAATTTTATATGTAGGACCTCTTTGGCACGGGGGAACATGCCTTCAAAGAATGCGAGCTCTCGAGGATTTAGGTTATGCAATAAACCCGGTTGATTCCGAACCCATAAAAGTCAAGGAGAAACAGAAGAGTTTAATGTACAGAGTTATTCGAAAGGTTTTCGGTCCGAGGGATCTGGCAAGAGCCAATCAGAAAATAATAGGGTTAACCAAGGATGAAAATTTTGACCTAGTGTGGCTGGATAAGGCATTGACGATAAAACCGGAAACACTTGAACATGTGAGAAGAGCAAACCGGAAAACCATTATTTTGGGATATTCTCCTGATTATATGGGGGTTAAGCAAAATCAGTCAAAGCGATTCATAAAATCTCTCCCTCTTTACCATATCTTCTTTACCACGAAAAGTTACGGGGTAGAGGAACTTGAAAGTTTGGGTGTACAAAGGGTTAATTTCATCGGTAAGGCTTTTGATCCCCATACCCATAGACCACTTGAAATAAATGATCTGGAAAAAAACCGGTTCGGTGGACCTGTTGGATTTATCGGTGATTATGAAATTGACAGAGCAAAACATATGTATTATCTAGCTGAGCATAATATTCAAGTTCGCATATGGGGACCAAATTGGGAAAAGAAATGTCGTTTAATCCATCCAAATATGAAGATCGAAGGCAAGCCTCTATGGGCAGATGACTATGCGAAGGGGATATGTTCTTTTGATATAAATCTCGTATTTTTAAGGAAGGTAAACAAGGATCTGCATACGGCGCGAAGCATTGAAATACCGGCATGTGGCGGTTTTATGTTAGCGGAAAGAACGAGGGAGCACCTGGAATTATTCCAAGAAGGAAAGGAAGCGGAGTTTTTCAGCACGAAGGAAGAGATGCTTGAAAAAATTGAATATTACTTAACCAACGAAGAAAAAAGGAGAGAAATAGCAAGAGCGGGGAGGGAAAGGTGTTTAAAAAGCGGATATAGCAATCATGACAGGCTGAAAGTGATGATGCAGAGCGTGGGAAGTTTGATGAAAGAAGTATAAAGAGTTCCGAAAATAGATAACGGGATTCGTGATTTGTCAATAATAAAGAAGATATCATTGTCTATGTATTGTTTATGTTTGCGTGAAATATTATGGTTCTAAAATCCTTGAAGTGAAAGCGAAATGTTCAATATGCCACAAGATGAGTGATAGCGGGAAAAATATATGGCTTTTCTCTCAATTCCTCGAAGGCTATGGTGGGACGAAAACGGTAGTTGCGCTTGCGAAAAAAATCCTGTTCGAGGAGGGGATTACCTACCATCATGCCTGGGTCGAAAGTTTTTCAGCTACGGGAAACCAGGGGAATAAAAGCGGTTTATTTTTTAAATCTCTTCCGTTACCGGTCTATCTCAATAATTTGTTAGCCGGTCTCAAATGGAAGAAAAAAGTCATAAGGCATCCTGCTGCGCTGGTTATAGGGGGCTCTCCTGTTGCAGGTGCAATATCACTTGCCGCGCGTATCCCTTACATAGTATGGATAGGAACAACTCTTTATGATGAGTATAAAGTTAGAAATTTAATAATAGAGTTGTCTCACAAAAACTATTCTTTGGTTTTAAATAAAATTTTTCTAAGAACGAATAAACTGGTAGAAAAATACGTGTTGCAAAATTCCCGTCACATAATTGTTCAAAGTCCTTATATGATAGCGCCTATTGTCAGGGATTATGGTATTGATGTCAATAAGATCGAATATCTTCCCTATCCCATGAGTGTACAAAATGAATTTCGTAATAAAACATACGAAGAGATGAGTCCAAAACTCATAGCAGTAGGGAGGGTAGATGACAACCGAAAAAATTATCCATTACTTATCGAGGCGTTTAACCATCTCATAAAAAAATATCCGGGTGCACGTTTAAGGGTAGTAGGTGAAATTTCACCGAAATCTAAATTGTTAAAGAAATGCATTGATATGGGAATTAGCAGATCGATCGAATTTTTGGGAAAAATTGGATATGATGAACTTATCAAAGAATACGAAAACGCAAATATTTTCGTTTTAAGTTCTCTTCAAGAGGGTTTAGGCATCGTGTATTTAGAAGCTATGTCTTACGGATTACCTGTGGTGACGACAAGATGTGGAGGACCTGAGGGTATCGTGATAGATGGACTAAATGGATATCTCGTTCCGCAGAATGAGGCAACGGGGTTTTTTGAGGCGATTCAAAAAGTTTGGAGTTCGGAAGAGAAATATCATGAGCTAAGTGCACAAGCACAAAATTATATTAGAGAGACCCACGATCCGGAAATTTTAAAGAGAAGATTATGTGAAGTGATAAAAGTTATATTGGCGAGAGGTTAAGATATTTGTGTTACCAAGTTGTATTGATAACATTCGAGGAGGCAACAGCGAGACTGAATTGATGGAGAATCTTATCATCGACATTCCACTATAAGTGCGAAATACGGAATAAAATCTCCATAATGAGCAATAAATCATATTAGTTCCTACATCCGAAATCTTCATTTTATGAAATATAATGCGATATGTTATAAATTCATATAACACAACGAGTCCTGGCCCGGCGATTGTGACCTGGTACTTGATTGAATATTTGTTAAAAAATGAACACAACGATGATTTCAAAATCTTTCTCCAGGCATTGGATCTTTTTAAAAAACCCAAGAATGACAATATTAATATCAAATTGACATCTATACGACATTTCAGGGGAATTGGCAGATTATTTTTCAGGGTTATTTTCGATTTTATCCTTCTCCCTCTATATACCGTTTTCTACCGGCCGAGATCCGTTCTCGTCATGGCTAATTATTCACCGGTGGAGATTAGAGGGAAGAAAATTGTCATAATGAGGCATTCATTTTTATTTGATGATAAAGCTCTAAGAAATTTAAGTGTTTCGCAGAAAATATATGAAATGGTCAGGAGATTCCTGTTTTATTTAACCGTAAAATCAACTGATACGTTGATAGTTCAGAGCGATTATGTGAAGATAAAGGTTCTCCAAAAATATAACATGAGAAATATTGATATAAGGGTTCTGCCGAATCCAATAAGTAATATCGTCAAACGGGGAAGTTATCCCTTAAGAGATAAAATACCATCTAAGGAGAAAATTGTTCTTTATGTCAGCCGTTTTCATCCCCATAAAAATCACGATTTTATAGTGCGCATTGCAGAAAAATATTTCGAGGAATTCCAGGAAAGAAATATGAAATTTTATATAACCATCGATTCTACTTTGGGGAAAAAAGCGAAGAATATCCTCAAGTACATCGAGGAGAAAGGAATTGGCAAAACGATAATCAATGTCGGTGAATTGCCTCACCATCTGCTTTCAAGGTACTATGAAAAAGCCACGTGCTTTTTTTTTCCATCGAAATCTGAATCTTTCGGAAACCCACTATTGGAAGCGATGGCATTCGGATTGCCCGTAATTGTACCTGATGCAGATTACGCGCACGCCATTTGCTCAGAAGCTGGCATATATTATCGGGAAGATGATGAAGATGATGCATATGAGAAGATGGTATTAGTATGCGAAAATGAAAGCCTGATGAGGGAGTTTTCTCAAAAAAGTTTGGAACAGGTTAAAAAATTCCCCACCATTGATGATTGGGCGCAGAGAATTATTGAGATAATGAAGCAATAGCGGTGCGGAAGGGGAGGACTTAAGGAAAGTGTATGATATCACCTCATCCATGGTTTTATTCAACAATGATCCTCAAACAGTAAATAGGACTATTTGCTGCACTCTTGATACAGGTCTCAACGTAAAATTATATCTTGTCGATAACTCTCCCACAGATATATTGAGAAATGTCTATTTTGACCCCAGGATTGAGTACATTTTTAATGGAAAAAATGTAGGTTTTGCGTCCGGACACAACATCGTGTTGAATCAAATCATGGATAAGACAAAGTTTCATTTAGTTATTAACCCGGATCTGTTTTTTAGCAAGGGGACTCTGGAAAGGATCAGAGATTTCATGGAAAAAAATAGTAACGTCGGTGTTGTTATGCCAAAAGTGTTGAATCCGGATGGATCAAACCAATATTTATGCAGGCTATTGCCATCGCCCGTCGATTTGATACTGCGGAGGTTTTTCCCCTTTTTAAACATATTATTGAAGAAAAGAAATGACTTATATGAGTTGAGGTTTTTTGATTACGATAAAATTTTGGAAGTTCCATGGCTTTCCGGGTGTTTTATGTTTATTAGGGTTGAAGTTCTAAAGAATGTAGGTTTATTTGATGAGAGGTTTTTTATCTACCTGGAGGATGTAGATATTTCGAGAAGAATAAGTTCATTTTATAAAACGGTATATTTTCCCCATTCTGTCATCTATCATGAACACGGGAAGGGGTCATATAAATATTCAAGGCTGTTTTATCATCATATCTCTTCAGCAATAAAATATTTTAACAAATGGGGATGGCTTTATGATAAAGAAAGAAAATTAAAAAATAAAACTGTCCTAAGTAATCTAAAATAATATAGTAAAATACATTATATTAACTATTATATGGAAATATATATTATTATCTTATTAATATCTCACGGTTACAATTTTTTTGTAATGCAAAGAATTGTTGATCTTAAAGATGAAAAAAAACGAGTAGAATTTACAATTCTTTCATAAGCCATAAAAAGAAAGAAAAGTACTCTTAATGAAAGACCATATAAAGGTTCTTTTTCAATCATAACTATTTCTATTATTCGGAAATCATTTTTAGTAAGCAGTTCAATACATTTCCTGCGAGAGTTGAACTTATAATATGTAGGATAAGGATCATGATAATCCTCTGGTAAATTCCTGAGACGGTTTGCTATTAACTTATGGAACCAATGAGGAGAAAACTTTGATACTATTGTTACATAGTAATATATATTTGGTGTTCGAAATATATAGAGACCATTTTTTTTTAAAACCCTATAAACTTCTTTTAAATGTTCATCTGGGTTTTTTATGTGTTCATTCACATAATTAGAAACGACAACATCGAATGAATTTGACGGAAATGGAAATCTATCTCCCTTATACAGGAATGCTTTTGAAACATATATGTTCTTTTTTATAATATCGTCGATATCTAAACCTATAAGTTCCTTGGTAATATTTGATAAAAACTTGCTAGTTTCGTTGGATGCTCCGGGTCCTATTTCCAATACCTTTGATTCTTGATAAATATATTTTTTGCATAATTCGTGAAATTGAGTTGTTCCATCAACCCAACCAGGTAGATTCCTGTAATATTTATCTAAATATTCGTTATTCCAGCTTTTCATCTAATTGTGCAATTTTATAGATAAGAAGAATAAATTTGCAAGTATCCTCTTTTATGGGTTTAATTATATCGAAATCTTAGTTATTAAAATTATTCGGTCTTATTTAGGAAATCAAATATAGGAAAATCAATTTTATTAACTACATCCTTTTGTCAGCTGTTTCTTTGTTTTTTACATACCAGCTGATAGTTTCGGAAAGCCCCTCTTTAAGGGAATACTTTGGAGACCAGCCAAGCTTCTCCCTCATCCGGCCAATGTCAAGGACCTTTCTCATTGCACCTTTCGGCTTCGTCGTGTCCCAGTGGATTTCACACGGTGATCGAGTGAACTTCTTTATCAAATCAGCAAGTTCCCTGATGGTGGTCCCCACTCCCGTTCCGATGTTCACCGGGTCGGAATCGTGTTCAAGATCGATGGCCTTGACGATGGCATCAGCCGCATCCTTGACGTAGAGAAACTCTCTCACCGGCGTCCCGTCTCCCCAGAGCGTCACCCGTTCTCTGGAATCGGTGAACTTCTTTATCAGCGCGGAGACGACGTGGGAGCGGTATTCGGTGAACACGTCGTGGGGGCCGTAGAGGTTCGTGAGTATCAGGTGGTTCGACTCGATCCCGTGCTGATTGTAGTAGGCTTTCTGGGCCACGAGCTGCATCTTCTTCGTGAACCCGTACGCCTCGACGGTGTCGTGTAAATTCCCGTCCCAGAAGTTCTCCTCCTTGAGGTCTCCCTGCAGGTAGCCCGGATAGGCACAGGCGGAGCCGATAGGCAATATCTTCCTCACCCCGTGCTGCCGTGCTATCTCGAAGATGTTCACCGCCATCTGGGAGTTCTTGTGGAAAATGGTGGCCGGCTCTTCCATGTTTATCCCGATTCCCCCGTAGTATGCGGCGGAATGGATTATCACGTCTATTTTGCTCCCCGAATCGGATAGATTCTCCATGTAGGGGGTCACGCTTTCCATGGTTTCCAGGTTGACCTCGAAGCTGCGCGGGTAGAACACCCTGTGCCCCGCATTTTCTGCGGCTTCGACGATGTGCCTGCCGAGAAAACCCGACCCGCCGGTTATGAGAACATTCATCAGGCGTTCCTCCACTCGTTGGTTACCTGGAGGTGGCTCAATACTTTGATCAACTCCAGCACCCCATCGTTTAAATTGATCGTGTTGTTGAAGCCGAGAGCATGTATCTTGTCATAGGAAACCTCATAGTC
>JABAOH010015358.1_pt1 | contig 14554 bp, 16 predicted proteins | sample 7062181 | NCBI WGS metagenome assembly JABAOH01 (sample SAMN14538630, study PRJNA623070) | marine sediment metagenome | biome: marine biome [ENVO:00000428]; feature: marine pelagic biome [ENVO:01000023]; material: deep marine sediment [ENVO:00002113]; isolation source: pool of 5 deep marine... | reverse complement strand
ATCTTCACCAATGGTTACTGGGCGTAAAAGACACCGCAGTCGATAGGTGGGACTGGACGCAAAGGTAAGGAAATTAGATCATCAGTACATTGCCTTCTTTTGCCTTGATTCGATCTTCGTATCCCTTCTGGAAGAATTCGACGTTTAGCTGAGCTATCTTGCCTTCTTGAGGTGCCCCTTCGTATATTGCTGTTTCTGCTTGTTTCTTTGGAATCCTGAGGATGTCCTTGCGCTTCTCCAGGTCAGCCACGATTACGCCAAATGAATATGGGCCTTTCAAGACCGGGGCATATTGCTTGTACTTTGAAAAGTCGTATAGAATGAGTTTAGGAGTATTGCCGGCAATTTTATAGTTTTTAAGTACCTCGAGCAGCTCTTCTCTTGAGTAGTACCTGGGCCCTTTTGTGCTTGTCATCACCGCGATTGGCTCAATAACTTTGTAATCGCTTACTATTGTGAGGTCTTTTGAATATGCCTTCTCCGCTTGCTTACCCGCCTCTGTAAACATGCGCCAGATCTCGGTCATTTCATAGGCATTCATATAGTTGACCTCGTGTGCCGAGGCGCCGTGGATTTCCTTCTCGCTTATCCAGATGTCGAGGCACATTGGTCCTTCTGATTGAGCTAAGCCTCTGCAGTGATATACCGCTGAATAATATCCCGTCTTGATTGCTGCATCTGCCATTGCTCCTACAAGGGTGAGATATCCAGAACCCCCAAGTGAGGGGTTTGTGATTACCAGATCTCGCAACATCTCACTCATTTCCCTCCATACCTCTTTAAGACCTCGATGTGCTTCTTCGGATGCTCGGTTACCATTGCCAGGTTTGGCTCAGCACAGGCTAGAGATTCGCAGTCGTAGTATGCACATGCGCCGCAGTTGAAGCAGCGACTCGGGTCATCCTCAAGCAGAGCTTGACAGCGCAGGTGCATTCCGCAAAGTCTGCACTTAAATGGAAGCATTGTCTTTAGCTTCTCCGGATTCTCTTTGGCAATTCGTTCTCTTTCTTTTTTATAGACCAAATCTTTGCAATCTTCTCTCTTGATGAACGTACCTAGCTTAACTCCCTCTACCGAGAGTTCGCGTCTCATGTCTCGAGCGCAAGTGCCATCTGCAACTACCATGATTGCCTTCTTCTTCAGATATTCTCCGATGAGCTTCTTAAAAACGTCTGCGTTCTCCTCATATCGATAGGGATTGATGAAGTAAACATCGAAGCCTATGGCTTTGCCCTCTCTTTCGTAGTCGTTCCGCAAACCTATTTGTCCACCGGTCATGCGAATGCCATAGTTGTCGTAGATTATATACATACTTGGCGGGTCTTGCGCTGCGATCTTCATTCCATTTATATTGAAGTTGTAGGAACCATCACCGCTTGCACACACAACGATGTAATCATTCTCCAGTCCTCCGGACGCATATCTGGCGCCCAGTGCCGTCATTGGAGCCATTCCCATGCAGTAGATTGCATCGACGATGCCATATTCATGCCATCCTTGAAGATTGCCGCATCCTCTATCCGCTACGTAGATTAGCTTGAGTTTGGTCTTATGTTCCCTGTTATATCTCCNNACCACATCCAGTGCAGTTTGCAACCGGTCGTTTAATTGTTCTCTCCTCAGGTTTAGGTATCGCAACTGCTGCCATATTTTTTCTCCTCTCAGCTTGCGCTTGCCATTATATGGCCTGCGTATGAGAATCTTTCATACATTCTCGGTTCATATGGAATGCCCTTGTTTCTCACCCTCGCGTTGAAGTGATTGGTATTTATGAAGTCAAGAGTCTCGAAGTACATCAATTTACTATAACCCTCTTCGAAGACATAGACTTCATCGATAGAGCTCTCCTCGAAGATCTGCTTGTACAGCTCGCTGGGTAAAGGCCATACCAAGTCGCTGGCAATCACAACTGGATTTTTATATCTCTCCTTGAATTCTCTTTCTTTCGCCTCATTGCTTCTTATGTAGTTGAAGTCTNNNNAAGTCCTCTCTGAAGGGACCATTAACGATGACCATCTTCGCTGGATTCTCGGAGTAGCGAATCACCTCGTTATTGAGGAACTCAAATTTCTCGGAGAACTTCTTTTTCATAAGTGGAATTATCTTTTCCCAGTGTCTCTTTTCCTTTGGTCTTATTTGAGGGCCGATCGTAACAAGGTTATATGGGTCTGAGCTGAATCCCTTCTTCCTCTTATTGGCGGTCATATCTATCTCAAAATTCACATCAGCAGCAACCTCTCGATAGGATTGATTGTAGTTCTCAATAACTCCAAAAGCCACGCCCAGTTCCTCGCAAAGCTTGTACGCATTTCTTACCGTGACATGAGCATTAGCTGGATTGTGAACTTCAAAGGTTGGCATTCTAAAATGCCAGGCAAATAAGACCTTGTTGTCCTGCATTGTCTGCGAAGCAGTGCCCTGGCGGTCATCACCACTTGCTATGCAAAGGCCACCTGGGTAGGGGATGATGTTCATCAAGGTCCTGGCCACGTCAGCCGCCGTGTTGCCACCAAGATGCTTCATTGAAAACATAACCCTTGAGCCAGCCGGAATCTCGTCCTTGGTCAAGAGACGTTTCTTTGCAAAAATTGTATCTCCATAGATAGTATCGTATTCCTCGGGAGTTATGTATTCACGGGGCTTTTTATCTCCCTTGCAAATTATACTGCCTAAGGCAAAAGATAGTGCATTGGGCTCGTTGGTCATCTCGCCCCACTTGGCAACAAGCTCATAGCCAGCTTTATCCAGAGCCTCGCCAAGTGTCCGTGTGAATGGATTATTCCTCGGGAATCCTGGTTTTTTTGCCAGAGATTCAAAGGTATGCTGCAGATCTGAAATAGGCGCACCCGGGTATGCGCATGTAATTCCAACCCCTGCCTCTATCGCTCCTCTTGCAATTGCCTGGTTGCCAGTGATTCCCATTCTCCCTAGATCGATTCTCAACGTTTCTGCCATTTACCCACCCCTTGAATTTTACTTTTCAACTTGCGTTTGAGATTTCTCATGGATTTGGTTGAGAGAATTGGTGTCACCCGCCTCTATTTTGGCGACCTGCCCGAGAAGGCGTCTGATTGTCTGATATGCCACCTGAACTGCCTGCAGGTGGGCTGGGGAGCTACGGTCACCCCGGTTCCATGCTGCTCCTGCCTACGGGAAGCTTTGCGCTCCCCTCCACGACCGGTTACCCACGCGACAACGCGGGAGGCCGCATAGAGGTTCGTCATTTGTCAGGACAAATTATGATAAGGTATAGAATATGTCTATGACGGATGTCAGGTGTTAATATGATTCAATACCATTGCGTTTGAAATGCGTGGTAGCTGACGAGTGCTAAAAATTGAAAATGCTCTATTCAAAAAGAAAAAAACCTCCCGTTCCGTTTTATTTCGGGAGGGCTTTTTTGCTGATGCGCCGCCGACTTTGCTGGAGGCGGGCCTGGGACTCTTATTCAACCGGATTGCCTTGGATCGAAAATGTTGTGAACTGGACAGGCAGAGGGAGACGTACACCTGCTCGCCGCATTCCCGTAGCTATACCCCGGCTGATGGGAGCCTGTGGCGGCATGCCGGGGGGGGAATCTGGTGCGAGTAGAGGTGCCAGTACGGTGTCAGTTTCGGGCATACTTTGTCGTTTTAGATCGCACTCCCATAAAGGCCAAGACCCTGCGTCAAAAATCTCATTGCTTGCTCTCTGGCCTATCCTCCATGGGCCGATGGGCTGGATTCCGAGTGTAAGGGCCGTTTACCGCATTTCGCTTCAGGCTCCGGTGGCACCTCCTTCGCCCTCTCGTTGGGTATAGCTGATTTGCGATTGGGTAAATCTTACACCCTCGCCCGACCTCAAGGGGTCTTTCGACCTTGATACGAGGGTTGAGGGGTACAAACACAACACGTTGAACACTAGGCGACTGCCCCCAAAGGCGTCGAATCTCGTCCAATCTTGGCATGGAGGTTGCCTATGGACACACTGTAGCCCATCAGCCATCAGCCCACCTAACATGACAACCTTAATAATCTAAGGAGGTGACCGATGATAAAGAGGCTTAGCGTTGTTTTTATTGCCGCCCTCTTTGGAATTGCCGTGACCGGTGTGGCGACGGCGGTCGCCGCCAAATTTGGCACCGCGGCCGAGGCCAAGGCCATGTTGGAGCGGGCGGTAACCGCGGTCAAGGCGGACAAGGCCAAGGCCCTGGACATGTTCACCAAGGGCGAGGGGGGGTTCAAGGACCGGGACCTGTATCCGTTCTGCGGCGGTCCCGACGGCAATTTCACCGCCCATCCGAAGCTCGCTGGCAAGAGCCTCAAGGGACTGAAGGACAAGACCGGCAAGCCGCTCGGCGAGGAGATCTACAAGGTTGCTGAGGAGGGCAAGATCGGCGAGGTCAGCTACATGTGGCCGCGGCCCGGCAGCGACAAGCCGGTCCCGAAGGTGACGTTCGTCACCAAGGTCGGCGACCAGGTCTGTGCGGTCGGCTATTACAGGTAATCCCCTTCCGGGAGGAGTGCGGGCGGCCGCCGACGGTGGGCGCTCCGTGCCGTCTCAGGACGGGGCGTGCGTCGTCTTGCCGACGACAACCTTCCAGCCCTTTTGATCAGTACGGCCCGGGGGCGCGTTCCCTCGGGCCGCTCTCTTTCCTGCTCACCACTCGGCTCGGCCTTGGCCCACACGCTGGCGAGCCGTAGAATCCGCCGGTCGATACGCTCCCTGTGTTCCCTTCCCAGCTATCCAAGACTCCGGGGTCTGGCCACGTTGTGGCAGAGTCGGAACAGAGTTCCAGAGATCTCCAAGAGTTCGAGAGGCGGCGGGGATTAGAAGTCCCTTCGGTGGTTGCCCCCCGAGGTGAAACGAGGGAGAGACTCACTTTGCCAGAGCTTCTCCAGCGAGGAGGTGGAACAATGGAAGGAATGGGACCTTGTGGCGGATCATAGGGGGTATTTAAATTTAATTGGTGCTAGTACAGGTGCCAGAACGGTGTCAGTTTTGGGCGTACTCTGTCGTTTTAGGTCACACTCCCCTGAGATTGAAAACCCCGCGACAAGAAGCTATCTGCCCGTTCCAATGGGGGACGCAGGAGGCCGGAAAATTGGACTCAAAATCTGTTGAACCTTTCCCGCCCCCGGCACCACCGCTCCAACGCCCTGAAGATTGTCAAGATATCGATGCCTGAGCCACACACCCCCCGGGGTGAAGGATAATGGTTCTGTCCAGCGCAGGCAGAAACGACGGCGCGCCAAACACGCAAACGCCCTCCCGGCGGAGCACGGCCTGGAGGGCGTTTTGCATTTGGGAAGCGCGATACGCGAAAGAGGAGTCGTCGGATTCACAACGGGGGTGGATCTGCCCGCCTGCCCCAAAACACCACTACGCGAACGTAACGATAGATGCGAAGGGAAGCCACGAGATAACCCGCCAGCCTCTCTTTACTGCTACAAGGTGGCGCGGAGCAGTCCCCCTTTCCGCTTCTTACACCTTCCCGAAGAACCAATTCCGCTTGCCCAGGGCGGCACTTTCCTACGTGGCTGCCAGATCAGCGAGTTACCTTTCTTGAAGGCCGTAGATGTAGGTAATCAGCGCAAGGATACGACCGCGCACGAAGGATTCGGCGTTGTATGGGCTGTAAAAGTCACTGTGATACTCAATTGCCTTGTCGTTGTACTCGTCGCCCCATATGGGCATGGCTCTCAGGCCATGAGCCTTTACCTCGGCCCTGCCGTCAATCACCTCAAACACCCGGTCGAAAGGAAATACCCCATTATTGTTCTTTGCAAGCACGGTCAGACTGGGCAACGAGCGCTCCAGGTAACCGGCGTATGGTCCGTCACCTTTTCCAGCAAGGCCGTGGCAGACGGCACAGTTTGACTTGTATTCCCTTTTACCGAGGCTTCCGCCTCCGGCAAGAGCAATTGCGGGGGCGAGCACCAACACCGTTCCGATGAGCATCAGTTTCGGTATAGTTCTCATGACGCGCCTCCTTTCCGACGCATTGGTTCCACGATCTACAGGGGCTGGCCCGGACAAAGATAACAAGACGCTCCTTATGGCGAAAATTCGTGGTTGACGTGCAACTCCCCCGTCAACAGACGGCGGAAGAAGGCGGCGCCCTTTTCCAGCTTTGCGAAGTGCCGGTAGGCCCGCACCGCAAAGACGTCGGGCGCCACCATCAGGATAGTCAAATTGATTTGTGCGGAGGTCTCAAAACCTTCCCCGCGGAAACGTGCCAGAACCCGGCCCCGGAGACCTGGGGGCATTGTGGCAAGTTGGGTGACGTAGGCAATGTACTCCTGGGCCACCCAAGGCGCGTTCTCTACCGAAGGGTTGTGGCTGGTGATGGCGTGGGCGACCTCATGGGCCACCAGGCTCCGGTGCAGGTCCCGGTCCGTTGGTAGCCCAAATATCCCCGCGCATTGCCTCACCCCTCGGCATGCCGAGTATTTCAGAACATAGATCTGTCCGTGCGGGCGGTCGAAACAACCCCATACACCGGTCATTTTGTCTTCTGGTATCCGCGTCACCATGTGGATTTCGATCGGCCCTCCCGTGTTAAATCCGTTGGCTTCCAGGAAGGCGATGGCATCGACCGCACCCGTGCAGGCGGTTTCGCCATCCGCTGGCTCAGAGAAGGTGACCGTAGCGCTGGTATTGGCGCATCGAAGGCGGTCGGCCCTCGCCGTGCCGGCTAAAGGCGACCAACCGAGCAGGAGGGTGACGGCGAGAAGGACGGAGAGGAAGCGATATTTCATCTCCTCCATATTAGCCACCTTCGCTCTGCGCACAGTCCGACCCCGCCTGTGCCAGCCAGTGGGAGCAGTGAAGCCGCCTTTTATTTCCAGGCCATTCCGACAGAAAACAAGAACGCCCTCCCGGGGTTATGCTCCGCCAGGGAGGGCGTCTTAATGCCTGGTGCGCCGCCGAAACTGCCGGTGATGGGCTGGGGGCTATGGCTGCCCCCGGTTTCACTTTAGTCTCCGTTTAAACCCTTCCGCCTCGTCAAATAAGCAACAACAATGCCCATCAGCCAGAACAGCTAACCATTTCTTTTTAAAGGACTCTGCTCGGCAACTCGATGAACAGGTGGGACAGCTTTTTCCTGACGCAGATCAATTCCTCTAATAATTTCTGGTTCTTCCTCACGCGCAATGTTGGGACCTTCTTTCCTCAAATGGGACCAGCGAGTCCCATTTGTCGGACGCCAATGATGGAGGTGGACAGCGACGATGGTACCCGAAAGGACTCTAGCTGGCTCACCGCCGACCAGTCCGGCCCGGTTGCGGATAGGTTGCGTTTTCGAGTCACAAAATCGTATAATTTGCCGCGTCCTGCACACCCAAGTGCTCGAAGTCATGGAATTTGCTGTGCCGAAGGGGACACTGAAAATCTTTTGGGCCTTTGCCGCCCCCGGCACCACCATTTGCTTGGTCTACCTCGGCTTCCGCCCACGCTTTTCCTTCAGCAGCGCTCGGCGGTCACGAGCGTAACCCACCAACGCGCGGGGACGAGCGGTCTTGACGGTGCGGTGCTTCCCGGTCGCACGAAGAAGGGACCGGATCGCCGCTATCTGGCGGTCAATTCTTGCTCTCACTGTCTGCAATTCTCCCAACACTCGGCGAAGCGTTGGAGTGACGTTCGTCGACATCACGCCTCCTTTGCACACAACGGTTGTCGGAATCGAGGGGCAAGGCCTGCACAGGGCCTCAGTATCTCCTTGGCGGCAGAGGGTGTCAAGTTATAGGGGCTTCTTGTCAGCTTCTGCCTCCAACCCCTGCGCGCTGGCTTTCACGTTCCCTCCTGACAGCCCAAGCAAAGGTATCAGAAGGCTGCCTCTGCGACTTCTTTTGTCCTGTTTTGTCCTGTGTTTGATAGGTGTCAACCTTTCCGACGCCCAGAGGCCTTATTCCGACCCGTGGCGAGACGGCAAGCCGTTGAACGACAGGGGGCTGGCTCACGGCGGAGCAGTCTGAAAAGTAGCGATGGGTGATCGTTAGCTTTTTTTACATCCGCTGGAGCTTTAAATTCGAATGACTACAGAAGCGCTGGGCAATGGTGTCGGTCCCTTTTACAATCCTTGGACCACAGGCCAGGTTGGCCGCGAGCACGCGAGCACGGGTTGAATCGTTAAGTCCTGGCCAGCAAAGGGCTCGGGCGAGGAAGGCCATCTTATTGGTCGACCCTGGCACGGTGGATGCTTACTCGAGCTGGTGGATAGGTGTACCATGACGTCTTCGAGAGGGACAACCCTGGAGATCACACTCCGGGTGAGTGGCCTGGAATCCTTTGGTGAGGGTCCGAGCAACTCACCCGACGGCCTCTTGAGTGTCCTACGGGAACTAGAGGGCATCCTAGGGGCACGTTACGACTGGGAAAGCCGCCGCTTCTTCGTGGAGTATAATCCGAAGAGAGTCACGATCCTCGGCATTCTGAGCCAGATCGAGTGCGCCGGCCAGCGAATCGGTCGCACGTATCGGCCCACCGAGGTCCAATCAAACAACGCGAACACGTACCACTGGAAAGAAGTGTGGGGGTGACTGCGGGGTCAGATGCCGCCCTCTTCGCCAGCAGAGGGTTGCCGCGGAGGGTGCCCTCGACACAGGCGTTTCAAAGGTTCGCCGATCCCGTGACACGGAGGAGACCATGTCCCGCAGGTCTTACACATTTCTGATACTTTCCAGCCAGGCGACCCGTGTTCGGCAGTTTCACGTCACCCAGCTTTGGCTGAGATTAACCCGCGTTGGGGGCATCGTCGCGCTGGTTGCGGTCTCGTACATGCTCTATCACTTTGTCAGCATCAATAGTGAAGTGCAGCACCTGCGGCGGACCGTCGAGGAACAAGAGGTCCTGGTGGGGAAGGTCCAGACAATGCACCAGGAGATGCGACGTCTGCGCACCTTTGACGACGAGATCCGCCGCCTGGCGGGGTTGGAGACCGCCTCTGCCACAGAGAGTACCATGGCAATGGGCGGCGGGACGTTGGAGATCGAAGAGCTCCTTACCGCGGAGGAGCAGGCGGCCCGGCAGCAGCTGATCGCACAGCTTTTTGAGGATGTGGAGCGCCTTGAGCGTGAGGTCGCCCTTCGGGCTGAGAGCTTCGAGACCCTCACCGCCTACCTGAACGAGCAGAAGGACCGGCTGGCCGCGACCCCCTCGATCTGGCCGGCCAAGGGCTACGTGAGCTCCAAGTTTGGCCCCCGCATCTCGCCCTTTACCGGGCGGCGGCAGCGGCACACGGGCATCGACATCGCGGCCGCGCGGGGCACGCCCATTCTCGCCCCGGCGGATGGGGTGATCACCTTTTCAGGCAAGCTCGCTGGCTACGGGCGGGTTATTGTTATCGATCATGGATTTGGCTACAAGACCTTTTACGGCCACAATCACCGGAATAAGGTGAAGAAAGGCCAGCGGGTGAAGCGGGGCCAGGTGATTGCCGCCGTAGGGGACTCCGGTTACAGCACCGGCTCGCACTTGCACTACGAAGTGGTCGTGAAGGGAAGACCCGTGAACCCCCTCAAATACATCGTCGATGAGGGCCGACGGGCAGCCGTGCTGCGAAAGAAATAGGCGACACCACCCCGCCTCACCGTCTCTCGGGCCTTTGCACCCGATGGGGTCCGATTCTCCCTCCCGGCACCATATTCTCCTCTCTTTCCTCTCCACCGTATCGTCGTAACCTCAAGTAACTCCTTGATTGAGGCCTTCTACTCCTTTGTTCCAATCGGCCGGTGCTTGACACCTCTTCCTGGGTAGGGGATACTTACACGACCCGAGTGGACCTGCTTATGGACAACCAGTGCCATATCGGTACAACGCCGATTGGAATTCGCTGCTTCCACCATTGAGGGAAAGGGCAGCCCCATGTCTGGCACCGTGCCCCCTTACCGATTAGCGCCGATCGTGCGCCAGAATATAGAACCCTCCGCTACCCTAGACATTAACGAGCGCGTGCAGGCAAGGTGGGCAAGTGGCCAGACGGTATATCATCTTGGCTTTGGCGAGTCGCGTTTTCCCGTTCATCCCAAGATCCAGGCAGCCCTGCGGGCCAATGCCCACCAGAGGAGCTATCTCCCCGGCCAAGGGCTACTGCAATTGCGGGAACAGGTGGCTGCCTTTTACAGCAAGCAGCTACGGCGCACCGTGTCGGCCGCAGAAGTGATGGTGGGGCCGGGCAGCAAGTCGCTCATTTTTGCCCTGAAAATGGCCCTTGATGCGGAGTTGTTGCTACCGACCCCGTCGTGGGTGAGTTATGCAGCTCAGGCGCAGTTACTGGGTAAAAGCGTACAGCGCATACCGGCTTCGCCCCAGGACAATTACGCCCTCACGCTGAGTGCATTGGCCGAAACGGCCCTCCAATCACAGGGCGCTGCCAAGATCCTCGTGCTCAACAGCCCTAGCAACCCTACCGGTCATATGCTCGAGCCATCCCTCCTACACGCCATTGCCGATTTTTGCCGCCGGGAACAGATCCTCGTGTTGAGCGATGAAATCTACAGCCTGGTGCCTCATGGCCATCCGCCGCATGTGTCGATCGCACAGTATTATCCGGAAGGAACGGTTGTCTTGGGTAGCCTCAGCAAGCATTTGTCGCTGGGCGGCTGGCGTTTGGGCGTGGCCGTGCTCCCGCCCGGGTCAGCGAGCCATGACCTAATGCTGGCCTTACGTACCATTGCCAGCGAAATCTGGTCCACGCCGTCAGCACCGGTGCAATATGCCGCCGTTGTGGCGTACAGCAACGATCCTGAACTGGCCGCTTACATTGACCAATGTGCCCGCCTTCATGCCATTCGCACACAGCACTTCTGTCGTGGGCTCACTGAGGTGGGGATATCTTGCGGTCAACCGCAAGGCGGCTTTTACCTCTTTGCCAATTTTGACCGCTGGCGGGAATCACGGGAGGTACAAGGTGTAAAGACCTCGCCGGACCTGGCCGCCTTTTTGCTGGAGGAGTACCAGTTGGCGACCCTCCCGGGCACAGTCTTTGGGACACCCCCCGGGGACTTGTCGCTGCGCCTGGCCACCAGCTACTTGGACATGGAAGACGACTTGGCCGCCGAACGAATCCTGGCTTCCTTCCGCGCTAACGCCGATCCAGAGGCCCTCATGCGTGACCATCACCCAACGATGAATGAGGCGATTGGCCGCTTCCGTCAATTCGTCAGTCGTTTGTAATTCCCCCCGAATCGCCCTTATTGCCCATTGAGTTACCTCGGAGCATATTCGGACGCGTCCGACCTTTCCCTCATGCTCTCCTCGCATGTGTTTTCTCGATTACCTCTTTACCGCACGCGTGGGCCGATATTCATTACAGAGACAGCTTGTGGCCTCCGAGACGTTCCTGTTCTCTCGCGGGGGGTTGACCAGTGCGGATGGCTCGATTAGAGTGACTGAGCGACCGGCACTTCGGAGGCAAAAGGCGTTGATGTTCCAGTGGTCGTGCACCGTCTGTGGACACGAGGCCGAGGGATTTCTCGTCCCGTGGCGCTGCCCTTGCGGCGGCCCGTGGGATCTCCGAGGAGCTCCGGTTGGAATCGATCCGGCGGCTCTGGCCGGACGCGCGGCCACCCTTTGGCGGTATCGGGAAGCGCTGCCGCTGCCGCCGTCGCTCGAACCGGTGAGTCTCGGGGAGGGGATGACCCCCCTTGTCCCGTTCCCGACGCTGCCCGGCTCCGTGCGGGTAAAGTTGGATTTTCTTTTTCCGACCGGGTCCTTCAAGGATAGGGGGGCGACAGTCCTCATCAATGCGGTTCGGGCAGCCGGGATCGCCGAGATAGTCGAGGACTCATCTGGCAATGCCGGGGCGGCCATGGCGGCCTACGCTGCGGCAGCTGGGATCCGCTGCCATATCTTTGTGCCGTCCCGTGTCTCTTTGGGGAAACTCCGACAAATCCGGGCGTATGGGGCCGAGGTGCATGTGGTGCCCGGCTCGAGAGAGCGGGCTGCTGCCGCGGCAACGGAGTGGGCAAAGACGTGCTACTATGCCAGCCACTGCTGGAACCCCCTCTTCCTGGAAGGGGCCAAGACATTCAGCTTCGAGCTCTGGGAGCAACTGGGCCGGAGCACGCCCGATGTCATTGTGAGCCCGGTAGGGCACGGCACTCTCCTCTTGGGGGCCTATCGCGGATTCCGGGACCTCCAAAAGCTCGGGTTGATTCCCCGAATGCCCCGGATTTTGGGCGTCCAGGCATCGAGGTGTGCTCCCCTCTATCGGATGTGGAAAGATCAGCGTAGTGAACTGGTGGAGGTTCGCCCCGGCAAGACAGTCGCAGAGGGGATCGCAATTCGCCAACCGGTCCGCTGGCGGGAAATCCTGGCGGCGGTTCAGGAGACGGGTGGTGCCATGCTCACCGTCAATGAAGCGTCGATTCAACAGGCCCGGGCCAGAGCGGCAGGACGGGGATTGCTGATCGAACCCACCGCGGCTGTGGCCTTGGCAGGCTACGAAGAGGCGCGCCGGAACACCCTCATTGCCGACGAGGACCAGGTGATCATCCCGCTCACCGGCTCCGGACTCAAAACTCTGCGGTAGGGGAGCTTCCCTGAGGCATTGTGAAGGCACGGAGAGACGCAGATCGATTCGGTAATCGCTTTGCACCCGGGCTGCCGTACGCGAGGGGCCGGATTCTCACCAGCACCGAAGACGACTTCCGAAAGGTTCAGCGAGCATGGCGTATCGTCGAACGGAGAATCCGCGAACGCGGTCCCGAGTCGGTCTTCAACTTTTCGGGTCTCGAGCGCTCACTGCCGGTCGAAGTCCAAGATCTCGCCTTCGCCGATGATGAGCTGGCTCCCGCACTCTACCTCGATCGGTTTCGGACTGTCGCCCTTGAGCACCTGGGGGGCTCGTCCGACCGGCACGACGCTTTCCTCCTGAACCGGACGACAGCAGCCACGGTGGCGACGCACCTGGCGCTCGTCAAGTCCGGGGACGTTGTGGTCGGACTGTCGCCCGGGTACAGTCATCCTTCAGTGGTCCGTGCCGCGGAACTCGTCGGGGCGAGATTCGTGGATACGGTGGACATGGAGGGCTTTGCCGAGGCCTTGGAGCGGCAAAAGCGGGTGCGGCTGGTGGCCCTGACTCGGCTCTCGGTGACGTATGAGATGCTCGCGCTGGATGTGTTACGGGGAGCGGTCCGGCTTGCTCACGACGAGGGCGTGCCGGTGTACATGGACGATGCAGGAGGTGCCCGAGTCGGCCCAGCGATCTTCGCTCAACCGAGGATGCTGGAATTGGGCGTGGACGTGGGAGCCACTGGGCTCGATAAGTACGGTACCTCGGGGCCGAGACTGGGGCTGCTCGGGGGCGAGAAGGACCTCGTGGAGCGAATCCGTGCCCGGGCCTTCGAGTTCGGCCTCGAGGCACGACCGATGCTTTACCCCGCAGCAGTGCGGTCGCTCGAACGATACACCCCTGGCCGTGTGCAGGCCCTGGTCGACTCAACGAAACACGTGGCTGAGGCCCTGCGGCGGGTCTTCGGGGCCCGACTTTATGAGTCTCCCGTCACGGCCCAGCTCTTAGCGGAGGACATCATGGAGCTGGCGATGGAGCGTGGAGGACTCAGGCAGCCGCCCATCGTTCCCTACGAGGCGACGGCCGCACTGGCCATGCTGCTCCTCGACGAATACGGGATTCTCACCGTTCACTTCGCTGCCCTCCCTCCCGGGACATCCAGCCTTCTCTTGAAGTTCATTCCGCCGGAGACGCTCGCCAGGTTCGGGGGGGCGGAAACCTTTGCCCAGGCGGTGGACGACTCTCTGAGCAAGCTCGGCACCCTCATCGAGGAGTCCGAAAGCATCCAAAACGTGCTGCTAGGAGACGTGGAGGGAGCGGTCTGAATTCGCAGGCTCGGAAAGCGATCAGCTGAGCTGCTCCGCGAGGAAGAGTTTCAGGGCCAGCCGATCCTGAAGTGTGAGGTTGGTGAACTTCAGCCCGTGCCGGTTTGCAATGCCCGCTGCGTCCGGAAATTCCTTTGACCAGACGACCTCGGCCATTGCACGGATGAATCTTTCGCCCGGGGGGATGAGGAGCGTCAGCGGTGTCCCGGGCGGGAACAGCTCTGGAAACTCCGCCATCAGGCCCCCTTCGCTGATGTTTCGGACCATGCCACCTTTGTCGAAATCCAGCTGCCGGTGGCTTACGCGGACCTCATAATCGTACCGGGGATGCCTTCTCTGCAATCTAACTTTCCTCCTGTACAACAGCGGCAGGAGCGTGCGAAACAGCGTCTGTTAGTACCGGGCATCTGTACGGGTGACGGATACTTTCGGAAGGGACATGGCATGTAGGAGAGAAGATCTCGCACGGTGAGCATGCCTCTCGGAGGGCTGAGTTCGAGCAAGGACGAGGCTGCTTTGCGACGCGTGACGATGGTTACTTCACGTTGACGGTCACTTCGGCCTTCTCGCGCAATCCTTTGATATATTCGCCATACCGGGCAACCGTCTTTTCTCTCGTGAGGTCCTTTTTCACCTGGTCCTCTGCCTCCTTATAGGAGAGGCGTTTGGCTTCTGTTTTCTCTTCCACCTTAATAATGTGGTAGCCAAACTGGGTCCGTACCAGATCGCTGAT
>JABAOH010018148.1_pt1 | contig 14568 bp, 18 predicted proteins | sample 7062181 | NCBI WGS metagenome assembly JABAOH01 (sample SAMN14538630, study PRJNA623070) | marine sediment metagenome | biome: marine biome [ENVO:00000428]; feature: marine pelagic biome [ENVO:01000023]; material: deep marine sediment [ENVO:00002113]; isolation source: pool of 5 deep marine... | reverse complement strand
TGCCGTCTTGACGACGAACACCACATCCGTCTCTGTGGGAGAGGCCATATTGCTCACATTGACGGAGCTCGACAGGGACTCTGACAGCACAGAAGAAGATGAGGATATCGAAGTACTTGTCGAGTGGGAGAACGGTGCATACGATTCAAAAGTCTTAGAGCTTGATGAGACGGGCGATAACACGGGCATCTTCCAGGAAGACTACATCATAGGCGAAGGTGAAGACATAGAAGCCATGCCAGGCGATGTCATGACCTTCAGCTACGTTGACAACTGCACGGCTGGCAGCTCTGTGGACGAGTTTGCCACGGCCACCACCGAAGTCGATGTCGACGTGATCTCTCACACAGCCCAGCTAACCCTGGACAGGGATGAATACGGACCCTTCGCCAAGGTGATAATCGACCTCTACGACCCAGACCTCGCCTTGGAGGACAAGGAAGACGTACCCATGCACCCGGACACCCGACTGATCATCCAAACTGAGATAGATGAAATAGACTCCCGCGACTTGCTGCCTGAACAAATACATGCGAACAAGAGCAAAGAAGACATCGCCAACGTCTCCGGAACCTTCCGCTGGGAGATGTACCTCAACGGCACCGAAACCGGTGTGGGATGGGGTGTCGACTCAGAGCCGGTCGACGACCTCTACGTATACTACGTTGATGATGCCAACGACGACGGCGATGAGGAGGTGATAGCCGCCCACGCCCTAATCCGCAGCCACACAGGAGTGATAGCCCTAGACAAGTCCANNACATCCTCACCGTCGAGGTTAAAACCGAGGCCTGGCCCATGGGTATGGACGTCATCCTCGAGGAGACGGGTGACAGCACAGGCGTCTTCGACCAGCTAGTCCTCGTCGTTGACGAGCTACCCGAAGGCAACCAGATATGGGGCAAAGTAGGCAACACCCTAACCGTGACATACGAAGATGACTTCGACGCCACTGGAGAGGAGCTAGATGTCGTAGCAACCGCCAGGATAGGCGTCGTATTAGAATACCCAGTTCCAGCCAGCGATCCCATGGTTGTCGACTCTGCTGGCATGCCCATAGAGGCACCTGCAGTAGGACAGCTCCTCGTCATCCAGTCGAACCTAACCAACATTGATGCCATCGAACACGACTTCGTCTACCTCGTCCAGATCAAGGATGAGGCAGGCGTCATCGTCCACCTAGCCTTCCTATCAGGAACCTTGGAAGCAGGTCAAACCATGTTCCCAGGCATCAGCTGGATTCCAGAAGCCGCAGGCACCTACACCGCCGAGATCTTCGTCTGGAAGAGCCTAGTAGAACCAGAACCCCTATCACTCGTACAGACGATAGACATAACGGTGTCGGGGTGAGAAGGGAATGAACCCTCTCCCCTCCTTTATTTCCAAGATGAACACCAAAACGTCGCTACCTATACTGCTGACACTGATGATCCTAGCTGCTGTCCCCGTGGCAGCCGCCACGCTGACAGTGACGACCGACAAGACGTACGATTTCGGGGATACGTTGATGGTCTCTGGCTCAGGAGCCGCCGGCGACACAGCTGTATCCGTCTCCGTCTACAACCCCAATGACCTCTTAGTCGGTATAGCCCAATCTACATCTGACGTCGACGGAAACTACGCTATGGAGGTTCTAACCTTCCCGTCGGCTGCCTCATCACGCTTCCCAGCTGGCACCTACACAGTAAAAGCCTATAACCTGGGTGACACAGCAGAGACAACCTTTACCTTGGCCACTGGCGTCCCACCACCTACACCAACGGTGGGAGAGATCGCCATCTCGGTGGACGCCGGAGCAACCTACTATCCCGGTGAAACCGCCACCTTCTTCGCCCTCACCACCGTCTCAGGAGAACCCATGGATGTCGACACCATATCCTTCAGCCTCTGGATTCCTGGAGAGGTGAACGCCGTCTCACTGGCTCCCACATCCGTAACCACAGGCCTCTACAAGGTCACCTACATGCTCCCCGCCGAGTGGAATGAGGGACAATATGTCCTCATGGTCACGGCGGAGAACGAAGGTTACAAGGGAGCAGCCGTGAAGGGCTTCCAGGTGAGTAAACACGTACACGATATGATCGCAGGCATACCCGGAGCTGTGACCGACGCTGTCTCCACGAAGATCGAGGAGCAGGCGCGGTGGGTCAAGTGGCACGTGGACAAGGCGAGGGAAGATATCGCTGATCTCTCAGCCTCTGTGTCCATGGGCTTTGACTCGGTGCAGTCCAGCATCAGCGGAGCCGTTAAGTACATCGGCGACAGCACAAACTACCTCAAGAAGGTGTCAGACGCCTCGACAATGGACATCAAGGGATCCATGTCAGCAGGCTTTGACGGCGTGCAGTCCAGCATCAGCGGCGCTATCAGCTATCTAGGTGATAGTGTTCAGTACCTTAAGGGCGTCACCGACGCCTCAGCCAGCAAGGTAGAGGGAACCGTCATAAACGCCCGCAACGACATCGTCACCCTGCTCGTACAGTCCCAGAAGGACATATTACCATTCCTCATAGCCATTACAGTACTAGTCATAGTAGCCATCGTACTCGCAGCCATCGCAGCCATACGCACATCAGCCGAATAGCCTGAAAAAGAAACCTTACTTCCCCCCCTTTTTTATTTTTATAAGTTATCTGAACTCAACCACTCTATTATCCTCTTAATTCTCACCCGTGTATCTGACACGTTGAGCAAGCAAAATATAAATAGTCTTTCTTCCTAGGACTAGAGGAGGCCTATAAGATGGGTAGAAAATCGGTCTTCGCCTTCATCGCAATCGTCGGATACATCGTGGGGTCCGGCATATACGTCTTGATCAGACTCGCCATCCCAGGATTACTAGACTGGATAAAGACCCTCAGCCCCTGGCTGCTGCAAAACCCCTGGTTTCTAGAATCTCTGTTCTCGGGCTTCGCAGGGGCCTTCGTCTCACTGACAATAGTTTACCTCTGGTCCAAGACGGTTACAGAGATATAGCCCCAGCCCTCACATACTTCTTCTGGAAGTTCCACTTATCCAGCTGTTTATCATATAATATGGTGGTTATCCCCTCCCTATAGCCCCTTGATCTGATCAGCTCCTGGACCAAGAGACTCCAGAGATAAGGAGGGAAGGTGAGGCCCCTATCCACTGAGCCGGCGACTCTCTCCTCATCCTCATCCAACTCATAGGTAAGGGTACCTGTCTCCTCGTTGAAAGCGACATCGACGTTATAATCATCCACCAGGGAGGCCACCGCCACCACCTTGTCGATGGCCTCAGTCACGCTTATGCCATCGAACCTTATACAATTACCCAGGCTGGCGAGAAGCGCCCTCCCCACTTCTTGGGCCACCTCCACCTTGTTATNNACAATTACCCAGACTGGCGAGAAGCGCCCTCCCCACTTCTTGGGCCACCTCCACCTTGCCATTGGTGGTCCAGTCGACGATTAGATCAACTAGACCCATGTTCATCAGGTCGAAGAAGGGCTCCTTGCCTATGCCCTCACTCAACCTGAAGACGTCTTCCTCGTGGTCCATAAGGCTGATGAGGCTCCTCAGGTCAAGAGACGAACCGTTGATCTTCCACATGAACTTGAGGAGTATGTCAGCTAGACGGGAATCAATGAAGTGAATGCCCTCCTGTAGGTCCCTGCTGAGGATGAAACCCACCTCCTCATCCGCCAGATATATGGAGTAATCCCAGGGTTCGTCCCTCAGGACACTTACGTTGGCCACGTTCGACAGTCGACTCAGCTCAGCGGCCTCATATTTAAACCTCTAAGGGCCGAGCAGATGTTGATCTCCACCCCCCTCCTCTCAACCTTCTTGAGCAACCCGTAGAGCTCCTCTCCAGCCCTCATCGACTCATCCACGGTCATAATTATGTCGAGCTGTGCGCTACAACCCTCGACGATGCTTCTCAGCCTCTTCTCCGGGCCGGAGACGATCTCCCAGAAGTTGAGGGTCTTCCTCTCAATCCTCACCTTTCCTCGGCTGTACTTATCCTCCAGGTAGTCCACGGCCTCTTCGATCTTTCCGAGCTCTCTCTTAATCCTGTCTATCTTCTTCTTCAAGGTGTTCTTGGGCTGCAGCGCCACATACCTGATGGGGTTTCGACTTACGAGTCTAACCATCCCCTGCTTCTCAAGCCGCCTCAACACGTAGTAAATCTTCTCTCTAGGGACGGTGCAGTTGTTAGCGATCTCTCTGGCGTTGGCCTCACCCAACTCCACAAGAGAGCTGTAAACCTCACCTTCATATCTCGTCAAACCCAAACTAGATAAAGCTCCGCTTACTCTCTCGTCATCCATCTTCCTTCCCTCGAAGAAGAATAAATAAGATATTTCTGTGCTAATCGATGTGCATTAGCCTAATAAACTTTATGTGTCTTCTGTTTTCGAAATCCATGTATTACACCTAAAAGTTTCCATTACTGACTTATCACAACAAGATTTCAAAGTTTTTTCGTCGACCCTGGAAAAAGTGTCAAAAAGATTCATAGGCCATGGGTTGTATTTCAAAGGACTGTTACCCAAAACATGTAAACCAAAGGTGACAAACACCGAGGTCACACAGAACTCAAATTTTCTTCGGGCCCTCTAGCTGATGGCACGCAGGGTGATGAACTAGATGGTTAATTTTGAGAGGATGTGGTCAAGGAAAGATAGTGGTGTAAAGGACAGATTCAAGCAATCCGTCAAACCTCAAACCCATCTCAGAGGTAGACTCGACTCAGCTACTAGAGCCCTAGATCTGCAGAGCAGAAAACTGGACATCGCGTTGGTGAGCTTAAAGGATAAGGATAGGCTCTACTACTCTAAGATCATCGACGCCCTCCGACTGCATGATAGGAACAGGGCCGCTCTTTACGCTAACGAGCTCACCGAGGTGAGGAAGGCCCTCAGATCGATCAACCAAGCCAAACTAGCCATGGAACAGATATCTCTCAGACTGAACACGGTGAAGGAAGTGGGAGACATAGTGGTGACTCTCGCCCCGGCGATGTCCGTCATAAGATCCGTGCGAGGGAGTCTATCAGACATACTGCCACAGGCCGACGAAGAGTTCAACTCGATCTCCGACATGCTTGGCAGCATACTTGTCGACGCAGGACAGATGGGTGGAATCACCCTCAACTTCTCAGCCGCGAACGAAGAAGCAGAAAAGATTCTGACCGAAGCCGAGGCACAAGTCGAAAGGGATTTGAAGGAGAAACTACCCTCAGTCCCGGGCGTGCCGACCCCGACCAGTGGACACGAGGAGATCCGTTTTTAGCATGAGGTGAAATCGAGATGTCCCCCTACTCCTTTTCTGATCTGATAGGGAAACCGGTGATGGAGAGATACGGACGGTTCGAAGGCACCGTTGTAGCTGTGGAGACGACGCCTGCAACCGAGATAAACTCCATCGTCTACGAGAACGGAGGCGTCTTGGTTAGGAGCAACTCCTCATCCTTCCGCCTCGAAGACGGAAAAGTCGTTGTGGCACCGCCCATACTCTTCACCGCAGAGGAACTATACAAGGAGATCACCTTATTCAGTGTTCAACACCAGGCCGCCACAAACCTGAGAAGCAGAGGCGCTGTATCCGAAGCGATCTTCGACGAGGTTAGTGGAGAGCTCGACTCTATCTACAGGGCTTTATCTGGAAGAGCCGAAGAGGTCTCAGAGAAGCTCAAGGAGCGGCTCGACCACACAAACGAGAAGAGAGACTGGATCTACAAGCTCTACATGAACCTCGAAGTGGCCAGAGACATGAACCTACTGAAGGACAACGGATACAATCAGGCACACGAGAAGCTAGAGAAGGAACAGTTCCGCATCATAGAAGAGTCGGCTGAGATCAAGAGACTCTCAGAGAATATATCATCAACGATGAACGAGATACGAGTGGCAAGGACATCTACGGCAGACGAGGTAAAAGATGAAATCGAGGCACCCCTCCTCTCCCCAGAGGTCGAGATCGGACATGTAGCCTCTGAGACAACTGGGGAACACGAAGGCGAAGCAGAGCCTTCGAACACAGAACTGGAGAGCATACAAGAATCTCCCTAGAAGAACATCAATAGAAAACAAAGGGCAAAGGTGAGCCCCTTGTCAAATCGAAGCCCTCTGCTAAACCTAACAGATTTCACCTTCCTAAAAAAGCTCTAAGAAAGTGAAATCGCCCAAACCTCTAAGGAAGTGTTCGTAGTGTCAATCATTAAGCGAAGAAAGAAGAATGGGTTTGATAGCATCGTTTATAGCTCCTTGATGAGGAAGGTGAACTATCAGAGAGCCCACATGTCTAGGCTTATCCAGAAGATAGACTCAAGGGAGCAAATGCTCCGCTCAAGAGTCGACTTCTTGAAAACCAGGGACGAGGAAACCCGTGCGAAGATGTATCTGAAAGAGATGGGAGAAATCGTCCTGATAAAGAGGGTACTCAAGTTGATCAATCTCGGGTTGACGGCTGTCTCCGAGAGACTCGACACCATGAAAATCCTCTTCAAAGCCTTGTCGGGCTTTCGGCCTGTGGCAAAAACCGTGGATGAAGCGATTCAGCACTCGTCCTTCCTACCCATGGACTTCAAGGATGTCATGAACGATCTGGCCGGATCCTACAGCGAGCTGTTGGAGATCCTCCACCCTCCCGATGCCCAAATCTTCTTCGACATCGGCACACCCGAAGCCCAAAAAATCATCAACCAAGTGGAGAAAGAGTTGGAGAAGGAGGTTATCAGCCAATACCCCAAAGTACCCCTCGATACAAACCTGAAGGGAGGAAACCTAGCTGAAAAGATGGAGGAGGTCATCACCATGCTCTTGGCCGACGGTGGGACAGAGACAACGTTCACGAAAAAGAAGCGTAAAATGAGCTTCGAGGACAAGGTGCTTTACTATATGAATATGAAGGGTAACATCGACGTATTCGGATGTGCCAGACAAATGAAGACCTCACCGCAAAAGGTGATCGGAGCACTCTACGAGTTAGCCGAAGACGGAAAGCTGAAGTTTAACGGCTGAAAGGCCGGAAGGGAGAAGCCATGACACAGGAGCCCACACAACTCGGCGACACAGCCTTTCAGTACGCCCGGGAGGCCGTGGAGCTCGACAGGAAAGGGCTTAGATCTATGGCCACGACCAAATATCAGAAGGCCGTAGACGCCCTCGCAAGGCTCATAGAGCAATATCCCGACTCCCACATGAGAAAAATCTATATTAAGAAGATCCGGGAGTACAGGGAGAGAGTCCAGTTCCTCAGGGGCATGATGGCGGAAGACGCCAAGGACGGGATTACCTCATCCTTCAAACAATTTCCGTCAGGGCCCAGTGCAAAACCTTCATTAGGGAAGGAGACATCACCTTTAAACCAGGTCCTCCAAAGTTATAAGTCTCAGATCAATTGGGATGACCTTGTGGACCTAGAGGACGTCAAGAAAGTGATAAAGCAGTCCATCGTCTACCCCAGCGTGAGACCCGACCTCTTCCCCCTGGGTTGGCCTAGAGGTATCCTCCTCTACGGCCCCCCGGGATGTGGGAAGACCGCCACAGCGGCCGCGGTTTCAAATGAGGTCAAGGGACACTTCTTCGTCGTTGATGCCACCTCCATAATGTCCAAGTGGCTTGGTGAGGCTGAGAAGAACGTGGCTTTGATTTTCCAAGCGACGCGTGCAATCTCAGGCCAGGGAAAGCCGGCAATCCTCTTCATCGACGAAGTAGACTCTTTGCTGGGCATAAGACAGCAGGAGGTGGGAGGCGAGGTCAGGATGCGAAACCAGTTTCTCAAGGAAATGGACGGGATAAGCGACAAGTCGAGTAGGAAACTCCTCCTCTACGTTATAGCCTCCACAAACAAACCGTGGGCCCTGGACTGGGGCTTCATAAGGCGGTTCCAGAGAAGGATCTACATGCCCATGCCCAACAGAGAGGTGAGGACGATGCTCTTCAAACAATTCCTAGAGGACGTGCCGACCGGAGATGACGTGAACTATGAGGCACTGGCAACACAGACTGAGAACTATACTCCAAGCGACATCAAGGAAATATGTCAAACAGCCGTTATCGAGGTCGTATCCGAGCTCTTCGAAAGTGGGAGGGCCTCAAACCCAGGTTCCCGTCCCAGATCAATCCAGATGTCGGATGTTGGCGACGCGATAAGAAGGATCAGGCCGAGCGTCTCAAGCGAGATAAAGAGAGTCTACGATTCATGGGCAGAGAGATTCAAGGCCTTCTAATCGCCAGAGGCTTCAATTCCATTTTAAACTAGGATTTTGTTGGCTGTACAGGACTACGTATGAATCAGCGTCTCCCTAAGGATTCCACCTTTACGTCGACTCCCATCACTTTCTGGATGACTTTCTTGATTATCTCCACCTTCTTCTTACCCATTCTTCTTCCCAAGATGATCCTGGTCTCTTTCGACCCGTCCGGTAGCCAGATCATGTTTACGGCTGTAACAGGGATGGGGAAGAACAGGCCTTCTACAAACTCCCTGAGGCTGGGATGATATTCCACAAGCATCGCGTTAGCCCTGAACTTCTTGGTCATTTCGCCGAGGATCTTCTTGCCCGACTTTAAGAATTTCGAGAGGTCACCTCGCTGGAAGAGTAAAACAAGGTGTTTGTTTATGTAATAAGCCCTTAGAAACCTCATTTTTTCAAACTCTTTTATACCTTTGGTTCTCTGACCGAGGAAGATAGATGCATCGGCATCCAGCTGGGAGATTTCGTTTCTCCTAAGCTTCTCCTCGCAGCTCGAGCAAAGGACTCCGGTCAGCTGGCATATGCTGCAAAGAGCTGTTTTCAAGTCTATTACTCCTCTGGTAGCTCCACTACATAATATTTAATAAACTATATTAAGGTGTATTGTATTAAATCAAAGTGTCTTTAATTCATAAATGGAAAACTTATGACATAGGTAAAGAAAAATGGCGAAAGAGGAATTTGTCCCGTTAACCAAGTCAGCCTACAAATTGCTGGCCATACTAAAGGATAGAGCCATGGGTGAATACGTCTACAGAGTCGATATAAAACAATCTGAGCTGGCAAACACTTTGAATATCTCAAGGCAGGCCCTAAGCGTCAAGTTACGCCCTCTCATCGAGAGGGGATATATCAGGACCGGCAGAGGCTTCATCGAAATCACAGGCCGGGGTCTCTCGGCACTAGGATACTACTCCAAACCTGTCTATATCTTGGTGAAAGTGGAGCCTAGCAGTAGAGATGAGGTTTACAACATGATGAGAGACAAGAAGCTGGGAAAGATGAATAGGGTAGCTGGGGACATTGATCTCATCCTTGAGGTAGGTGGGACTCAGGCCACTGAGGTTCTAGATTTTGTGAGTAGTCTCAAAGGCGTAATTTCAACGAAGACCTATTTCACTCTAGAACTCACATAGATTGTATAAAAGAGTAGAATCTGACGTAATCACTCCCTGGTTAGAAAGTTATAATATTCTTAAATCATTTTGTCATCGATGAGGTCCCATGAAGCTCCACGAGTATGAGGCCAAACAAATATTTGCCGACCACGGAATCCCTGTACCTCGGGGCTCTATCGCCTCCACCCCCGGAAAGGCCGGGGAAGTCACGAGGCAAATAGGAGGATCCGTGGTGGTTAAAGCTCAGGTTCTCGTTGCCGGGAGGGGTAAGGCTGGAGGCATCAGGCTAGCGAACAGCTATGCTGAGGCAGAGGCGGAGGCAAGGGATCTCTTGGGAAGCCTGGTAAAAAACTGTAGAGTTGAGCAGGTTCTGGTCGAGGAGAAGGCCTCGATAGCCAGAGAACTTTATCTGGGGTTGACGCTGAGTCGTGGTACTAGGAGATTCACTTTCTTGGCTTCAGGTGAGGGCGGAATAGACATAGAGACACTGGCCTCTGAAGAACCCGAGAAAATAGTGAGACTTGAGGTTAACCCACTCCTCGGCCTCAGGGACTTTGAGGCTCGACGCTTAGCTAGAGGCTTGGGCTTCAGGGGCGACGAGGCTTTGGCGCTTATCTCAACGGTCAAGAAAATCTATGGCATCGCTCAAGAATACGATTGTGAACTCGTTGAGAGCAACCCCTTCGCCTTCACTCAAGAAGGAGAATTCATGGCACTAGATGCCCGCATCATAGTGGATGACAACGCGCTTTTCAGACATCCCATCTTTCGAGAGAAGAGCAGAGTCGAGCAAAGACTTACAGAGTTTGAGGTCAAGGCCGCTGAGGCCGGTTTCAGCTATGTGGAGCTCGATGGTGACATAGGTGTGATGGGAAACGGGGCAGGGTTAACCATGGCGAGCATGGATATAGTGGCTTTCTGCGGCGGCCGACCCGCTAACTTTGTTGACTTGGGAGGTGGTGTCAGAGCCGAGAGAGTCAAAGATGCGATGGAGATTCAGCTTTCGCATCCGAGGGTGAAAACGATATTTGTCAATATCATGGGAGGAATAACGAGGTGTGACGAAGTGGCTCAAGGCATCGTCGAGGCCCATGAAATCTTCGATACCAAGAAACCCACAGTAGTGAGGATGACGGGCCTAAGGGAGGAGGAGGGCAGAAAGATACTGGACGAGGTCGACATAGAGGTCCATGAATCCATGGATGAAGCAGCCGCCAAGGCAGTAGAGGCGGCCGCCAAGGTGTAAAAGATTTGTCGATACTCGTCAACAAGGATACTCGGGTCGTCGTTCAGGGTATAACAGGACGTGAAGGCAGCCTTCACACCGAGCTGATGAAGAAGTATGGAACAGAGATTGTTGCGGGAGTGACACCGGGCAAGGGAGGAACAGAAGAGCAAGGCGTACCTGTCTACGACTCTGTCTTGGAGGCTGTGGAAGCCCATGTGGAGGCCAACTCCTCGATCATATTTGTCCCGGCGCAATACGCCGCCGACGCCGTTTATGAGGCTGTTGAGGCGAATCTATGCCCCATCGTCGTGATAACGGAGTTCATACCTATATGGGACTCGGTTAAGTTCATCAGCTATGCCAGGGAGAGGGGAATAAAGATCATAGGCCCCAACTGTCCCGGCGTAATCACACCAGGAGAGTGTAAGCTGGGTGTGATGCCAGCACAAGTCTACAGGAAAGGGAGTGTTGGCATCGTGTCTAGAAGTGGGACGCTGACCTATGAGATATCGGCAGCAATCTCCAGGATGGGATTGGGACAATCTACATGCGTGGGTATCGGCGGAGATCCCGTGACCGGAATGGACACGGTGGAGGTCATAGAGATGTTCGAAGAAGACACTGAGACAGAGGCCATCGCTGTCATAGGCGAGATCGGAGGAGACGCGGAGGAGAGACTGGCTCACCACATCAAGGAGCAGGGAATTATCAAACCCATAGTGGCCTTCGTCGCCGGCAGGACGGCACCCCCAGGAAAGAGGATGGGACACGCCGGAGCCATAGTTTCAAAGGGCTTAGGTACTGCCGAGGGCAAGATAAAGGCTCTCAGGAAGGCCAATGTACATGTGGCTGATACACCGTCAGGAATCGCAGAGGCCTTACTGAGGCTGCTATAGACTGCAGTGAAGAATATAAACCTTAATAGAAACTACGTGGCATTGATTTAATGTACTCTCAAGCCATACATTCAATACAAGGCCTTTAGAGGAGTTTCAAATGGCGCTCGAAGAGGTGGATGCCAGAAGACTAGCCCAAGAGTACAGACTGTTTTATAAGATCTGTAGGAGTTGCGGCGTAAGAAACAGTCGACGTGCAGTGAAGTGCAGACGCTGCAAGAGCAAGAACCTCCGCTGGAAGAAGAGAGAGATGGGCATGAAGAAGTAGCAGACATTGAAAGCGAAGTCCCTGAGTAATTCTGCGTCCACGGGCAACCTGATATGACCATAAGGGAGATCCTCAATGAGCTTAGGTGGCGAGGAGACCGAAACTTCTCGAGGCTATTGATCCGATACATCCACAGAGGCGCAGCAAACAATAAGAAAGAACTGAGAGGCGAAGACGTCAAAGGCTTAAGACGATCCTATATCGAGACAGAGTACGCTTTAATCCCTTATCATAGGGTCATAGAGATCCTGTATAACGGTAAGGTAATCTACAAGAAGAGATCTAGGGCAACCGCAGATTGAGAGATCTCCTAAACAAACTGATTTAAGACTTGTCGAGGTCACATCTAAAGCCTGATTAACTCCCTTTCTCCTCTACAACGCCAACGGGAACAATGAGATCTGTGATATCTAGGTTGCTCCTACCTATCTGGTCAAGAGAGGAAGTGATTGACGATAGATAGGGGATGTTCGAAGGCAGAAGCTTCGCGACCTCTCCCTCCAAATTCTCCAACTGCTTTAACAACAAGTCGTGTTTCTGGTGGACCTCTAGAAGGGTCTTCTCATTCATTGTTAGGAAGCCATTGACCGCTAGGTTCTGCATCTCCTCTAGGGTCTCACCCACATCCTTTATGGAGGATAAGAGACCTTCTCCATACCGATAGGGTGGGGTGTTAAGTATGTCTGATGCGATGTCCACGGCGTAGTCTCCTATCGACTCGATCAGGGTTCCTGTGACCCTGTAATCGAGGCATTCGATGGGGGTGATCTTGAACCTCTCGGCCAACTTCGGGTTCCTTATGGCGCTTCTGAGGAGACGCACCAAGAGGAAGTAGAGGCGGTCGACCTCATCATCTCTTCTGGTTACGACCTCTGCTAGGTGGAGGTCATTTTCCGTCAGAGCCGTAAGGGCGTCGTTCTGCATGCTTATTGTGATGGAGTTCATTCTCTTGAGGAGCCTCTCCGGCATCAGGAGGGTTGAATCTATGAGGCACTGAACTTGCATCCCGTAGGCGTGCTCCTCTAGTATCTCTAACCCTACCAGACTCTGGATGGTCCTTTTGATTCGCTCCCTGTCTTTGGGCATAATCCTTTCTTCGGCCTTTATGATCACGGCATCGTAGCCCAGCAGATAGGCTCCCGTTATCCCCCACTCAACATAGTCTATTCTGCTTCCTGGGTACTTGATGACCGCCTCCTGGATCTCCCCCGTCTGCTCGTAGGCTGGATCTAAGACGAGGCAGCCATCAGTTCTCTCCCTGATAGCTATGAAAGATCCCTTCCTCAAGTTTTGACGACGGGCCCAATGCTTAGGCAAGGAAACGAAGAGCGTACCCTTACCCGTCTCCTGGGTCCTCCTTAGCTCCATCACATATCCCTCTATAAACAGATATATAGAGCTTTATAAAATCTAAAGATAATGTTTAAGAAATCTATACTTCAAAATAGATGATAGGGACGTGGCCGTCTCTGTGTGAGTTAGACGGAGTCTAAGTAAAGCATTGGACTTGCGGTGTTCATCCTAAGGGGTGATAGCATGACATTCGAGGCATATTCCCCGGCGCATATCACTGGCTTCTTTGAGATATGTGATGAGAACCCAGACACCTTGCACGTTGGCTCTAGAGGAGCAGGGGTGTCTATTGAAAGGGGGGTGCTTACCTGCGTCAAGGTTGGGCGGACGACGGCAAATCACTGTGAGATCAGGATTAATGGGCGGAGAGTTGAACAAGCCCCGGTCTCAGACGCTGTCGTCAAACGGTATCTGGAGTTGGCAGGACATCAACCTTCCATACAGGTAGATCACTTGGTTAATGTTCCCATTGGCGCGGGATTCGGATCCAGCGGCGCCGCGGCCTTAAGCCTCTCCCTCTCCTTAAACAAGGCCTTGGAAGTGGGCCTATCAACCCTGGAAGCAGCTCAGATCGCGCATGAGGTCGAAGTGGAGTGCAAGACGGGGCTGGGCACCGTCATAGCCGAACTAGAGGGAGGCTTTGAGATTCGCACCGAACCCGGGGCGCCAGGCGTTGGAAGGGTGGAGAGGATACCTCTAAACGGGGGTTATAGAGTCGTCTGCCTCTCCCTGAGCGGTATATCGACCAAGACCACCCTGACTGATGGCGAAGCCAGGGATAGGATCAACTCCAAGGGGAGGGCCATGGTGGATCAACTGGTCAGGACCCCATCGATACATAATTTTCTCAGGCTCTCGAACCGTTTCACCCTAAAGATAGATTTTATGACCGGTAAACTTCGCCGGTATATCTCCAAGTTAACTAGAGAGGGATACACTGCGGGAATGATGATGATAGGAGAGGGGCTCTTCACAATGGTCCGAGAGAACGAGGTCAGAGACGTAGTAAATATCTTCAACAGTAACGGAGACAGGGGATTCCTAGCCGTCAGTAAGATCGACATGGAGGGAGCACACCTCCTTTGAGCCCCGAAGAACACACAGTTCCTGAGCGCCATCCTAGATACGAATCCCTGATGCTCAGAGAGCGCGTTATCGAACAATACGAGAAGGGCATCGTTGCGACGGCAGGCCTCTTCGCCCACGGGAGGGGGGAGGCCTTCGACTACCTGCTGGGTGAGAAGACACAAGGACAGGCTATCGAGGCCGTAGAGGCCGCAGCAGCGGCCCTATTAACATCCGAGTACCCTGTGATCTCTGTCAACGGAAACGCAGCGGCCCTATGCGCAAAAGAGATGATTGAACTCTCCAAAATGGTCGACGCCAAGGTGGAAGTAAACCTCTTCTATAGAAGCGAGGAGAGGGAGCTAGCCATCAAGAGACTCCTTGAGCTACACGGAGCCACAGAGGTTCTGGGCT
>JABAOH010108847.1_pt1 | contig 14573 bp, 10 predicted proteins | sample 7062181 | NCBI WGS metagenome assembly JABAOH01 (sample SAMN14538630, study PRJNA623070) | marine sediment metagenome | biome: marine biome [ENVO:00000428]; feature: marine pelagic biome [ENVO:01000023]; material: deep marine sediment [ENVO:00002113]; isolation source: pool of 5 deep marine... | reverse complement strand
CTCTGAAACCAGGAGTGGTGCTTGTTTACCTGATCCACAATGAACTCGGCATCACCATTCATGGGACCACTGATTTGGTATGGACTCTCCAATTAATAACCTCCCATGGGCTACCGATGGCTCTCATTGGGGGATGGGTAAGAGTTTTCTGCGCCGATGACCGTTGGAGGGCGTGGACGCCACCAAGGAGCTCGGAATCCTGCGGGACACCGTCGTCGAGTGCCGTAAGTGCCTGAGGTTGGTGGAGCACAGGGAGAGGGTGTCCCGTGAGAAGAAGAAAGCCTTCACAGGGTGGACCTATTGGGGCCGGCCAGTCTCGGGGTTCGGGGATCCGAAGGCCGATCTGGCCATTATCGGGCTGGCTCCGGCGGCCCATGGGGGGAATCGCACTGGAAGGGTCTTCACGGGAGATCCCAGCGCCGCCTTCCTCATGAGGGCACTTCACGAAGCCGGATTCGCTAATCAACCTCACTCAGAGAGCAGAGACGATGGCCTCCGCCTGCGCCAAGCCTACATTACCGCGGCAGTTCGTTGTGTCCCGCCCAATAACAGCCCCACGGCAACCGAGGTCGGAAACTGCGCCCCTTATCTATGGAGGGAGCTTGACATCCTCAATCCAAAAGCCATACTGGTCCTGGGCCGTCTGGCCTTCGACAGCGCTATGACCTACCTGGGGAAGCGTTTCGCTGTCCGGAAGAGGGACATTCGTTTTCTCCACGGTGCCATCTATGAATTCGGTCCCGGGACTCCGCGTCTCTTCGTCTCCTATCATCCGAGCCCACGGAACACCCAGACTGGTCTCCTCACTAGGCACTCCTTCCAGACTGTCCTCAGTCGAATCGTCCTCTGGCTTGGAGATGAGGTGAAGGGGCAGGGCGATTGAAGCCAGTCTCTTTATCTGCAATGGAGAGGCAACCACGGAGACCTGGGCCAGAGGCTCCCTGGCCTAGTCGGCTAGAAGACGGTGATCTCGCCCTTCACGAACCTGAATGTGAGGTCTGAGACACGTCTCAGCCCGTCGTCAATGATGGCCTCCGTCTCTGACTTGACCTTGGCCACCGGCACACCTTCGGCCATGATGAGCTGGGCCGTCGCTGCCTGGGGATAGTCGATGGGCTTACCTATCTGGGAAACGATCCGCACATGGACCTCCTCGATGTCCCCCTGCCCCATGTCGTAGATGCTCTGGGCCAGATCCCTGGCAAGGACGTTGTAAAGTTTCCCTACATGGGTGACGGGGTTCTTCCCGGCACAGGCCTCCAGGCTCATGGGCCTGTAGGGGGTGATCAGACCGTTGACGCGGTTTCCTCTCCCCACGGATCCGTCGTCACCGTTCTCCATGGAGAGCCCAGTCACCGTGAGGTAGTAGACGCTACTCTCGTAATTGTCCCCTGTGTTGATGTCCACCTTCACGTTCCTGCTCGTGTACTTCGAGCTCATGTCCAAGATCTCGTTCTTGAGCCTTTCCGCGACGGCCTTGTAGTGATCTTTGTCGGGAATGAAGCGGTCCACCATGGCAGCGGCTATGGTCAACTTGATGTTGTTCTCATGGCGGAATCCCATGACCTTGATGTCGTGGCCCACCGCCTTCAGCTCGCTTTTCAGTGGCCCATTAATGTACCTCTCCGTCTCTAGGACAAGTCGCTCCGTCTCACTGAGGGGGGCAAAGCTCACCCCGAAGGAGGTGTCATTGGCTAGGTGCCTCTGGGTGTCGTAGAGTGCTCTGAGATCCACTGAGCCCTTGCCGATGAGGCAGTCGATGGTCACGTCTGTATCCACATCCAGGTTGGTGCAAGTGTTCCGCAGGTACTCCTTCGTCGCCTTCACCGCTGTGGAACGGATGGGAAGCCGCTCTCCGTTGACCTCGGTGGTGGCCCTCCCGACGAGGATTATCTTGGCTGGCTCCAGAACGCTTCCACCACCGAAGCGCGGAGCGGACTGACCACCAACAATCTGCACTTCGTCAGTGTTATGGTGAAGTATTCGGCCAAACTTGTCCAGATACATGTTGCAGAGGGCACGAGAGACACCCTCCGCCACGGCGTCAGCCACGCTGTCAGGATGACCCACCCCCTTTCTCTCCACGATTTCGCTCAGCTGCTTCTCGATAGGCGTGTGGACGATGTCCTCGACGATAATGTTCCTGGCCACATTAAGCCCCCAGGGCTCTCAGTGCAAGGCGTGGGCTTCTTATATTTCTTTCTCCAAAGTCCCGATTCTAACCGTCGGGGAAGGGCACCACATACTCCATGAAATCGTGGGCAATGCTGGACTCCGGAAAGATCTCCTTGGCCTCGGACTCTATTGCCTCCGGGTCACCATATCGGGGGCTGATGTGGGTTAGGAAAAGGACCTTGGCACCGCACTTTCTGGCGATCTCCGCCGCCTGGCGCGCCGAGGAGTGGCCGTACTCGTTGGCCTGCTCCTCCAGGCTGGACTCCACGGTGGAGTCGTGGATGAGTACGTCGCAGCCCTGGGCGAAGGATACCAGGTCCGCACTAGGTCGTGTGTCCGACGTATAAACAACCTTCCTACCCCGCCTGGGAGGCCCGAGGACCATGTCGGGCTTGATGCGCTTACCTCTCCAGACCACTTCCTCCCCTTTCTGGAGCCTCCTGTACAGGGGGCCCTCGGGCAAGCCAAGTTCCTTCGCTCGATCGAGGTTGAACCGGCCAGGACGCAGTTTCTCCTCGAGGCTGAAGGCAAGGGTGGGAACCTGATGGAAGGCCTGAGCCGTCTTGATGGAGTACTCACCACAGTCCACCTCATCCCCCGCCTTCATGTCACGGACCAGGGTCTCGAAGGTGGGCTTGAATAGGTTGAGATCCAGCAGGGCCTTGACGGTGTCCACCGTTCCCGTGGGCCCGTAGATCTCCAGGGGCTCCGTCCTGTCGTTCAGGGTCATCGACATCACAAGCCCCGGTAATCCAAGGAAGTGATCCCCGTGAAAATGGCTGAGGAGGACCTTGGAGATCTGCATGAAGGAGAGTTTGGAGAGCATAAACTGTCTCTGGGTCCCCTCACCACAGTCTAGGAGGATGACTTCGCCACCGCGCTTGATGGCGATTGCGGCGACGTTCCTCTTGGGCGAAGGCATGCTCCCGCTGGTCCCTAGAAAGACGATCTCCATGGATGGCATCCCAATGCAGGTGCTCAATTTACCTTTTGCGAGAGGCGCGCGATCGCGGCGAACGATGGCTCCCCTGTGAAAACTCAGAGGCGTGGACTTCCCAGAGTTCTATCCCATTCCCTCGAGATCTACGACGAGGTGCCCCATCTTATCTTCTCTCCTCGTTCGGTCGGTGCCCGTTTTCAGGCCGCTGATATTTCAGATTCAGAAGGAGCCAGCGTGGGAAGTTGGACGTGTACTCTAGATAGTGGCGGTCGTACCGCTCTTCCAGACGTCTTTCCTCTCTCGGTAATGGGACGAAGTGGATGCCGACAATCAAGAAGACTGTCATGAGAAGAACTCCGGCCGAGCCCAAAAAGAGGGATATCCCAAGAAGAATCAGGATTCTAGCAACGTATGGGGGATTCCTTGAGTAGCGGTAGGGCCCTCCAGTGACCAACCGTTGAGTAGGGCTTCCAGGATTTGGCGTGCCTCCTCCGAGATGCCAAAGGGCATGGATGGACACTGCCTCAAGGGATATACCGAGGAGAATCAAGACGAGTCCCAGCATTGCGCTCTGGCCGACATGCAGGGCAGGCAATCCGAGGACTAGGTCGAGAAGGATTCCTAACAAGCTCGGGAGGACCAGTACAAGGGCGACCAAAAGAATGCTCGTCAACAGTTTCTGAACAGAGGGGTTGAACTGCATCACCTCTTCCAAAACGGGAAGATCGTGTGGTGCCCCCAGTAACTCAGGGGTCTGATTCTGGATCCGCACTGGCCTCCTTTTTATGCTTCTAGGTCATGGCCCAGGATGGTGTCTATATGATCGTATTGGACGGCGCTAATCTCACCATCGAGGACGTTGTCCGTGTCTCAAGGAGCTATGAGAATGTCGAACTCTCCTCCGAGGCTGCCGAGGGGATGGAGAGTTCCCGGGCGCTGGTGGAGAAGATAGGAAAGGAGGGCCGGGTTGCCTACGGTGTCAAGACGGGGATTGGCAAGCTGGCCAACGTTAGCATCCCGGAAGATGACCTTCGGAGGCTGCAGCTGAACATAGTACGGAGCCATTCGGCAGGCGTGGGAGATCCCCTCCCAGAAGACATCGTCAGGGCCTTGATGGTCATCCGGGCAAACGGACTGGCCAAAGGGCACTCCGGAATCAGACCTGCAATAGTTGAACTCATCTGCCAGATGCTCAACAGGCGGGTCCATCCCGTGGTTCCTGCCAAGGGTTCGGTAGGTGCCAGCGGCGATCTTGCCCCCCTCGCCCATGTCGCACAGGTCATGGTAGGTGAGGGGGAGGCGGCTTACGAGGGGGAGAGGCTCCCTGGGAGGGAAGCCCTCGAAAGAGCCGGTCTGCAACCTATGGAACTTTCTGCCAAGGAGGGACTGGCTCTTATTAACGGAACCTCCTTGATGGCCGGGTATGGCTGCCTGGCGCTACACGACGCCTATCAGCTATTCAGGGATGCCCTTATAGCTGGTTCCATGAGCTTCGAGGCCCTGAAAGCATCGCCCCAACCCTTCGACCCCAGGATCCAGGCTTTAAGACCCCATCCTGGCCAGATTGTGACGGCGAGAAGCCTGGTAACGATTCTTCAAGGAAGCGAGATAATTCCTTCTCACAAGGAATGTCCGAAGGTGCAGGATGCCTACACGCTCCGCTGTATGCCTCAGGTTTTGGGCGCCTGCCTGGACGTCCTAGTACATGCGGAGCGCACTCTGGTCATAGAGCTTAACTCATCGACCGATAACCCGCTTCTCTTTCCTGAAGAGGGGGATTCCCTCTCATGTGGAAACTTTCACGGTCAGCCCCTCGCCTTCATCCTTGACTTCATGGCCATAGCCCTCTGCTCCCTCGGGGCCTTCTCAGAGCGTAGGATTGCCCGTCTCATGGATAGCCATCTGAGCGAGCTTCCCCCCTTCCTTACGAAGGGTGGTGGCCTTAACTCGGGTCTCATGCTGGCCCAGTACACTGCCGCAGCCCTCGCCTCTGAGAACAAGGTACTCGCTCACCCAGCTTCGGCAGATTCCATTCCCACCTCTGCTAATCAGGAAGACTTCGTTTGCATGGGGCCGGCGGCGGGGGAGAAGCTCCTCCGGATCGTGAGGAATGTGTGGTACATTCTGGCCATCGAATACCTGTGCGCTGCCCAAGGCCTAGAGTTTCTGAAGCCCCTCAAGCCCGGAAGAGGTGCGCTGGCTGCATACGAGCACCTCAGGCGCTATATCCATCCTCTGTTGGAGGACAGACCAATAGCGCCGGATGTCGAGAAGATCAAGGACCTACTGACTCGCGGGGAGGTCGTCCGCGCCGTCGAGGCCGTGACCGGTCCATTGGGCCTCACGCCTTGATCCTATACAACTCAATGTCTCCCTCCCTGTGGAGGAGTTCGGAGTAGCTCTCCTGGTCCAGGTTCTGAAAAACCGGTGAATGTTCCCAGAAGGGCTGGGTGGGCCTGTAGGTGTTGAAGAAGGGAGCCTCCAGCACGTACAGGACCGCCTCCTCCTTCAGGATCTTGATGGAATCTTCAATGGTATCTACGAAGTAGTGCCCTATCAGCTCACCCACCTGGGTGTTGGACCTTCGCCTTTGGATGGATTTCTGAAAAAGCTCGCGTTGGTCCTTGACGCATACGAGGCCATGCCTGACATAGAGACCGTTGCGCCCGTCTAGGGTTGCCCTTAGCTCCTCAGGGGGAACCGGGCCTCCAAGAAGCGAACGTCCCAGCTCTTCCAAGGAGGGAACGAAACCTCTTTTTGACAAAGATTTGCAGCGTACCTAGCGCTCTCGCCTCAATGCCGTCTTCCGTATGGGAGCTCCTTTGTAGAATCCTACCCCTCAAAACGTCTAGGAACTGGTCTAATTTAAGCGTAACACAACGAACGCCCGGAGGTCCAGCCTATGCAACTAGCGCTCACACGCCCCGCTGGCAGATAGGACATTTGCCACTTCTCATGGCGCAGGGTTCGTGGAGTAGGGCACTGCACACACACTTTTTGGCCGGGAAACCCTTCTTAATGACTCCGCGGCAGATGGAGCATCTGGTATCGAAGTCAGCAACTATGGATCGGGATTCCGTCTGTGAGGCCGCACCATCAACGGAGATATTGAAGACCTTCTCCCACTCGTATTCCTGATCGTCCAAGACCCTCTTCGCCCTCGCCTTGATCATTACTGGTATCGTGNNTCCTGGACCTCCAGGTCGCCTAGGACCTCCAAACTTACATCCTTAGCTAGGGCCCTCCCCCTGTTCCTGAGTATGAGGGTCGCATCGTTCCATGTCCCCCTGCTTGCAACCTCGAGGTCTAGGCCAAGATCCAAACTGGGGGAAAAGGCCTCCAGGGCACTCTGCACAATCCGCAGGCTTTCACGGGCTTCTCGCAGGGCCCCGTCAGGGTCGGTGTCTTTCAGATCAAAGGCGTGCTGCAAATACTTCTCGGCCTTCTTCACGTCGATTCCAAACTTCTTCGCGGTCTTGATCAGGGACTCCGCCTCATAGGTTGCCTCCATGAACCGCTTGTTGAAGTCTTCCTTGCTCTTCAGAATGTCAGTGCTCTCCTGACTGAGGCGTACGGCCTTCTCGAATCGACCTTCGGAAAGAGCCGTCCTCGCTTCCTCAACCATCTGCCTCGCTTTCTTTGTATTCACACCAAGCTTTTCGGCGTGACCCAGGGCCTCCTCCGCCTTGGCTATCAGTTCCTCGACTCTCTGTCTAAGAGCCCCTACGACCTCCTCCTGGGTCTGATAAAGAATCTCATAAGCTTTTTCGAATTTGTTCTCGTCGGTATAGCTCCTCCCCTCGGACAGCCTCTCCTCGACGTCCTCTACCTCGCAGTTGAGGAGACTGCACATGACCTGGGCGTTCCTCACCTGAGTGTGCAACTGCGTTAGGTAGGAAGACGTCAGTCCGGCCGCCTGTGTCCCCAGTTCGTCGAAGGCCTCCTTGGCGGCGTCCAGGTCGCCTCTCTCCGTGGCCTCCTTCGCGTCCTCCAGCATGACGGCGAGCCTGGAAACGTCCACCCCAACCTTCTCGGCCGTCCTGTAGTAGCCCAGTGCGATCTCCTCGGAGTTTTCCATGTCCTCCCAGGTCTCCCTGAGCCGGGTGAATTCATCGCCAGCCTGTATGGATGCCTCCAGGGAGGCCACATAGTCCCCCTTCTCGAAAGCTACCTCCGACTCCTCTAGGAGCTTCGTCAGATAGGTTACTGGGCTGGGAAGGCCCATGATCCTCTTCCTGGCAGTCTCTAGAGCGTTCTCTGCGATTTCCTTCTGAAGTCCCATCTTCTCCACTTCAGCCTCGCTCTGCATTGCAGCGGCGAGGGCCTCTTGGAAGCTCCCGTCCTTCAGGAGAGAGCGGGCCCTCTGCAGGAACTTCTCAGCAGTGGAGGTGTTGATGCCATCGGACTTCGCCTTGGCTACGACCGCCTCGAAACTCTTCATGGTCCTCTCGACGCTCTCCTCCCGCAGTTTCTCCAGCTGAGCTAGGGCCTCCTCGCCCAGCTGCCTGGCGTGTTTGAGGTTTCCATCCTCCAGAACCTTACTTGCCTTGGAGATGAGCTTCTCCGGACCAGATACCTTCACGCTCATTGACTGCAGGTCCGAGACAAAGGTTTCGGTTCGCCTCATCACCTCCAAAGTCCCCTCGTATATCTTTACAAGTTCGTCGCATTCCGCCAGGGACTTCTTCGCGATCTCGGCGGCCTCCCTCATGTTGCCATCTTCAAGGAACTCCTTGGCCTTGGAGATGGAGGCCTGCTGATCGCCTATCTCCTTAGCCGGCACCTGGATCTTGTCCAGTAGGGCCTCTGCTCTGGCGACCTTCGAGTTGATCTTGTTTCGTATTCCCGCATTGGCCTGCTCCTCCACCTCCATGGCGAGTTCGACGGCTTCCCTGAAGTCCTTCGCATCCAACGACTGCTTAGCCCTTCGCATCAGGTTGGACCAGACACTGACGTCCACCTCCAGCATCCGGGCCAGCTCTAGGCTTTCCTTGGCCTCCATGATCCGGTCGGTGACGTTGAGGACGCTGATCTCCTTCTCCGCCTCCGCCCTGGAGTCCTGAGCATACTCAAGGGCTCGTTTCAGGTCCCCGGCCTCGAAGGCGGTCTTACCCTTGAGCAGGAGTTCAATGGCCCTGCTCATGTTCACCTGCTTCTTCTTGCCCTCCGCAATCAGGACAGCGGCGGAGGCCATGGTGTCGTGCACCTTCTGATAGAGGTCTAGGCTGTCCTTCGCCTCCGTGTCACACTCCTGCAGATGTATCAGGCCCGGGATAATGTCCCCCGCCACGATGGCGGCCTTCGCCTTCTTCAGGGTCCCCTTCAAGCCTTCAATGCCAATTCCGGAGTTTCTGACCTCGATGACCCTCGCCTTGACCTTCTCAAAGGCTTCCTGGGACAGGCCTCTGAGCTGCTCCTCCACTCGCTTGAGTTCGTTAAACACTTGGGTCGGGTCGTTGTCGTCGAAGGACCTCTTGGCGCTAAGATGGGCCTCCCTGAGGCCGTAGGCGTCGATGCTGTGATTCGCTGATAGTTGCTGGGCCGCTGCAAGCCCTTCCAAGACTGTGGAAGCAAGTTCGCCGGCCCTGCCCTCCGCCTTGGAGTGAGCCTCTCCGACCATCTTGGCTGCTGTCTGATAGTCCCTGACCTCAAGGGCGGTCTCGGCCTTGAGAATGAGCTCAGATGTGTCCCCAAGCTCCTCCTCCGGGAGGATCTCCTTCACATTTTCGAGCTTGCTGCGGAGGTGGGAGGATATGCCTTCCTCCAGTCTCGACTTCAGCTGATCGGCGTCCCTCAGAGCCCTGCCCGCTTCTCCTGCCTTAAGGGCCTGGGAACATTCATGCAACCCCTCGCTCTCCTCGGAGAGGGAGAGGCCCGTCTTCTCCGCCAAAGTCAGGAGGAACTGGGACTCCTCCAGCAACTCCGAGGCCCTCTCAGACCTGGCGCTCTCTAGGCTCTTCTCAATCCTCTGGGTGAGGGATGACCAGGACTTCAGGTCGGCTCCCGAAAGCTCCTCCTCAGCTGCCTTTAATAGACTTTCCGCCTCGGAGAGGTTCAGGCCCTGCTCGGAAAAGGATCGGATCTCCTCCGTCAGTTCAGCCATCTTCTGATGTGCGGAGCTAAACTCCTGAATTTGATTGTCCAGCTCTTCATTGCCCTTCTCTGCGTAGTACAGGGCGTCTTTGAAGTTGCCGCTCTGAAGCGCCTCTCTCGCCTTGTTGAATATGCCCACGGGGCCCTTAACGTCAGCCCCCATCTCCCGCGCCTTCAAGAACTTCGGTCTGGAGAGGGATATGGTGTGAAGGACGCTCTGGAACTTGGCATCGACCAGCTCTTGAAGGGCCTTCCTGATGAGCTGTGAGGCCGCCCCATAATCACCATCTTTGGCAGCCTTCATGGCTTCTTTGGCAAGGCTCTCGGCAGCGGCGATGTCAGCGCCCAGTTTCTTGGCCTCCTGTATGGGCGCCTTGAGGCTGGCTTCCCCCGATTCGATGGCCTTCTTGAGCTGTCTCTCCGCTTCTGCCCTGGCCTGCTTGAGGGAGTTGAAAGCCTTCTCGTATTCGGACTTCTCCAGATCTTTCTCAGACTTGCTGAGATAGCTCTGGGCCTTGGACACGTCCGCTTCCAGGGCCTTCCCTGCTTCCATCAGCTGGGCTACGGCTCTCCTCTCCTCCTCCAGTTCGAATTCGAGCTCTCGACCTAGGACTTCTAGAGCCTCCTCCGTCTGGGACAGGGCCTCGTGGTAGTCGCTGGCATCCAGTGCGGATCGCGCGCTGGAGAGGAGGTCCTCCGCCATAGTCGTGTCCTTGTCAATGGACTTTGCCGCCAATATCCGAGCCTGCACGGAGGAGAAGGACTTGGAGAGGTACTCGTGGAGCATCTTCTCCCCCTTCGTCCAGCCTCTCTTGGCAGTCTCCACGGCCTTCTCGAAGTTGCCCCTGTCTACCGCATCCCTGGCACTTCTTATCAGGGCCTCGTGCTCGGATGTGTCGCTATCGGTCCTCTTCAGGAGACTGAGCATCGATTCCGCGGAGTCCAGGATGGACTCAACCCTCTGGAGGAAAGCGGCCTTTGCCTTGTCCTCCCCATCCTTGGTCTTCTCCAGAGCGAGCCTGTAGTCCTTGGCGGCCACGGCGCTGTTCGCCTGAGCGAGAAGGTCCTCGGCCTCACCGACCTTACAATCAGCCTTCTTGGCCGCCTCAAGGAGCCTCTGGAGCTCGCCCAGCCTCTCCTCGGCGAGTTGCCTATTGCGAGAGGCCTCTTTTGCCCTCTCCTCCAGTTGCTTAGATAGCTCAATATGCCTAAGATAGCCGCTCAACTTGTCGGCTCCCCCGTTACCTCTGTCCAGTCCTCTATTTGGGGACTCTGGCTTGTTTGCAGTGGGGATGGAGTCTATAAAAACGTTAGGTCGAAATTATCACACTCGATGCGAGCGAGCTCCCTCCCGGTTCCCCCCCTACCCGCTCGGCCATCAGCTTTCTCAGCTCGTCCCGGTCGCGAACGCCAAGGCCGAAGAAGTCAAGGAACTTTGAGGTAGTGGATATCAGAAAGGTCCTACCGTAGGGCTTGGTCGTGATGAGCCCCATCTCCCTCAGCCTTTTGACGTGATCGTATGCCTTTTGACCCAGGACGGAAACCAGATGACTCTGCTTCACGGGCTGGTAGTAGGCTATCAGGCTAGCGGTTTTGAGGACCCCAGGAGGCAGCGTCGTGGGGGCCAGATGGGACGCCTCCGCTAGGTAACCCTCTCTTACCTGAAGGGTCCACCTCCTGCCCCTTCTGGCGATCTCCAGGCCACTGTCTCTCTCCCCGTACTCCCTGGACAGTATGGAGAGCAGCCTCTTGACGGTGGTGAGGTCGATGCCAGTGGTCTCCGACAGCTGTCTCTCGGTCAAGGCCTTTCCGGAAAGGAAGAGAACTGCCTCCAATAGTGCCTTCTTCCCCATCTAGGCCTCCTGCGCCTCCAGCGGTTCTGTGAGAACTTCCACGAGCTGGTCCTCTCTAAGGGGACGCAGATATACCTCTCCCCAGGGGAAGTCCTCCTGCCATATCTCCAGCCATCCCATCTTGGAAAGGAAGAGGATGGAGAGAAAGAGGGTAGCACGTTCCCACCCGTCGCCATTGCAGAGCTCTCCCAGGCCCACCACCTCCTTCTCCGCGCCAAGAATGAGGTCCCACGTATGCTGAATGTCCTCTTCCAGGTCCTCCCTGTGCACCTTTCCACGGATGGCCTCAGTCCCCAACCTCCTCGGTCTGCTTGGGATCCTTACTGCACCAGTGGTCTCTTGAAAGGCCTTGGCGAAGGCATCCAAGAGATCGAGGAGGGTGACCGGTCGCTCGACCTCCCTCTGGAAGGCCTCTTTGAGGGGCGGTTCGTCCTCCAGCAGGAGTCGGTGAGTGAAGTCGACGTCGTTGGGTTCTCTGTATAGCCCAGGGATTATGTCCCAGGAATCGTAGATTTCCTCTCCCGGGGGGTTGGCGGGCTCAACCGATGAAAGGAGAGCCTCTGTCTGGAGCTTTAGGACCGACCAGGCCATCAGTATCATGCGACCAGCAGTGATGAAGTTGACCGTTCCGAGACGCCTCAGCCTGTTCATGTAGGCCTTGGAGAAGCGAACCAGATCGATGTCCCAAGGATCGAAGGACTGCTCCATGACTAGCTCGAAGGCCGCCACCACGCTCCTCTCGAATCGTTCGTTCGGTGAGAACTCGTAGCCATCATGAGCTTTCGATAGCAGCTCTACATACCTGTCGATCTTCTCCGACCTTTCCTCTTCCAGGGCCTTGTGGAAGAGGAGATGGCTCAAGACGTCCTGGTAGGCGTTCCTCAAGCTGCAGCCTCCGCCTTGGGCACCTCGTCAGTCACTTCATCCAGATTGACCCTCATGACAACATCGGATATCCCCTTCTTGCGCATGGTCACGCCCAAGATGTGATCGGCTTCTTTGAGGCTCACCTTCCGAAGCGATATCTGTATGAACTGGGCAGTGGCGGAGTTCTTCCGAATCATTCGGGCTATCCTCTCAGCGTTGACCGCGTCTAGGTTCTGGTCCACCTCGTCCAGGAAGTAGAAGGGCGACGGCTCGTACTCCTGGATAGCGAAGATGAAAGCCATGGATACCAGGCTCTTCTCCCCTCCCGAGAGGGCTTCCAGACGCAGAAACCGCTTGTCAGGAGGTCGAGCCTTGATTATGAGTCCACCACTGAAGGGGTCCTCCTCACTCTCCATATGCAGCTCAGCTTCGCCCCCCTCTGACAGCTCCCCGAAGATCGCGACGAAGTTCTCCCTGATGGCTCGGAAGACCGTCAACAGGCCATCCCTTTTCCTGGTTTCCAATTCCCCTACTAGCCTCAGGAGATTCTGCCTCTCCTTCTTGAGACGGGAAAGCTCCTCCTTCAGCTCGTCGTGCCTGACCTCCTGGGTCTCATAGTCCTCCAGGGCCCTGAGGTTCACTGCCCCGATGGAGTCCAGGGCCTTCTCGCAGCGGGTTATGGTAGCCTTTATATCCTCCAAGGGAGGGAGTTCCTCGCCCACATCTCCAAACTCCTTCAGATGGGCCTCTGCCTCCGCCAGCCTCTCCCTCAGAGAGGTGGACTGAGCCTCCAGGCTCAACAGGAAGTCCTCAGTGGTCTCCAGTTTGCTCCCCAGCTTCTCGAGCTTCGCCTCCAGCTCCGTTCTCGCCTTGAAGGCAGCATCCCTTCGCTCCCTGACGCCCTTCATCTCCGCCAGGAGTCTTTCCTCCATCTTCTGGAGGCCTAACAGCTCATCTTCCACTTGGGCGAGCTTCTCTACAAGTCCCGCGGTCCTCTTCTCCTGCTGGGCAATCCTGTCCCTGATCTCGGCCTGCCTTTCCTCAACCTCTGACCTTCTACCCTCTTGGAGGGAAATCTGACTTCCCAGGGTTCCCGCCTGAGACTTGTGGGCGTTGAGCTTCCCGACCTGAGAGAGCTTCTCCGACTGAAGCTTCCTCATCCTCTGAGCTATTCGCTGCGGTGTGGCCTGAGCTAGTTCCTCCCTCTTGGTGTCTCTCTTCTGCCTGATCTCTTTTATCTGTCCCTCAAGCTCCCCAATGCCCGCCTCGAGCGATTCCACACACTCCTTGGCCCCCTGTCTCTTGTCCCTCTTCCGTTCCAAGGCTGCATTGCTTGCCTTCAGGCGGTCCTTCAGCTCAGCCACGCGCTTCCTCAGAACCTCAGACATGGAACCCCTCCTGTCCTCCTGGCCCCGGAGCTCCCTCAGGGCCTTATCCATCTGCCTCACTTCGCCCCGGACCTCCTGCAAACGCTCGTTGACATTCTTCAGTTCCTCGGAAGCCTTTCTGAGCTTCTCACCGGTCTCCCTTAGCCTACCCTCGGATACCTGTCCGAACTTCAGGAGGACCTCCTCCACCTGCCCCCCTACCATCGCCCCGCTAGCCTCAACGAGCTGGCCATCCAGGGTTACGAGCCTTATGCCGCCCATGAGGCGTCGAGCCTGGGCAAGGTCCTCAACGACCACCGTGTCCCCGAAGACATACCAGAAAGCATGTCTGTATTTCTCGTCAAAGGAGACTAGGTCGATGGCGAAGCCGAGAGCTTCCCTGACTGCCAGCAGAGCCTTCCCCCTGGGCCGCCCCGGGAGCATCTTGTTAAGAGGAAGGAAGATGGCCCTCCCCATCTTCCTGGACTTCAGGTACTCGATAGCGTCGGATGCGATTCCATCATCCTCCACGACGATGGCCTGCATCCTAGCCCCGGCGGCGACCTTAAGGGCGATATCGTGTTCCGGTCTCACCTGAGCAAGCTCGGCGATAGTGCCGTGGATGCCTCCCAGCTTCCCCGTGTCCCTTGCTTCGAGTATGGTACTTACCGCCCTGTTGTATCCCTTCCGCACGCTATCGGCGGCGTCGGCTTCCGCCTTCAGCTGGCTGTACTCCCTCGAAAGGGTTCTGACGGCGCTCTCCAACTCAGAGGACTGCTGGTTCAGCTCCTTCTCCTCTGCCACCAGCTCCTCATGCCTTCCTTCCAGTCCCTTCAGCTCCTTGGAGGTTGCCTTCGAACTCGAGGTGGCCTCCTTGAGCTGCCACTCCCCATCCTGGACCTCGAACTCCTGAGCCTTCCTCTCCTCCTCCAGTTGGGCGATCTGCTCGTCCAATTGCTCTAGCCCGTGCACCAACTTCTCTCGCTCCAGGGATAGGGACTTGTGCCTGGTCTCCAGATTTTCAATCTCCTTGTCGAGGGATACCAGGGCCTTCTGAACCTGTAAGATCTTCTCATCAGACTGGGAAGCCTTCTCCTCCAGGCCCGCGATCTCTTCGTCCAAAGAGCCTATTGAAGTCTCCACCTGGCGAGTCGCCTCTTCAGCCCCCCGCTGCTGGGCCTTGAGTTCTGCTATCTCCTTGAGAAGCTTTTCGAACTCTTTCTTGCCTGCTGAGGCCTCGGTCCTAAGCTCCTTAACCTCCTCCTTGTTCCGCTCGAT
>JABAOH010115088.1_pt1 | contig 14577 bp, 16 predicted proteins | sample 7062181 | NCBI WGS metagenome assembly JABAOH01 (sample SAMN14538630, study PRJNA623070) | marine sediment metagenome | biome: marine biome [ENVO:00000428]; feature: marine pelagic biome [ENVO:01000023]; material: deep marine sediment [ENVO:00002113]; isolation source: pool of 5 deep marine... | reverse complement strand
GTGCGCGGCGGCGAGCGCCGCGGCGATCTGCGCGGCGACCCGGGACGCCTCGTCGACGGCCAACGGGCCGCGTTCCAACCGTTGCGCCAGATCCTCGCCACTCACCAGCTCCATCGCCACGAAGCGCAATCCTTCGGACTCGTGAAAGCCGTAGATCGCCGCGATGTTGGGGTGATTCAACGAGGCCAGCAGCTTGGCCTCGCGATCGAAGCGCGCCAGCCGCTCGGGATCGGTCGCCACGGCCTCGGGCAGGACCTTGATCGCGACCTCGCGATCGAGCGTGGTGTCGACGGCCTTCCACACCACGCCCATCCCGCCCTCGCCGATCTTCTCGACGAGGCGGTAGTGCAGCAGCGTCTGCCCCGGCCGGATGGTCACGGGCGGAGTCTACACCCCGCGCCGATCACCTTCACGAGCGCGTCGTGATCGTGCTCCCGCAGGTCGTAGCGCACCCGCGTGGCCGGCTTGGAGAGCTCGATCACTCGGCGCAGGTCGATCGGCGTGCCGATGATCACGCTGTCGCAGTCGGCGTTCTCGATCGTCTGCTTGAGCTCGGCGAGCTGATCGCCGTAGTAACCGAGCGCCGGGACGACCTTGCTGAGCCGTGGGTACTTCTCGTAGGCCGCCTTGATGCTGCCGACGGCTCCCGGCACCGGGTCGACGATCTCGGCAGCACCGAGGCGCTGGCTGGCGACGAAGCCGGCGCCGACGTCCATCTCTCCGTGGGTCAGCGTGGGGCCGTCTTCCACCACCAGCACGCGCTTGCCCCGGACCAGCGTCTCGTCCTCGACGCTCAGCACGCTGTCGGCGCGGATCACCGCGGCGCCGGGGTTGCGGTCCGCGATGCTGGCCTCGACCGCACGGATCTGATCCTCGGTCGCGGAGTCGCACTTGTTGATCACGACGGCGTCGGCCATCGTCAAGTTGGTCTCGCCGGCCCAGTAGGTCAGCTCGTGGCCGGCGCGCAGCGGATCCGCAACGACGATCGTCGCATCCGCGGCATAGAACGCCGGGTCGTTGTTGCCGCCGTCCCAGACGATCACGTCGGCTTCCTGCTCGGCCTCGCGCAGGATCGCCTCGTAATCCACCCCGGCGTAGATCACGTTGCCTGCCGCGATGTGCGGCTCGTACTCTTCCATTTCTTCGATCGTGCACTCGTGCTTCTTCAGGTCGTCGACCGTGGCGAAACGCTGGACGGCCTGCTTGGCCAGGTCGCCGTAGGGCATCGGGTGGCGGATGCTGACGACGCGTTCCTGGCCCAGGTCACTCTTGAGGATCTCGACGACGCGCCGCGTGGTCTGGCTCTTGCCGCAACCGGTGCGCACCGCGAGGATCGCCACCACGGGTTTGGTGCTCTCGACGTGCCCGCGGGCGGGCGCCAGCAGCTTGAAGTCCGCGCCGGCGCTGAGCACGCGGTTGCCGATCTGCATCAGCTCCACGTAGTGAATGTCCGAGAAGCTGAAAACGCATTCGTCGACCCGCCGGTCGCGGATCAGTTTCTCCAAGTTCTCCATCGGCTCGATCGGGATGCCGTCGGGGTAAGCCTTGCCGGCGAGAGCGGCGGGGTAACGCCGGTCGTCGATTTCGGGGATCTGGGTCGCCGTGAAGGCGACGACCTCGGCATCGTCGCCGTTGCGGTAAACGGTGTTGAAGTTGTGGAAGTCGCGCCCTGCGGCGCCGATGATCAGGACTCGTTTGCGACCCATGCTCTCCTCTCTGTGAAAGACCGTGACGGCCAACACCGCGCGGCCGGGCGACCGATCATACAGAAAGGGAGCCGTTTGTGGGAGCCGTCAGGAATCGAGCAACAACTGCAGCACGGTGCGGCTGGAAAGCACGCCGCGAATCCGCTCGCCGTCCACGACCGGGACTTGGCGGTAGCCGTCGATGCCCATGCGGTGGAGCGCCCAGGAGATCGGATCGTCGCGTTGAAGCACGACTGGCCCGGAGGTCATCACCTCGCCGAGCCGGGTCTGTTCCGGATCGCGCCCGCGGGAGGCGATACGGACCGTCACGTCGCGTTCGGTGAACACCCCGACCAACTCCTGTTCCTTGGATTCGACAAAAACGCAACCCGCATGATTTTCACGCATCAACTCGATGGCCTCGGCGACGCTGCAGGTCGAACCCAGCGTCAGCGGCTTGTTGAGCGGGAGTTCGGCCAACGGCTTGGCCAGCAACGGGTCTTCGGGATCCACCCCCCAGACCTGTACGTCGAGTCCGGCGAGATCCATCCCGCAATCCGCACACAGATCTTCGCCGGGAATGTTCTCGTGATCGCAGGCGGGACAACGCACCTCAGGCTCCTTCCGGGCTGAGGTACTGCTGGCGTAGCCGCGGAGGGAGGTTGACGGTTTCCTCGGGGAACTGGTCGGTGAGGTACTGCACGAGGTCGTTCGACGTCAGCAGCCCCTTGAGCTCACCGTCTCGATCGACGACGACCAGGTGACGGTAGCCGTGCTCGACCATCGCCTCGATCGCCTCGCGCAGGGACGCCTTGCGCCGGATCGTGGCCGGCGGCTTGGACATCACCTCCGACAACGGCGTCGTGTCCCGCTTGCCCGCCGGCAACCGGCGCAGCACGTCGCGCTCGGTGAAGATGCCCACCGGTCGCATCCCGTCGACGGCGACGATCGCCCCGCGTCTTCCCCTCACGAGAAACTGCAGCGCCTGGTGCAGGGTCGCGTTCGGCGCGAGGCGGGGTGCCGGCAGGGGGCCGAGATCGAGCACCCGGTTGTCCGTCATCAGGTCGCGGAGCGTATTCACGATGGGGCATTGTACCGGAGTGTCCTCGGCGATAGAAGTCGACGGTCCGACTCGTATATTCTCGCTGCAATGGGCCGACAATCCGACATCGTGGTCGCGGGCGCCGGACCCGGCGGCGCGCTGGCGGCGGGTTTGCTGGCCCGTGCCGGCTTCGAGGTTGCGCTGCTGGATCGAAGCGAGTTCCCGCGCGAAAAGACCTGTGGCGACGCGCTGACCCCGCGGGCCGTGGCGGTACTTACCGAGCTCGGTTTACTCGAATCGATCCGACCCGACGCACTCGCGGTGGCACGCCTCGAGGTGGTCGGGCCCGCGGGCGGTTCGTTCGATATTCCTTTGCAGCCGCCGGAGGGTGCCGCGGAGGCGTGTCTCGTCGTGCGGCGCCGCGCCCTGGACGACACGATCCGGCGCTGGGCCGTGGAAGGCGGCGCGTGGTTCGCCGCGCCGGTTCGCGTCGCTCGGATCGAGGGCGGCGAGGACGGCGTGCGGGTGACCTGCGCGGATGGCGACGTCTGGAGCGCACGTGCCGGGATCGTCGCGACCGGAAGCGACGCCGGCATGCTGCGACGATCGGGTTTGCTCGAAGGGATGCCCCCGGTCATGCTGGCGTCGCGTACGTACTTCGAAGGTGGTGGACCGCCCGTCGACCGGCTGCAGTTTCGTTTCGACAGCGTCCGGCTGCCGGCTTACGGCTGGGTCTTCCCGTTGCCCGGCGATTGCTGGAACGTCGGTGTCCTCGTTTATCCGCCACGCCGCGAACCGGCCTCGGCCAAGCGCACACTCAACGGTTTCCTCGACTCCCCCGCCGTGGCCCTCGATGCTGGGCGCGGCGCGCCGCACCCGCAAGCCCGAGGGCTACCCGCTACGCGGCGACTTCGAGACTGCTTCGACCGGGGCACGCTCGATGCTCTTCGTCGGAGAGGCGGCCGGGTTGGTCAACCCGATGACGGGCGAGGGTGTCGACTATGCCCTGGAAAGCGGGCGGATCGCCGCGGAATTGCTGGAAGCGAGGTTAAAGGATCGATCGCTTCCACAGCCGGCGGTTGCCGAATACGACGCGTTGCTACGCGAACGTTACCAGCGGCTGTTCCGATTCAGCCGCCGCGTTCGGGACTTTTCTCTTCGCCCGGCGTTGCTCGACAAGCTGGTTTCTCTCGGACGCCGGCGCTCGGACCTCGCGGCTCTGTTGATGGAGATTCTTCAAGGACCGCGCGACCCGTCGGAGGGATTGTCGAGTGCCGCCGTCCTGAGGATGCTGGCGACGGGCGGATCCGCCGGTCTCTAGTCCTCGAGATGCGGGTGCCTGGCGTCGATGTGGTCCCGCGCATCGACGTCGGTCGCGGCGAAGGCAAGCCGGGCATCCTCGACGGCGGCGTAAATCTGTAACACCTCGCCGATGCCGGTCATGCGCATGACTTTTCCGGCCACGCCACTGACCGCGGCCAGCTTGACGTCGCCTCCCTTCTTCTGCATTCGTTTGTGCATCCGGACAAGCGTACCGATGCCGTAGCTGGAAATCTTCGTGAGCCCGCTGCAGTCGATGATCAGCTTACGCATCCCCAGCGCAATGTACTTCTCGACTCCACTGACGAAATGATGAGCGTTGTCCGCCAGCAGACCACCGTGCACGGAGAGCACCATGACTTCCTTGTCGGTGTCGTCGTAGTAAAGCTCCATCGCCCCCTCGGTTTCGCTAGGTCTCCCTGACCACGCGCTGGATCTGCCCGGACAGGAACGACGCGTCCTCGACCATGCCGGTGGCCGTGCCCTCCCAGCCCTCGGCCCCGTCGAAAGCGCCCTCGCAGGCGGTCTTCAACAACGCGTTCAGCGCGCCATCTTCGCTGTTCTTCTCCCAGCTTCCGTGGCAGGTCTGAGCCAGGCTAAGCAGTCCGTCCTCGTCGTTCATCGCTCCGCGGTAGTCCCCGAGGGCTTCCTCCATGATGTAACGCCAGGCGTCCGTGGAATGGCGGAAGTTGTTCGCCAGGATCGTGTACAACAAACTCGCGTCGACCTGGAAGGTCACGGCTGGATCGGCGGCCGTCCCCGCCTCGACACGATAGATTTGACCGGCAAACAGCTTCTCGAAACGGTTGCTCATGATGCGAGTCAGCTCGTCGATCTGATGTTGCGTCGGGCTGAGCCTCCGTGCTTCCGCATTCGAGGTCAGTTTGTCGGACCTCTCGACCGATGTCCGGGGCGGATGATTCAGAAGGGTCTGCCGGACCTCGGCCATCGTGCGGGTCAGCGGATCGTGGAGCGCCGACTCGAACGACGACGGTTGGTCCTTGACGGTCTTGCGCACCATGGCAGCGACGTTGCGCGAGTTCATGCGTGCGACGTTCAGGTAGTGGGCGTACCAGTCGTCCCGGTCGTAATCGCCGAATCGCTCATGCGCGGCGCAGCGTAGGACGCCGACCTCGACGATGCTGGCGAAGTCGCCCGCCTCGCCGGACGGGCCTGCGCCTTGGTGCGCGTCGACCAGAACGAAGCGATCCGTCGCGTCCATGACCGCGCGGCGCAGCGCGGCCTGGGGACTGGGGTCGGCCAGCGCCTTCGCCTGAACCGCCTGGACGGACGACTTGATTCGGTCGAACTCGTCCTGGGAAAGCTCGCGCAGCGCGCGGATCGCGGCTCGATCGTGGTCGGACCACGACTCTCCGGCCGTGAGGTAATGGCTCCAGGCGTCCGTCTCTTCCGGTTTCGTTGCGACCGAAGCGGGGGCCTTGTCCCCTTTGCGAGAAAGGACCACGACGGCGATCACGACGGCGATCACCACGATGACGCCCACGATAATCAGCGAGTTACCCATCACGCGGCTCCTTCGACAAGATTCCTGGGACGCGTAACCTTACCAGACCCGGGCCGGCGGGCGATGCCGGCAGGGNNGGTGGTAGGGTCCCGACACGATCGATGAAAGAACCTTCCATCCACGATTTCGAGGTCGCGATCAAGAGTCAGTACGACTGCCTGTCGGCGCTCAACTCGCGCGAGCTCGTCTGCGAAGCACTCCCGGGCAAACCGTGCTGGGAAGGCGAAGTTTTGACGTTCGATCTGCTGAACCATCCGACGGCCGCCCGATGCTACGCCTGGGCCGTGGAAGGCCGGATCACGACGGTGCTTCACGACGGCGCGGTGGACTCACCGCGTGCCGCGGTGCGATCACAAATCGGATCGGTGGATGGCGGGGACTAGGCCGCGAGGATCTTCTTCTTGATGACCACGAGACTCATCGAGAGGGTAACCATCTTGGCCAACCTCAAGTACTCCTCGTTGTCGGGGTCGAGCATCAAGCCGCCTCCGGCCTCCCCGTAGAGCACCGCGACGAGCCGGTCGTCGAGGTACAACGGGAAAACCAGGATCTCCGCGGGCACGTCGACACCCAGCGTCTGATAGAACGCCTTGAAGGACGGTTCGTCGGGAACGGAACCGCGATAGTCTTCTCGGCCGAGCGTCAGCCCGAAGATCCCCTGCGGGCCGACCGGGAAGGAAGGTGGTTCGCCGCCCTCCTCGATGCTCGGGAAACCGCGCGAGTCCAACACATGCGCCTCGTTGGCCTTGACGGCGAACAGGATGCAGCGGGCCATCGTCCGTGAGGCGTAGTTCAGGATCGTCGAAGTCACGCTCTCCATCTTTTGCGCCTCGCACAGCGTCTTGGAGACCTGGTCGAGATCGTGGATCGGATCGACACCCGCGTCGGGTTCCGGTTCGGCGGAAGGGTCGTCCAGGCGGCGATCCTCGAGCTCCGCACTGATCTCGCCGAGGTTGCTTTGCCACGGCGGGTCGCCGGTCGCGTACTGGCGACGGGGCTGCTCCCGCCCGGCGCTGGTCTCCAGGTCGAGGTCGCGGCAGACCATGATGTAGCGCTGCCGCCTGGGAATGTTGTAGTAGCGCTCCATGGCCTGATAGATCCGAGCTTCGGGTGCGACCCATGGCACGACCTTGTAGTGCGTGAACGCCGCGATCTCGTCCAATGCGGTGACGCTCCTGGGATCGATCATCGCGACCTGGAGCACCTTGTCATCCAACCCGAACGGGATCACGTGACAACGCTCGACGACCTTTCGGGAGATGGTATCGATGATCGCCGGGTTGATGTCCTGGAACATCTCGATCGAGGCGTACCCGACCTCGAAGGTCTCGGCCAGCACGCGCCCGAGCTGGCTTTCGTTCACGTAGCCGAACTCGAGCAGGCAGGTCCCCAGATGCCCACCGTAGATCAGCTGGGCCTTCAAAGTCTGCTGCAGCTGGTCCTCGGTAATGAACCCCTTGTGGACCAAAGCCTCGCCGAGTCTCATCGCTAGCCTTCCCTTGCTCAGGAACCGACGGTCGCCGGCTCTTCCTCTTCCGCCTCTTCGGCTTCCTTTGCCCGGATGTATTCCGCCATCTGTCGCTGCTCGCGTGGCGGCATCTCGACGACCCGAATGGCCGTCTCGAATTTGCCGGTCTCGAGCGGCTTCACCCGGGTGACACGCCCGGAGAGCCCGATCTCGCGTTTGGACCCCGGCAACTCGAGTTGGAGTTCCAGCAGTGTGCCGTCCTTCATTTCTTCGCCGAGATGAAGCAACAGGCCGCGCTCGCTGAGGTTGACGGCGGTGAACGGGTGCTCGACGTCCGCGAGCAGGCGGAGCCTGCCCTCGAGGGCAGTCTCCACGCGCACGTAGGAGCGGCGGCAGTGCCCGTACAGGTGCACCTGATTCTTGCCCAGCGTTTTCGCAACGTAGAGCGCGCTGTCCGCGTGGCGAATCAGGTCCTCCGCGGTGCTGGCGTCGGAAGGGAAGGTCGCCACGCCCATGCTCACGGTCAGCCGGGTCCCCCGGGGGGTTCCTTTCTGCGAGAAGACGTGCTCTTCGATCCGTGCGCGGGCACGCTCCGCGACGAGATGCGCGTCGGCCTTCGGGGTCGTGGGCAGGATGAACGCGAACTCTTCCCCACCATAACGTGCCGGCACGTCGATCGTACGCAACGACTCCGCGAGGAGACGCGCGACCGTGGCGAGCGCCTCGTTACCCTGGTCGTGCCCGTGCTCGTCGTTGTAGCTCTTGAAATCGTCGACATCCATCATGACCAGCGACAGCAATTGGTTGTAACGGTCGGCCCGCCGCAGCTCGCGTGTCAGGTGATCGCGGAAGTATCGAAAGTTGCACAGGCCCGTCAACTCGTCGCGGTAGAGCGACGCCTGGGTCTCCTCGAAGAGTTTCAGCTCCATGATCTTGGGGTTGCTCAGCTTGCGACTGACGTCGACGAAGTAGCTGAGTAACGCGACCCGGAGGTCGACCGGCGACTCGAGTCGCTGCTCCAGCGACTTGCGGTGCTCCGCGATCTTTTGCCAGTGGTGCTTGGCCTCCGTGCTGTCGAAGCGGAGATGCGAGAGCAGGAAGATCAGCTCCGAATAGATCCCGTCGCCGTGTTTGCTGTGGAGATCGAGCAGTTGCGAATCCAGCCCGCCGACGGCGGGGTCGGAGCGGTACAGCAGGTCGCTGAGGGCCTCGGCGAGTTCGAGGTCCTTCATGGGATCGGCGCCGGCGTCGATCCGGCTCGTCGTGGTTGGGGCCATCAGTTAAAACCTGGTTTCCGACCCGCGGCCGGTCAAGCCGCCTAAGTTGGGGCAATTTGGGCGATTTGGGGGGTATACTCCCGTCTCGCGACGGCCGCAGGGCCGGCGGCACGGGGCTTTTTGGCAGCCGGAGGATCGATGGTCGGGAAGACACTCTCGCATTTCAAGGTGCTCGAGAAGATCGGCGAGGGCGGGATGGGGGCCGTCTACGTCGCCCAAGACCGGAATCTCGGCCGCAAGGTCGCGCTCAAGGTGCTGCGCGGCGAGTTGGCCTCCAACCCGGAGCGGCTCGAGCGCTTCCGGCGCGAGGCGCAGGCCGTCGCCGCGCTGAACCACCCCAACATCGTCACGATCCACTCGATCGAAGAGTCGGCCGAGGGCAGTTTCATCACGATGGAGCTGGTCGAAGGCAGCGGCCTGGACAAGATGATCGCCGGCGACGGGATGTCCGCGCAACGGATGATCGAGATCGCCACCCCGCTGGTGCGAGCCTTGTCCGCCGCGCACGAGCGCGGCATCACTCACCGCGACCTGAAGCCGGCCAACATCATGGTCACCGACGACGGGACGGTGAAGATCCTCGACTTCGGCCTGGCCAAGCTGACCGCGATCGACGATTCAGGCGAACGCGGCAACCCGGCAACGCAAACGTTGACCCAGGAGGGCAACATCGTCGGGACGGTGCCCTACATGTCTCCGGAGCAGGTCCAGGGCAAGCCGGTCGATCATCGCACCGACATCTTCTCGCTCGGCGTGATCCTCTACGAGATGGCCACCGGTTCACGGCCGTTTCGTGGGGAGAGTACCGCCGACGTCGTTTCGTCGATCCTGCGCGATGCCCCGCACTCGATCCACGAGAGCCGCCCCGACATGCCCGACCGTTTCGGTCGTGTCATCACGCGTTGCCTCGAGAAGGAGCCGGAGCTGCGGTATCAAACCGCGGCCGACATCCTGACGGCGATCGCCAAGCTCGATCAGGCGGTCGAGGAAAAGAAGGGCTCGGGGAAGCCATCCGTTGCCGTGTTGCCGTTCGTCGACATGAGCCCGGAAAAAGACCAAGACTATTTTTGCGAGGGCCTCGCCGAGGAGTTGATCAACGCGCTCGTCGCCGTGGACGACCTGCAGGTGGCGTCGCGGACGTCGGCGTTTCGATTCAAGGGCTCGCAGCAGGACATCCGCGAGATCGGCCGCCGGCTGGGCGTCTCGACGGTGCTCGAAGGCAGCGTGCGCAAGGCCGGCAGCCAGGTCCGCGTCGCCGTCCAGCTCGTCAACGTCGCGGACGGCTACCACCTCTGGTCCAACCGCTACGACCGCGAGCTGAAGGACGTCTTCGCGATCCAGGACGAGATCGCACCGAGCATCGTCGAGGCACTCCAGGTCACGCTCACGCCCAAAGCCGAGAAGAAAGCCGAGAAGGAAGCGCCGACGGATGTCCAGGCCTACGACTACTACCTCAAGGGCCGGAAGTTCTTCTACGAGTTCCGCGCCAAGGGCTTCGAGCTCGCGCGCCAGATGTTCGCCCGCGCCATCGTCATCGACGACAAGTACGCCCGCGCCTACGCCGGCGTGGCCGACTGCTGCTCCTCGCTCTACTCGCTCTACAACGCGAGTGACGAGAACCTCAACGAGGCCGACACGGCCAGTCGCAAGGCGGTCGAGCTCGACCCCGACAACGCCGAGGCACGCGCCTCGCGTGGTCTGGCCCTTTCGCTCAAGGGCGACTTCGAGGAGTCGGACAAGGAGTTCGAGAAGGCCATCGCGCTCAATCCCAAGTCGTACGAAGCGCATTATTTCTTCGCGCGCGCCCTGTTTGCACAGGGACGCCACGAAGACGCGGTCAAGGAGTTCGAGAAGGCCTGCGAGGTGAATCCCGAGGACTACCAGGCGCCGTTCTTCCTCGCCCAGACCTACCTCAGCGTCGGACGCCGCGCCTACGCCGCGGCCAACCTGCGCAAGGCCGTGGAAGCCGCCAAGAAACATCTCGCGTTCAACGCCGACGACGCGCGTGCGCTGTACCTCGGCGGAGCCGGGCTGGTGGAACTGGGTGAGCTCGAGATGGCGCAGGAGTGGGTCGCGCGTGCGCAGAAGATCGATCCCGATGATTCACTCGTGCTCTACAACGTGGCCTGCATCTATGCGCAGCTCGGCGAGAACGACCAGGCGCTCGACTGCCTGGAAAAGTCCTACAAGAACGCGGTCAGCACCGACTCGCTGAACTGGATGCAGGAAGATCCCTATTTCGATCCGGTCCGCGACCACCCGCGCTACAAGGCCCTCGTGGCCAAGCTGAACGCGGACTGACTCAGGGAGCGCCGTGGGCCGCGGCCCAGGCCAACACCAACACGACCACCGCCAACAGCGCGCTCCCCGCCTGCATCGAGCGTCGGTCGAGCTGCGCCCCGGGGATCCTGTCCCACAAGATCCCGGTCACCATCCCGCAGACGGCCCCGGTGACGTGGGCCAGCACATCCGTACGCTCGCCTCCCACTCCGGTCCAGCCGAGCAGCAACACCCCCGCGATCAGCGGGCTCCAGCGGCGCGCGGCGCTTCCGGCATGCTCGCGCCAATGGGAAACGGCCAACGCGACCAGCAGTCCGAGCGCCGCGAAGACGGCGGTCGATGCGCCCACCGCCGAGTGGGACGAATCGTGCAGCCACGCGCTCGCCGTGTTCCCCAGAGCCCCGCCGATGAGGATGGCAAGCCAGGCGACTCCCCCGCCCAGTCGCTGGGCCGCGAGGAACCCCAGGACCGACCCGAAGACGAGGTTCCCCATCAGGTGCTGCACGTCGACGTGAAGGGTCAACGCGGTGAAGGCGCGCCACCACTGACCGCTCATGAGCAGACCCGCCTGCGCCCTGCCGGCCTCGAACCAATCCGAGTCCAAGGCGTGACGATTGGACAGACCGGCCACGGCAATCAGAACGGCGGCGTAGACGAACACCCCCGTTCGCCCTCCGCCCCGGGTCGTCAACGCCGGTTCGGGTTGCTCGAGCGGCCCCTCCCTGCGGTAGTCGTCGAGCTCGCGAGCGGCCTGCCGCGAGTCACCCTGATCGACGGCAAGCAGACATTGACCCTGTCGATGAACGATGACGCCGGGGATTCCGGCGGCGTCCAGCACGGCCCACATCTCCTGGCAGCGCGCGCGGCTCCGCGAGCGAAAGACGACGACTCCGTCTCGGGACACGTCCATGCTCAGGCTCCGCCTCCGGTCTCCATTATGTTCGATTCGGTCAGAATTCAGCGGATTCGGGAGCCGGCTTGACCCGCCCCCCGGGGGCCTCATCTTCTTTAAGAGGGTGCCGCTCCGGCGCCCGATGGAGACGAGACCCATGAAGAAACTTGCCGCTTTCGCCGTCGTCGTCGTTGTGGGCCTCTTGGGCTACAACTACGCCACCACCGGCGAGATCAAACTCGTTCCGTCGTTCTCCAAATCCGCGGAAGAGCAAACCGTCGCGGATCTGCAGGAGAGATTCGAGGCCGCGCAGCGACAGTTCTCCCAGGCGCATCGCACCGCCGGCGTGAGCGGGATCGACACCTCCACCGAGGCCGACGCGGCGGTCGACGACATCAAACGCGTCAAACGCGACCTGGACAAGGTAAGCAAGAGCCTGTCCGAGGAGAAGGCCAAGGACATGGCGGCCGACCTGTCTTCCACGATCGAGGAGTTCCAGAGAAGGCTCTAGTCCGCGCTGCCGCTAGCGTGGCGGACATAGACTTTTGAGGAGCGAGAGGTCAGACTATCCCGCACTGCGGAATAGGAGACCTCCCGAGTGGTCGCTTCGAAACACCCGCCCAAGGTGACCGGCCTCATCCTGGCATCAGCGCTGCTGGCGGCCGCATCGCCAGGCGTGGTCGCGCAAAGCGACCGTGACGCTGGTGAAGAGCCGAAGAGCGTAGATCTGGAAGAGACCGTCGACGTCCGTCTCGTCTTGATGGATACCGTGGTGCTGGACGCCAACGGCCGCACCGTCCCCGGACTGCGTCTCAGCGACTTCGAAATCATCGTCGACCAGGAGCGCATCCCGATTGACACGCTGGATGCCGCCTGCCCCGGCGGCGCGATGGCCGCCCCGCGAGGCGTGCGTTCCCCAAAACATCGGGCCAAGCTGCCGGCTCCCGATAGCGGAAGGAAGATCGTCCTGGCACTCGACTACTTGCACCTCCACCAGCTGGAACGGGTGCAGGTGCTCGAGCAGGCTGTCAAGATGGTGCGTTACGGCCTGACCGACAAAGACGAGGTGATGATTGCAGCGCTCAACGGGGGCCTGCGAATCGAGCAGCCCTTCACGTCGAACGCCGCGACCCTGGCCAAGACACTCAAGCGGATGGAATACGACATAACGCTCTGGAAACCGAGTTTCGTGCATCTGACAGAAGCCTCCTTCTTCGACGGCATGCAGGTGCTGCTCGACGTCCTCGGTGCGGTGCCGGGGAACAAAGCGATGGTGCTGTTTTCGAACAATCCCGGGTCCACCGAATCGTACGACCTGAAATTTGCACGACTCGCTGCATCGTCGTCGATTGCGCGCTGTTCGATCTATCCCGTGCACGCGGCGGGATTGATCGCCCAGCGACCCGGGTGAGGGTGAGCGTCGCAAGCCGTCGGCGGTCCGCCGATGCTGGTTCGATTGGCCAACGAAACGGGGGGCCGGTTGACTCGCTTCACGAACGATTTCTCGGTCGGTTTCGCGCACGCGCAGCGCGACCTGGGCTGCCAGTACACGATCGGCTTCTATCTGCGGGAGGACGGGGATGCGGATAAGCCGCGGCGGATCAAGATCAACGTCCTGCGGCCGGGACTTCGAGCGGTGCATCCCGAAAACTACATGTTCCGCTCGGAGTCGGCGGAGCGAACGGCTGGACTGTCGGCGGCGTTCTTTGCGCCGGAGCTCTTCCAGAGCGGACTGGTGCGAGCCCACGTTTTCACCCTGCAGCCGTCTACGCCAAAGGCCTGGAACACTCTGGTCGCCGTCAGCTTCCCCGTCGATTTCGGAGACCGGGCGCAAACGGTGGAAATCGATTTCGGCGCGGTGCTCACTCAGGGGCGAAAGATGCCCCACAGTTTCGACCGGCGAGTCTCCTTGCGACCGCTGCCGGGCACGTCCACGCACGGGCGGCGCTTCATGTTCCTCGAGCCGGCCCGGCTCGCCCCCGGCGAGTATGAGCTGACCGTCGTGATGAACGGAACCGATGAGGAGAGTCGGCCGGATGCGTTTCGTGGGACGGTCGATGTTCCTCCGATCACGAGGGGCGACCTGATGCTGGTCCGCCCGATCCTGGGCCGCCCGCGTGACGAGACGATCGTCGTCCGTGGGGATGGCCCCGAAGTGGGTCGCAAGAACATCAGCACCGATCAGTTGGCGACGTTCGATATCACGGCCGCCAAGGGCAGCTTCGAGCCGCTGCTGGTTCAGGTCATCAACAAGGAGGAGGAGACCCTCGGGCGCAACAAGGCCTGCCTTGTCGGCCGCACGAGCGTGCCCCCAACGACCTTCGTGCGGCAGATCGCCGCAGAGGATGCGGTCCCCTTCGAGCTACCCGACGTGCCGTTGGATCTCGCCCTTGAAGGCAAGGTCCAGTGTCAGAACGTCTTCGAGGTGTTGCCGGACGAGGGCATCACACAAGGCCGCTACCTGTTCGAGGCCAGGGTCGACAGGACCCGCAAGACCGATGCCGTGTCCGAGTCTACGCGCTTCGCCGTCGACTCCGGCTCCGAGTGAGGCACGGCCCCTGACAGAGCTCACTCGCCCACGCCGACCAGGCGTACGGCGACGGAGGCGTTCGCCGCCCCGGTCAGGTCGAACGTCAGGTCGCCGCGGAACTCCTGCGCGGCGTCAGGTGTGAACCGGACGTCGATCACGCCGCGTTCTCCCGGACCGAGTATCGAGAACGCGGCCTGTGCGACGAATCGCGGATCGGATGTCACGAGGTTGGCGAGACCGACGGGCGCTGTTGCGGTGTTCGTCACAACCAGCGGTAGCGCCCTCATCAATCCCGGCGCCACGACACCGAACTCGATCCTCGTCGGACTGATTCCGGCCGTGGACCCCGAACGGCCGAACAGCGGGACATGCACCCGTGGGCGCAGCGGATCGTCCGAGGCAAGCGCCAGGTCCGCGGAATAGGATCCGTCGCCCGCGGGCACGAAGTCGACGCTCAGCTCGATGAAACCGAACGGCGGAACGGTCACGGGGTCGCGCAGACGTACGTCGAACTGCGGCAAGTACCGAGATCGGATCTGCCGGAGCAGGAATCAGCGT
>JABAOH010000380.1_pt1 | contig 14577 bp, 17 predicted proteins | sample 7062181 | NCBI WGS metagenome assembly JABAOH01 (sample SAMN14538630, study PRJNA623070) | marine sediment metagenome | biome: marine biome [ENVO:00000428]; feature: marine pelagic biome [ENVO:01000023]; material: deep marine sediment [ENVO:00002113]; isolation source: pool of 5 deep marine... | reverse complement strand
TTGCTCGCCGAACCCGCTCCGAAGCGCTGGGTTGAGTTTACTAGCTACGCCGAGCCCGGTAGCTATGAAGGAGAGCCGCCCGAGTCGGTGCGAGAAACAGCACCTGTGTACATCGATGGTGAACGGGGTGGCACAATCAGCACTCTCAAAATTATCCTACAAAATGCAAGAAATAATCTCGACGAAATGAAGGGGCTCGCTGGGAGGGTCGAACCAACACCCGATGAAATTAAAAGCGTGGAAATCGACGAGGCGCTCAAGCAAAAACTTGAGCTGAACGCGGGGAATTTTTCTGGCATCGACCGCGAGCAACTCTACGAACTTCTGCCCCCACCCCCAATCCAATCCCAACCTGGGCTTTCCGTGTTTCATGACTTCAGCATCAAGGAGGTTAGATACGAGCGGGAGGATCCCGCTGGCTGGTTTGGCTCGCCTACGCCCACCCCGATCCCGCTCTGGTTCATAGGCGTAACGCTCTGGTGGGCTCAATGGGATATAACTCTGGAGCTCGAGGAAGGGGCCATCGAGGAGATTTTTGACTTTGATAACCCAACGTTGCCGCTAAGTTATGACGCGATGGGTGAAGAGTTCATCACTCACAAGCCGCTCGCGTACCGCCACGAGATGTTGAGTAATACATTCAACTTCAGGCTCGTGATCATCAGCCTGAGGCCCTTTAGCATATCCTGAAGGTATCCCCTATGGATCAAAATTTTACTTTTCGGGTTAATTTTTTGTTTCAACCACTTTTTTTAGTTGACACCCCTGTCAACTCCTAGTCCCGCACTTTTCAAATCTCTGATAAATTTCTTAGCTTCTGATTGAAGAAGTTTCTTCACACTTTTAGGATTTCTCCGCCAAACTCCCTCTAACAAACTTACCGTATGTCGATTATTTGGGTGGTAGATGGGATTTCGCATCCAGCGTGACACAGCTGATTTCGAGACTCTACACAATCTCGCGATATCGCTTCGACTTAGACCCATGCCGAGAAGAGTTTTTAGTAATTCTATTCTCGCCCATCTGCTGATTCGTTCCGCGACTGGGTCCCATCTTCCATTTTTCAAGTTGATACCCCTGTCAACTCAGTTGAAAGTTCCGTTGATGTTTCACGACCGTGCACGGTTGCTACCCCTGTCAACTCTTCTGCAACGTGCTCGATTAAGATCTGAAGTTGAACTTAACTGCCCTCGCTCAACGAGGGTTTGGAGCTCGACAACCCGCATGCCAAGCTTCTCAAGCTTCACCTTGACAAATTCCAACTCCCGCGCGATCGAGCTCATGCGTGCAAACAGCTCGTGCCGTAATTCTTCGAAAGCTCCCTCAAAAATTCTCCCGACCTCGACCCCCAACCGAGAAGTCCGAGGCTCAAGCTTTGCCTCGTGAAACTCCACCGAAACGCGATCGGTAAGCAGTTGAATCTGCTCCCCCGGCAAACCAATGCCAGTTAGCACATCGTAAATCTCATCATGCGAGAATCCCATGCGCATCATTGATCGAATCACGTCCGACGCAGCCACACCGCTTGACATTACTCCCGCCGAGAGTTTGGGTGTAGGTCGTTTATAAAAGAAAAAATCACGGTAGGGTGGCCACTGATGTACCGTAGAACATGACAAGCCCGATGAGGTAAATTGCATAAAACGCGACCAACACCGCACCCTGCCAGCGCGTCAAGTTTTGTCCCCTCCAAATGAAGAAAAGCAGCAGTGCCATCGCGACCAACATCATGGGGTTGCTAAACCAGAGCGCTTGGGAGTCCACTGTCAAAGGTCTTATCAGCGCTGCGCTGCCGATAATGAGCGCAGTGTTGAAAATGTTCGAGCCTACAATGGTGCCCAACGAAAATTCCGGCAACCGCTTGCCCATAGCAATTATTATTGTCGCCAGCTCGGGAATCGATGTCCCGATGGCAACTAATGTGAAACCAATTGCTGCCTCAGGAACACCCACTCCTAAAGCAATTCCCACTCCTGAGTAAATCAGCAACCACGCTCCAATAATTATTCCGGCCGTACTCAGAATGAATAGGAGGACCGACTTATTTAACCTCCTCTGCTCGCTTGGGATTTTTTTCTTAGTTTTCCTCGCTTCTCTCTTCAACACGAACCTCATGAAGAGCGCAAAAATCACTAATAGGAGCAGACCTTCCACCAGCCCGATCACGCCGTTGAGCGCCATCGCTGCTAGTGCCCCTCCAGTGGCCAGCATGATAATTCCTTCGCTGCGCCTCTGCCGATTAACTTGGACTATGCCGAATATCGCGGCGAGCGCCAAAATTGGGGTGATGTTGATGATGTTAGAGCCGACCACGTTTCCATATGAGATGCCGACATTGCCAAACCCGGCCGCCATTATAGAGGTGAAGAACTCCGGTGCTGAAGTGGCGAAAGCTACCAGCGTGAGCGCAATCACGGCTTGAGAAACGCCGAGCGCGCGGGCGATCCTGCATGCAGAGTCGACAAAAACATCACCCGCCTTAGCTATGAGCACGATGGCGGCCACGAAAGCGAGGATGTACAGGATAAATTCCTCTACCATCTAGCTCAACCCTTAGAAACAAACTTAAAGAAAACCGGCGTGAGCAGCGTCGTTGTGAGCGTCACCACAACCATCACCGCAAAGAGTTCGGGTGATACGATGCCGCTCAGTAACCCGAATTGAAGCACCGCCAGCTCGAGGGAGCCTCTAGAACACATAGCAGTTCCTATTTCCACTAACTCCCTCCGCTTATAGCCCACCGCCGCAGCTCCAGCTCCACATCCTATGAGTTTACCCGCAAATGCTGCAACGATGAGCGCGAAGAGTATGAAGAGATTCACTTGACTCCAGTTTGGCGCGAACGTGAGCCCAACGAAAACGAAAAACACTGGAGTCAGGATCGCTTGTAGTGCGACCGTTGCGTCGTCCAAGATGGTGTTCAATCTTATTCGACTGAGTAAAAGGGCATCGGGGCGCTCGCGCAGCCTGCCTATGAAGAGTCCGGCCATATAAGCACCTATTATCTCGTGAAGCCCGATGGAACGGGCTATCAAGGCGAGGGCTAGGGCAAGGCACAGCGCAAAGGCGAGCGGGACCCCCCGGCGCTCGAACCGCCAGAGTCTCTTCATTATATCTGCCTTGATTATCAACTTACGCGAGAGGTAACCGATGAGGATGAAAAACACCACTATGCCGATCGTCGCCCAGATAATCATATCGAGGTCGAAGACGCCACCCCTGATCACGGCTGTTGAGAGGATGCCCAAAACATAGACCGCTAAAATGTCGTCGATGAGCGCTGCCCCGACCATGAGGTGCCTGAATCGGCTGCGCTCGGTAAACCTAGTGACTATCTCAGTAGCAGTATTGCTGAGTGCTGCTGCAACGAAGAGGCTCGGCAAAATTTGTTGGGTCCAAGCGTAGGCCACCCCAAATCCTAGCGCGAATGATAAGGCCATTCCAAAAACCGCGACCATCAACGCTTTGAATCTCACTTTCATCAGCATGTCGAATCGAGAGTTCATTCCAGCGACGAGCATCAACACAATCAAACCCAACATCGCCACCCCACGGATGGCCTCAGCGGTTGCGGAGACAGGTTCACCAGCTGCGGGAATGACAATCCATCCGAGTAGCGCTGGGCCGAAGATGATGCCAACCGCGACCTCGCCTATCAAGGATGAAAAGCCGAAGTGGTGCAAAAGCTCACCGAAGAGCTTTGCGAAGAGAAGGAGCACAAGAATTGCGAGTAAGAATTCCATACTTTAACCTCGCTTCTCCCAGAGAATGTGCCCGTGCGCCTCGATTCGTAGGATTCGGTGATAAGGAATCTCAACTTCTCCCTCGGGCGAAGCTACGCGCATGAAGCCACGCCCAATCTCAAGAATATCACTACCCTCGATGACACGTTCATCCTTTGGAACGCCACGATGCAAAATCGTCACTCTAGAACTTTGTAGCTCGTCTTCGCCGCCCCACTTCAGCTTGTTCAACACATCACGCGGTCCCATTTAAATCAGTAGAATTTAGCCAATTTACTATTTGAGGTATTGCCCAACTCTAACCGAAGAGCTCGAGCGCTTCCAACACGTGCCTGCGTGCGCCCTTTTCGGCGAACGGGCCGTGTCCGGGATACAGCCGCTCCACCTCAAGTTTTGCAAGCCTCCGTAACGAATTAACTAATGCTTTCTCATCGCTGGTCGGCAGATCCGTGCGTCCGACGCCGCCGCAGAAAAGCGTGTCACCGGAAAACAAAATTTTTTGCTGGGGCTCGTAAAGGCTTATGCTGCCCTGGGTGTGTCCTGGAGTGTGAAGAACCTCAAGAATTAATTCACCTAGTTTAACCCGATTACCATCGTGTAGCTCGCGCGCTACCTCAACGGGCTCGAGCCTTTTGCCAAAAACTCCCGCAAACGTGACAGCAAAATCGCCTTTTCGGAGTAAATCTGCCTCAAGCTCATGGATTGCCACTTCACAACCTGAGGCCTCGATGAAATCGCGGTCGCCTCCTACGTGGTCGTAATGGCAATGGGTGTTAATGATTAGTTTGATGTTGCTCGGCTTCAGGTTGAACTTACTCAGATTTCGCTTGACAAATTCAAAGTTCATGCCCGTTCCAGCGTCTACGAGTGCGATTGTTTTATCGATGATTAAGTAAATGTTCGAGTCGAAGCCGTGGCCGCCGATGTTGTGAATCTCTACCAGCTTAACCACCTAGATGACCCCGAAACTATGGAAGAGTAGAGTCCCATGGAACCTCCCTAAGGTAATTCCAATCTCAGCTAAAAATAGTTCATCAAAGACCGAAAAACCTCTGAAGATTGAACTTTAACTGATCACGTTTTCCAGTCCAGCCTCACGGGCTATCTCAAGCGCTTTGCTGAATTCATCTTTCGTCAGCCGCCTGCCCAGCTCCTCAAACTCGTGCGCCTTGTACTCGGGTCGGTACTGATCCATGAGATTCACACGAACCATTGAACCCAAATTCTCAACTATCCACTCTAGCACAGCTCGCGTGCAGCACTCGACGTGATTTGGGAGCACGAGATGACGGATGATGAGTTCTGCGTCCGCAAATGCTAAGCCGTGGTTGCGAGCGACTATCTTGAAAAAGTTCATAACTTTGGAACACCGCAACGCACACTTGTCGCTGCCGTACTTGAAATCAGTGAGGTAAACATCTTGTGTTCCGGATAGCAGCTTCATCGCCTCGAGCGACATGTAAAAATTGGAGTTCCAAACGGAGGGTACGCTCACCTCGCATCGATTGAGCGCCTCTAAAATCGTGTGGAGATTCGGTGTGGGGTCTCCCCCAACCCAGTTAACATTTCGCGCCCCATCACGGCGTTGCGCCTCGACTAGCTTGGCGAGCGTCTGGGGCGAAACTTCAACACCCCCTTCTGGGTCCTGCGAAATATCCCAGTTCTGGCAATATTGGCACTTGAAGGTACACCCGTTGAAAAAAATCGTGTAGGAAGGCACTAGTTCGGGCTCCTCGCCTGTGTGAATGAATTCTGAAGCTATCCGCGACCGCTCACCTACTCCACAGACCCCTACCTTACCCACCGTACGATCGACCCCGCACCTGCGTTCACAGAAGTGACAAGAGCGCAGAATCCGCTTGGCAAGCTCCACTTTCAAATCGAGCAACGAGAGGCCGGGCCGCTTTAAATTTTCGAGTTTCGTTTTGCCCTTGTCAATATCCGTGAGCAACTTTCGAAACTCCTTCAACCCTCGCTCGTGGGCGCGCCATAACTCCTCATCACTTACCGAAAGGTCTACCTTCGCTGGCACGCGCTTGCACACTAAAAAGCGTGCTGGGAGCTTGCCTTCCATGACCGCAAAGTAACGTGAAAGCGACTTCCGTGCCTTACTGTCGCGGAGCACCGCTACCGCGTCAGTTCTGAAGATACGCCACATAGGAACACCAATCACATATTTTAAATCGTCACGCTAAAGAGTTGCGCAAGGGATAACTTGATAACCATCGCCGGGTCTGCTTCGTCCAAGCTCGCGGAGAGGGTTGCAAAGCAGCTAAAGTGCCCACTTTTAAACCCCGAGATAAAACGCTTCCCCGATGGCGAACTATATGTGCGCCTCGACAACAAACTCGAGGAGGAACACGTAGTCATTGTTCAATCAACCCACCATCCACAGAACGACAACCTAATCGAGCTCTTTTTGCTACTCGATGCCGCGAAGGATTTAGGAGCCCGACGCGTTACAGCCACCGTTCCTTATCTCACATACGCCCGGCAGGACAAGCAATTCAAGCCAGGAGAAGCTACAAGCACTCATACAATCTGTAAGCTCATAGAGCACGCGGGGGCGGACGACTTCCTCACCGTAGACATGCATAATAATGGGGTCATACAGAATTTTTCAATCCCAACCTTCAATCTCACTGCGATGCCCTTGCTAGGACAATACCTTGCCAAACTCAAACTTCAAGACCCCGTCATCCTAGGGATTGACCAAGAATCACTTGAGCGCGTTCGAAGGGTGGCTATCGAGCTGAAGGCCGACTATGATTACCTGGGAAAGCCGAAAGTGGCCCTGAAAAAAATAACTATCCAACCAAAACACCTCGAGGTCGCAAAACGGGATGTGATTTTGGTGGATGACATTATCAGCACGGGCGGAACCATCATCGAGGCAACACGAATCCTTCGAAGCCAGCGAGCGCGCAAAATCTACGCGGCCTGTACCCATCCAGCGGTCACTGAGGACACCCTCCAAAAGATTCTGAAGGCGGGCGTGCAAGCAGTCATTGCCACCGACACCATCGAGCACCGAACAAGTGTGGTCTCGGTTGCCCCCATCATCGCAGGGACTATCCAGCAAGGGTTTTAACATGAAAAGATTGATGTTCGTGCTCTCAGGCGAGCATCCAACATTGCCCACGGCTGAGGCGGTGGCCGCAATCAAGGCCGAGCACCGCGCCTACCGAGTGCTTGAACAGCACAACCAAGTGCTCGTCGCTGAAACCAAGGCTAGCCCAGAGATACTCGCTTCGCGTCTAGCGATGTGCCGCGAGATATGCTTGCACCTCTGCACTGCCCGCGCTCGTGAGGGGGACATCCTTGAGTCCGTGGGAAGTTCCGATATCGTGGATCTTATCCCCCATGGAAAAAACTTCGCGGTGCATCTAAAGCGTGTTAAGCGGAGTTCACCCGGAATCGATACACTGAAACTCGCTAAGAATATTGCCAACACCATCGCGGAAGAGGTCGAGTTTAAGGTTGATTTAGCCCACCCCGATATCGAGTTCTTGGGGGTATTGACTGGAGAACAATGCGTACTTGGAATAACTGCTGCGAGGGTGAATCGACGCCAGTTCGCGCGGCGCAGACCAACTCTCAGACCTGCATTTCACCCTGGTACTCTTATGCCCACGTTCGCCCGCTGCATGGTCAACCTCGCCCGAACCCCTCGAGGCGGCGTGCTATTAGATCCATTTTGCGGTGTAGGCGGCATCCTGCTCGAAGCGGGGCTAATCGGGGCAAAACTAGTTGGCATCGACATCGATCGCGAGATGATTGAGGGGGCGCGAAAGAACTTGGAGGCGAGCGATGTGGTCGACTTCCAGCTCATGGTCGGGGACGCCCGCAAGCTACCGGCGCTCGAGGTAGATGCCATCGCAACTGATCCTCCATTCGGTCGCCAAGCCTCTACGGCTGGGGCCCAACTGAAGGAACTCTATGAGCAAGCGTTGCCCTCAATAGCGGGGGTGCTCCGGCGCAAGGGATACGCATGCATCGCCTCTCCCGCTGAGCTGGAACTTGATGAGTTAGCTATAAGCGCTGGCCTTCGAATGATTGAAAAACACGAACAGCGGGTACACCGGAGTTTGACGAGGAGAATTTACATATTTAGGAGGAAGTAGGGTGAAACTTATCTTCCTAGGGACCAGCGGAAGCATCCCAACCGCTCAGCGAGGATTGCCCGCGATAGCACTGCGGCACGAACGCGAACTCTTGCTTTTCGACTGCGCGGAGGGGACGCAACGCCAGATGGTCAGAGCAAAGCTCAGTCCCCTAAAGATTAATGCAATCTTCATAACTCATTTGCACGGAGATCACTTCCTTGGACTCGCCGGACTCGTGCAGACTATGTCTTTGATGGACCGGGAGCGAAAGCTCGAAGTTTACTGTCCCGGTGGTGAGGGTGAACGCATCGAGAGATACCTCAAAATTCCCCACTACACTCTCAACTTCGAGGTAGCAGTGCAAGAGTTAGAGCCTGAGGAGGAACTCAAGCGCCGGGGATACCGCATCCTTACTTCCGATGCCGAACATTCGGTGCCCTCGCTCGCCTACGCTTTGGTTGAAGACCAGCGCCCAGGCAAGTTTTATCCTGAAAAAGCGGGCGCGTTGGGTGTGAAGCCGGGCCCCAATTTCTCCTGCTTGAAGTCGGGCAAAAGTATCAAGCTACGCGACGGGAGCATTGTCAAGCCGGAGCAGGTAATGGGCTCCCCTCGAGCCGGACGAAAGATTGTTTATGCCGGCGACACCCGCCCATGTGATAGTATCGTCAAACTCGCGCGCGATGCTGATGTTCTCATCCACGACTGCACGCTCGCCGACGAACTTGCGGACAAAGCGGCGCAGAACGCACACTCGACCCCAAGTGAGGCTGCCGAGGTTGCCAAGCGGGCAAACGTGAAACAACTCGTGCTCCTGCACGTGAGTCCGCGTTACAAAGATGATTCAATCCTTCTTAAACAAGCAAAACAAATTTTCCCTAACACCGTCGTAGCAAGCGACCTGATGGAACTCGATGTGAAATTTCAAGAGTAGAAGGCTCAGATGGAAGTTTAGCTCATCTGAAGTCGCATAATCCTCTTCTCGTCATCGCCCAATTTTCATCAAATTTCAGGCATTTGAATTTTTCGCTTGGGGAGATCTTGAGCGATTTTACGATTTCAAAGCACCTTAAAAAACTTGGCGAGAGGGCAAAAGCGATAAAATTTTGGTTGATAAAATTATCTGGTTTTTGGAATTATTTTCCCTTTTTTGTTTTTCGAACTTCTTTCATTCTCTCCAGATATCGTTTGGTATCTTCGCTCGCCCATTCCGAGACATCAATTTTTGCTATACTTCCATCTGATTTTTTTATTACAACTTCTTTAATGCCAGCGTTGATTATCACCCGCTTGCATCTATTGCAGGGTTTAGCCTCAGTTAGCGAACCATTCGCATTTTGCCCTAAAACGTAAAGAACTCCACCTAGGACGTTTGCCCCGTGCCTCGCTGCATTCACGATTGCGTTCTCTTCGGCGTGGACCCCCGGGCATTCATCATAGCTTGAGTAGTGGGGCAAATCTAGCTCATCTTTAATACAACCAACCTCGGAGCAGTTGATCACTCCTCGGGCTGGGCCGTTATATCCAGAGCTTACCACAGCATCCTCTCGAACTACGATTGCCCCAAACTTTCTCCTCAAACATGGAGATCTAAGACATACGGCTTTCGCAATCTCCAAATAATATTCAGCTTTTGTTGGTCTCAAAACCTCACCCGCAGTCCATTCTTTAATCCTTATTCCATACTCCTTAAAAAACTACGGAGAGAAGGTTGGCGAAATTATTATTTTTTGCTCTTCCTCAAGCTGCCGCCCGAAGAAATATAGCGGTCTATAGCCCTAGCAGCTTTTTTTCCATCCCCTATCGCTGAAATCACCGTCGCCGACCCACGAGTGATATCCCCTCCCGCAAATATCCCTTCTCTGCTTGTTGCACGCGTTTTTTCATCTACTATAAAATATCCACGTTTGTTTGTTTGCACGTTAGTTGCACTTCTCGCCACGATGGGATTCGCTGTCGTCCCAATTGCGCAGATAACCATGTCCACCTGCATGACAAAATTCGACCCCTCGATGGGAAGCGGTCTTCTCCGCCCAGATTCGTCTGGTTCTCCCAGTCGCATCTTAATACATTCCATTCCGGTAACGTTGCCCTTCTCATCGCCTAGAATCCTCACGGGCAGAGTAAGAAAATTGAACGCTATACCCTCTTCCTCAGCGTGAGCAATTTCTTCTGCCCTAGCTGGCGCCTCTTCTTTAGTCCTTCTGTAAACCACACGCACCTCCTTCGCGCCCAGCCTCAAAGCGGTTCTCGCGGCATCCATAGCCACATTTCCTCCTCCTATGACAGCTACTTTTTTACCCACCTTGATAGGTGTATCAAATTCTGGAAATTGGTAAGCCTTCATGAGGTTAGAACGTGTCAGGAATTCATTGGCAGAGTATACATCGTTTAAATTTTCCCCAGGGATGCGCATAAACTGGGGTGCGCCAGCGCCGTTCGCAAGAAATATTGCGTCAAACTCCTCTGCTAGTTCATCGACGCTTTTTGTAAGCCCTACCACGAAATCTTTTACGACTTTAACCCCAAGCTCCTTGATTTTGTCTACTTCATATTCCACGATTTTTTTAGGTAATCTGAACTCAGGAATGCCATAAGTTAAAACACCTCCCGGTTTATGAAACGCTTCGAATATCGTTACCTCATAGCCCATCTTCGCTAGGTCTGCTGCACAGGTCAAACCAGCTGGCCCAGAACCCACGACCGCAACCAATTTACCCTTCTTTTTCCTCTCCGGCAATTTCTCCTTTGTATCCTGTTTTCTCGCCCAATCGGAGACAAAACGTTCCAGCCTCCCTATAGAAATCGGCTTGCCCATTTTATTGTAAACACATGCGCGCTGGCACTGTTCCTCTTGCGGACAAACCCTTCCACACATGGTGGGGAGACTATTTGTTTTTAATATTTCAAGATATGCGCTAGCGAAATCCTCCTCAACTATCTTAAGGATGAACTGTGGGATGTGAATCTCAGCCGGGCAGCCCTCCACACATGGCGCAGGGTTACATTGCAAACACCTCTGCGCCTCGTAGATTGCGTCTTCGGTAGTATACCCTAGCGGCACTTCGTCAAAATTGCAGACCCTTTTTTTAGGGTCTTGCTCGGGCATCGGGCGTTGAGACCTTTTCATTCGTTCAGGTGTAGGTATTAATTCAGCCATTTTCTCCCCTACATGCGTTTCTGTAAGCTTCTAAGGAGTGTTTTTCCATCTTCTCGTATCGCGCTAGTCGGTTCATGAACTCTGGCCAATCAACCAAGTGTCCATTGAACTCTGGACCATCCACACAGACAAACTTCGTCTCACCATTCACGGTAACCCTGCATGAGCCGCACATGCCCGTTCCGTCCACCATGATGGCGTTCAAGCTGACGATTGTTTCCACCCCATGCGGCTTAGTAACCTCAGATGCGGCCTTCATCATCGGGGCAGGACCAATGGCCCACACTTTTTTCACGTCCTTCTCCTTTTGCAATACTTCATCTAAAATCTCCGTTACGAAACCCTTCCTAGCGTAACTTCCGTCATCGGTGGTAACCAAGAGCTCAGTGGAGGCTTTTTTCATCTCATCTTCCATTATGATTAAGTCTCTTGTTTTTGCACCGATAATCGAGATGACTCGGTTGCCAGCTTCTTTTAGTTCCCGTGTTATGGGATATACTGAAGCTATACCCGTTCCTCCCCCCACGGTTACCACGGTACCATAGTTGTCGATTTCGGATGGATTGCCTAGGGGCCCGACAAGCGAAAAAATTTGATCTCCCTCATTCATTTGAGAGAGCTGAGCTGTAGTCTTACCTACCACTTGGAATATAATTCGTATCCGCCCATTTTCTCGATTGTAGTCGGCAATGGTCACTGGGATTCGTTCCCCTCTTTCATCGACCAACAAAATTATAAACTGTCCCGGCTTGACCCTCTTTGCGATCAGCGGGGCAGCGACTTCTAATGAAATGATATTCGGGGCAATTTCCCTTTTAGTGATTATCTTATACATCCCTGACCCTTTCCATTAGATACATTTACAATCAAACTTTAAATTATTAAATATGTTGCAATTACTTTTCTGGCTGCTCCCAATCATCGATGTCTTCACGCTCAAACGAATCGTGGCGTATTACCGCTCACTTGGCGTTCGAGTTCCGATGAAACACGCAAAGCTTGGAACAGTCGAACGATGGGTTGGATACCTGCCAGCTGGCTTCATCATCTGCTGGTTCTCTAACTTTTTGACGGCTCTACTTTTAATCCTATTTGTACTTGCGGTTATAGGGCCCCTCGAGCTTTACCTGATGCGTCGGGGGGTCGGACCCTGGAAGTTTTTAAAACGAAAGCCCCCCAAACTTGTAACGAAAATTTTTCTGCTCGAGGGCTATAATGCCATCGGATACTACTTGCTGGGGGCCCTGCTTGCGCTACTGGTCAATATCTGATCTCGCGGATGGGCTTTTCCTCCCGCGTTCGAGGGGCGAGGTAATCAATCAAACGTTCGATGTCCGGGGCCTCCAGCGTCACGACGATGGGGCCGAGCGGGGACTCGCCTCCGGTGAAGCTCACCTTCCCGACTAAAGCCACCTGCTTGTTCAACATGAATTGCACCACATTGCCCCGCCTGCCTCGGAGCATCATCGAGCGGGCTGAGTCGCGGATGGCTTGTTTTCTTAAAAGCTGATGCAATCGATCAAGCGACTCCGCGCGGATGGACTTCCCAACTATTGAATTTTCATTTTGACTTAGCTCAAGGGTGGGGAATAGTTTCTTTACCGCTTCCTCAACCTTCTCCTTATCTTCAGTCGGCTTTACTTCTACCTCGACCTGCAACCTCAAGCCTTGCCACCAACCAAGTTCTCAAAAAGTTTGATCGCACGATTATGAAGTTCATCAAGCGTTCCCTCGTTCACGATGATGAAATCTGCGAGCGCGAACGCCTCACCCAAACCCCAGCTGAGTTCACGGCGGTCCTTCTCTCGAAATGATTTTAACTCCATCACATCGTCGACTCTCCCTCGGGAGGCGACGCGGGAATAGCGGGTATGTTCGCTCGCCCAAACTGCAAGTAAATGAAAACTGTCGCCGAAGGAGCGGCTGAACTCGTCAACTTCAGCTATGCCACGAATTCCATCAACGACGACTGCCTGCTTTCCCTTGCCCCGGGACTCAATTAACGGGACACATCGCTTGGCAATCGCGCTCAAGCCCTCGCGCTCCCTTAAATCGTTTGCGACTGCCGCGACGGTCGATTCGTTAATCTCTTGACCCCGGCGCTTGACCTCCTCCCAGACAATGTCGCCCATCCGAATACTCGCGACATCAAATTTAGCAAGAGCCTTAGCCACCTCAGTCTTCCCCGAACCGTGAAGGCCGACGATACCGATTATCTCAAGAGCCATTACAATCCTACCACGATCAACGTAGTAGTGTTGGTGACACCTGGGGTGGCCCGAATGTCGCCAAAAATAATTTTGGTCAACTTCTCAAGCGAGTCGACCTCAATTCGGGCGACGATGTCGTAAGGTCCCGCAACGGTCTCCGCCTTCTTGATACCCTCGATGGATTTGATTTTCCGAAAAACCTCTGCCGTTTTTCCCGGTTCGGCGGAAATTAAGCTATACGCGTTCACCATTTTCCCACCTCACACTAATTTCTAACGGCTCGCTTTAAAACCTCTCCCTTTTAACTTTTATTTCAAGAACTCGCCCATCAACTATTTTCATCACCCTGTCTGCGAAACCTGCGATCTCAGGATCATGCGTCACTAAGATCACTGTCGTGCCGCCTCTATTGAGTTCTTTTATATGCATCATCAACTTCCTTCCGGTTTTCACGTCCAGGTTACCGGTCGGCTCATCTGCGAATATTATTGATACATTATTGGCCAGAGCGCGCGCGATAGCTACGCGTTGTTGTTGTCCTGTGCTGAGCTCAGATGGTAGATGTGTCAGTCGCTCCTTCAAGCCAACTTTTTCCAACAACCCTCTAGCAATCTTTTTTTGCCTCGCTGATTCTACTCCAGCAAGATATAGTGAAACCTCGACGTTTTCAATTGCGGTGAGATATGAGATAAGATTGTAAGTCTGAAATATAAAACCAAATTTTTTTCTTCTAAAAGCCGTTCGTTCCCTTAGGCTCATTTTGTAAAGTGATTTGCCGTCAACTATGACTTCGCCGCTTGTTGGAGTCAACAAACCTGCAATAATATTTAGAAGCGTGGTTTTTCCACTTCCACTCGGGCCAACAAATGAGATGAACTCGCCATTTTTTACCTCAAAGCTAACGTCGTTCAGGGCACTTACAGCTCCATAAATCTTAGTCACGTTTCTTACTTCGATCATGTCTATACCTCCCGCAACGCCTCAACCGGATCTAACTGTGCTGCCCTTCTGGCCGGTAAAATGCTGGATACAATGCAAATGACTATAGCAATCGTGATAGAGTATGGCAAAAGTCCTGGCAATGGTGGGACTGATGTGCCAGCGATATGTGGTCCCGCGACCATTGAAGAAACCGTTCCCAGAGCGTAACCAATGAAACCTCCAATTGTACCAAGGATTAACGCCTTCAGCACAAAGAACTTGTATATCGTGCGTGCATCCATGCCTATCGCTAGGAGGATTCCGATCTCATGGCGCCGTTCGGACACGGACGAAAACATGTAATTCATCACGAGAAAGACGCTTAGACCTAGTACAATTACGGAAATTATGAAGATGAAATTCTCGACTTTGGTGAGCGT
>JABAOH010133218.1_pt4 | contig 14578 bp, 13 predicted proteins | sample 7062181 | NCBI WGS metagenome assembly JABAOH01 (sample SAMN14538630, study PRJNA623070) | marine sediment metagenome | biome: marine biome [ENVO:00000428]; feature: marine pelagic biome [ENVO:01000023]; material: deep marine sediment [ENVO:00002113]; isolation source: pool of 5 deep marine... | reverse complement strand
GCCTGCAGCTGTTCCCATTCGCCGGCGCTAAGCCCGTCGGCGAAGTTGTGCGTGTGAGAGATGTTTACGGCGATGACATCGGGCTCGCACTCCTCGACGATCGGAGGCAGAAGATTCCACTGATCGGGCCCGAAGGGCTCGGCACGACGTTGCTGGCCGCCGGCCGCGCCCAGCTTTGCGTCTGGATCGCGCACGACGCGATAGAGGTCACCCTGCGAGGTGCCGCCGATGGCGATTCGCTCCACGCCCTGGTCGGGGCCGCGATCACAGAAGGCGTAGATCGTACGCCGGCGCGCCGCCAAGGTGGTCGGCGCGACCAGGGCGCGGAAGACGGGATCCTCGTTGTATTCCCGCATCGGCACGATCCACATATCCACGCCGTGCTCACGCATCAGCCGTGGCAACACGCGCTCCAGGCGCAAGGACAGCCAGCCTTGCTGGATGTCGGACTGCCGGCGCAGCGTGCCCAGTGGACGGTCTTGCCCAAACGACGGGCTGGGCCCCAGGGCAACGAGGATGGCCAGAAGGATCAGACGTTTCATTTTGGTGCGGGCTTTGTCTTGGTCGTTTTGCGCGCTCCGGACTCGGGAACCTGCGCGTCGATCGGCGCTGAAGGACGCGTCAGAGCGTGGTCGGCAAGATCGCCTGCCCGGCCAATCGCGTCTAGAGCAGCAGCCCCGAGTCCAGTCCGGCGGCGATCGCCATCGCGTCCCAGAACATCTTTTCGTATCCCTGCAGGAGGCGAGCGCTGCGGGTGATAAGCGCCGGCTCGACTCCCTGGTCGAGTCCTTCCTGGATGATCGTCAACACCTCTGACTCGAACGAGGGCAAGCTCGCGAAGGCATCCAGAAACGCGGTATCCGCGGGTGCGAAGCCGTAGCGCCGCTGAAGCGCAAGGCTCATTCGCCCGCAGTTCGTTCCCCAGGCATCAAAGTTCAACAAGATGGCGCCAGCGAACTCGGCGGCGGAGCCGTTCACTGACAGCCAGCTCAGGTAGGCGGCGTAGGCGAAACCGCGAGCGCTGACATCATAGCGGCGCAGGTCCTCCTTGCTCATCCCGAGCTTCGCCCCGAGGCGGATGACGTTGGTCAGCGCCTGTTCTTCGCCCTGGATCAGCGCGAGAAAGAAAGCGGCGGCCGCTCCCGTCTCGAATCGACGCTGGAGGATTCCCAGCGATTCGAGATCGCTTGTGACCATGTGGTATTCGTGACCGGGGAAGGCGCGAAGCGAATCCTCGGGCAAGGCCCCTCGTTCCAACGCATCGAGGAAAGGGTGGCGACGGATCACGCCGTCGATGCCGGCGAGTGCCCGGCGCACATCCGAGACGACTTTGGCGGCGTTCGGCATCCTCCCCACCAGCTTCTGCAGGCTCTAAGACACGGAAAGACAAAAACTAACGTTTGGGGATCGCCTGGGCCAAGCGGCAGGGGGGCCGCGGTGCGAGGTCCGCTCAGCGTCGCGAAGGCTCGCTCGAGATCTTATGATTATTATGTTCCGCTTCGAGTGATCACGGCCCCGACTACGGTGGCGCAGTAAGGCTACAAGGAGCAAGAGATGACGCAACTGGGTTCGGAAGCGCAGCCGCTGCGTGTGGCGATCGTCGGTTCGGGTCCCGCTGGGTTCTATACCGCCGAAAAACTTCTGAAACAGAAGGCTGTGGTCGCCGAGGTCGACATGTACGACCGCTTGCCGGCGCCGTTCGGCCTGGTACGCTACGGGGTCGCCCCGGATCACGAGAAAATCAAGAACGTGACGCGGGTCTACGCCAAAGTGGCTGCGAACTCCAAGTTTCGGTTCTATGGAAATGTCGATGTCGGGACGCACATCAAGCTGGACGACCTCCGCCGTCACTACCATCAGATCTGCTACGCGACGGGCGCGCAGACGGACCGGCGAATGGGCATCCCGGGCGAGGATCTCGAGCGTAGCTATCCGGCGACGGATTTCGTCGCCTGGTACAACGGCCACCCGGAGTATCGCGACTACGAGTTCGACCTGTCGGTCGAGCGCGTGGCGGTCGTGGGTGTCGGCAACGTCGCGGTGGATGTGGCGCGAATCCTCTGCCGCACGGTCGAAGAGCTCGAGAAGACCGACGTCGCCGATTACGCCCTGGCAGCCTTGCGCGAGAGCCGGGTCAAAGAGGTCTACATCCTCGGGCGCCGCGGTCCAGCGCAAGCCGCCTTCACCAACCCGGAAGCGAAGGAGCTGGGCGAGCTCGAGGGGGCGGATATCGCCGTCGTGTCCGAAGAGGTGGAGCTCGACCCCCTCAGCCGGGCCGACCTGGAGAAAAACGCCGACAAGCCGACCGAGAAAAAAGTCGAGATCCTCAAGAGCTTCGTCGACCGCCCAGCGGCGGGAAAGCCGAGAACGCTCACCCTCCGCTTCCTCGTCTCGCCCGTGGAGATCTTCGGGGACGAGCGAGGCCGGGTCAGAGGCGTTCGTCTGGTGCGAAACGAGCTGTACGCGAGCGATGATGGATCGTTGCGGCCCCGGGCAACCGATCAGTTCGAGGACCTGGACGTGGATATGATTTTTCGCTCGGTCGGCTATCGAGGCGTGCCGCTCGCCGGCCTCCCCTTTCACGAGCGTTGGGGAGTCGTTCCCAACGAAAAGGGTCGCGTGTGCGATCCCGAGACCAACGAGCCGCTTACCGGGCTCTACGTCGCCGGCTGGATCAAGCGCGGCCCGACCGGCGTGATCGGTACCAACAAGCCGGACGCCGGCGAGACTGTGGACGCGATGTTGGAGGATGTGGCGGCTGGCGTCGTCCTGCGGCCGGAGCGTCCGGACCGTGCGGCGGCGGAGGAGGGGGTACGGCGCCGGCAACCAGCCTTCGTGTCATGGGAGGATTGGCTCTCCATACAAGAGCTGGAGGATTCTCGCGGCGCCGAGCAGGGCCGGCCACGGGTGAAGCTAACGAGCATGGAGGAGATGCTGGCGGCCCTGAACAGGGTTCGAGGTTGATCGAGTGTGGAGCGACAGATCGGATCAGCCGGGCGCGATCCGATCGATCGCCGCCACCACCTCGTCGCTCAACCCGATTTCCGCGGCGGCGGCGTTCTGCTCGACGTGGGCGACTTTGCTGGCGCCGATGATCGCCGAAGAGACCTCGGACCGGCGCAGACACCAGGCCAGCGCCAGCTCAGTGAGGGTGAGCCCAGCGTCTTGAGCGAGGCGCCGAAGCCTTCCGACCGTTTCCAGACCCTCTTCCGAAAACCAGGGCCCCATGAACTGGCGACCGCGGTCGTCGGCCGCCCGTGAGTCCGCGGGTACGTCGTCCAGCCTCGTGTACTTGCCGGTCAGCACGCCCCGTGCCAACGGCGAGTAGACCAGCAGACCCAGGCCTTCCCGGGCGCAGGTTTCCATCACACCGTCCCGCTCGATCTCTCGCCTGAAGATGTGGTACTGCGGCTGATTGGAGATCAAACGGCGGGTTCCGAGCGTGCGACTCAACCTGACCGCGTCCTCGATGTTCTGAGCCGACCACATGCTCACGCCGCCATACAGCGCTTTTCCTTGCGCGATGAGATCGTCGATCGCTCTCAGCGTTTCGTCGAGCGGCGTTTCGGTGTCGAAGCGGTGGCATTGAAACAGGTCGACGTAGTCGGTGCCTAAGCGTCGGAGGCTCTGGTGCACCTGCTCGAAGATGTGCTTGCGGGAAAGCCCGCGGTCGTTGGGGCCCGGGCCGACCGGAAAATACGCCTTGGTGGCGATCACATACTCCGGGCGCGCCAACGGGGCGAGCGCTTTGCCCAGTATCTCCTCGGCGCGTCCGCCGGCATAGACGTTCGCGGTGTCGAACAGGTTGATGCCGAGCTCGAAAGCCCGACGCACGCACCGAACCGCCGAATCCTCTTCGGTCTTGTGCCCGAATGTCAGCCAGCTGCCCAGTGAGATCGCGCTGACCTGAAGGCCCGAACTCCCAAGTTTACGGTATTGCATCGATCACCTGCGGTCAGTTGGCCGTCGGCGGCGCGAATACCCCGCGCGGAACCTGGCGCGCGACCTCGACATCCTTGAACTCGATCCTGAAGTCGCCGTTCGCCGACTCGCGCTCGGTGGCCAGCGGAATCCGGTTCAAATCTGCAGGCGCATCTGCGGCTCACCGGTCCGTGGCGCGCGCCCGATGGCGGCCCGGGCGATTCCCGCGAGCTTGCGCGTGCCGATGGGAAGCTTCAGCGGTTTGCCTGCGCGCCGGCCGTTATCGGCGTACGCCGGCTCGAGGGCGACCACCTCCCCGGATTCAGTGATGCCGACGATCCTGTCACCGGGAAGCAGGTCGACGAATCCGACAAGCGGGCCGGCCTGCAGCCTCGGCGGAACGAAGTGCACCCCCTTACCACCCCGCGACTGCATGCGTAGCTCATCGATCCCCAGCGTACGGGCGAGTCCGGCGGCGGTGATGCCGAGAAGCTGAGCGTCGCGACGAGGAACCACAAACGCGGTGACCCGGTCGCCGCGGGCGAGCTGTATCCCTTTGACGCCGGAGGCGGCCCGGCCCATCGGGCGCACATCGCTCTCGTCGAAGCGGATGAGCTGTCCTCGCTGCGTGGCAAGCACCAGCTGATCGGACCCATTGGTGATGTGCACATCGACGACTTCGTCTCCCTTCTCGAGGCCGACGGCGATGATACCGCCGCTGCGGATGTTCCGGTACTCTGAAAGTGAGGTGCGCTTGACCCGACCCTTCCGGGTCGCCGCCACGACGTAGCGATCCTCGGCGAAATCGCGGACGGTATGGACGGCGACTGGATCTTTGGCTAAGCCCATCAGCTCCCGAACGCGCCGACCGCGTGAGGCGCGCGTCCCCTGTGGCACGTCACCGATCCGGGTGGCATGCACCTGACCGTCGCTGGTGAAGGCGAGGATCTGGTCCTCGGATTTGCTGAGCCAGAGGCGTGTGACGAAGTCGTCGCGCGCCGCCTCCAAAGTCTCAGCGGCGGCCAGGCCCCCGTCGTTGTCCGCGTTACGAGCGGGGAGCGCTTTCAGGTAGCCCAGGTGAGTGAGGAACAGGTGCATCTCCTGCTCGGCGTCGCCGGAAGGCAGTGGGAAGCGACCGTCGTCGGCCAGGATCTCGGTACGCCGGGAATCGCCGTAACGCTCGGCGATGGTATTGAGCTCGCGGCGCACGAGATCGCGCCGGCGTTTTTCGTCCGCCAGCAAAGCCCTCAGCGTCTTGATGCGCCGATTGACCTGGTCGAGCTCTTCCTTGAGGCTGCGCGTCTCCAGGTTGGTGAGTCGACTGAGGCGCATGGCCAGGATCGCGCCGGCCTGTTTCGCGCTGATCTTCAGGGCAGAGCGCAAGTTCTTGGCCGCAGTCTCGGGCGTGCGACTGGACTTGATGATCTGTACGACCTCGTCGATGCGATCGAGGGCGACCAGAAGGCCCTCGAGGATGTGCGCGCGTTCCTCGGCCCGGGCAAGGTTGAAGCTAGCGCGCCGAACGATCACATCGAGGCGGTACTTGATCCAGACCTCTAGCGCTTCCTTGAGGTTGAGCTGTCGTGGCACCCCATCGACCAGCGCGAGCATGATCACGCCGAACGTGTACTGAAGCTGTGTCTTCACGAACAACCGCTCGAGCAACTTGCGTGGGTTCGCGTCGCGCTTGAGCTCGAGCACGATGCGCACTCCGTCGCGGTCACTCTCGTCGCGCAAATCACTGATTCCGTTCAGCTGGCCTTTGCGCACGAGGTCGGCGATGCTTTCGATCACGCGCTGCTTGCTCACCTGATAAGGGAGCTCGGTGACCACCAGCGAAGACTTGCCGTAGGCCCCGGGCTCGACATGGGCGCGAGCGCGCATGACGACGCGGCCCCGGCCGGAGCGCGTGGCCTCCTCGATCCCGTCCTCACCCCAGATGTAGGCGCCGGTGGGAAAGTCGGGCCCTTGCACGATCTCTGTCAGCTTGGCCAGCGAGGTGTTCGGTCGGACGAGCAGCTGTTCCGCGGCCGCGGCGATCTCGCGGAGGTTGTGGGGCGGGATCTTGGTCGCCATACCCACGGCGATGCCGTCGCTGCCGTTCACCAGGAGCTGGGGGAAAGACGCGGGCAGCACCTCGGGTTCGCGCAGCCGGCCGTCGAAGTTGGGGCGGAACTCGACCGTGTCTTTGTCGATGTCGCGCAGAAGATCGGTCGCGATCGGGGCGAGTCGCGCCTCGGTGTAGCGATACGCCGCCGCCGGATCGCCATCGACCGATCCGAAGTTACCCTGGCCGTCCACCAGCGGGTAGCGCATGGAGAAAGGCTGCGCCATCCGGACCAGCGTGTCGTACACGGTGACGTCGCCGTGAGGGTGATACTTGCCGAGCACGTCGCCCACGACGGTGGCGCTCTTCTTGTGAGCGCGCTCGGGGGTCAGCCCCAGCTCGTGCATCGCATGCAGAATTCGCCGCTGCGCGGGCTTGAGCCCGTCACGCGCGTCGGGCAAGGCTCGCTGCACAATCACGCTCATCGAGTAGTCGATGAACGACTCGCGTAGCTCTTCCTCCAGAAAGCGCATGAGTATGCGCTCGCGGCGTGGGTTTTTCAGCGTGACCACAACCCCTCTCCTCTTCCCCGTGGTGGGCCGATGCGAAGATAAACCGAAGCTAGGGCAACTTACACGTCCCACCGGCCCGGCTCAAGCGAGCGCCGGCCGCCGCTTGCTCGGCCCGGTCGCATCTCGGTATGTTGCTGAGCTTCCACGAGCGCCCATGCACAATGGTGGTGAGGAATCGCCGGACGACCAGGTCGGCATGGCTTTCTCTGGGTAACGTGCAGGGCGCCACTGTCGCTGGCGAGGGTGAAGGACCGTCTGGCCGAACGAGGAACCGTGTTGTGATCGACCCGAAACTTTCCGAAGTGGGCGAAGAAGGGGTCCTGGAACTCTCCTGGGAGCTGTTCGGCGAGCTGTGCCGTGCCCTTGCCCTGCGCGTCGCCCGCGACTACGACCCCGATGTCGTGGTAGGCATCGCGGCGGCCGGCGTCATCCCCGGCGCTGTGGTGGCGGCGATGCTGCAGAAGGAGTTCTACTCGATCAAGATCACCCGGCGGGCGTCGGAGGAGGGTGTGCGCCAGCGGCCGGAGATCCTATCGGCGGCGCCGCCGCAGGTCGCGGGCCGCCGGGTGCTGTTGGTGGACGAGATTTGCGACAGCGGCGAGACGATGCGCATGGCTCTGGCGGCGGTGCGCGATGTCGGCCCTACCGAGATACGCACGGCCACGTCGTTGGTGCGCAAAGGCGGCTACGAGCCCGACTATTACGCGCTCGAAGCCGAGGACGTGGTCGTCTTTCCCTGGGACCGAGAGGTCTTGAAGTCGGGTGAGCTGGTGGTGAACCCCGATTACGAGGGCCTGATCGAAGACTAGGCTGTCGAATTCAACCGTCTACCGACGACCGTCTACCGTCTACCGAAAACTAGCCCTCCTGCATGCTGTTGAGGAACTCCTCGTTGTTCTTCGTCCGCTTCATCCGCTGGATCAGGAACTCGATCGACTCGGCGGGCGGCATGTCGGCGAGGAAGTTTCTCAGGAGGTAGATCCGGTTCAGCTCCTTGTCGGGGAGGAGGAGTTCCTCGCGCCGGGTGCCCGAGCGGTTGATGTCGATGGACGGGAAGATGCGCTTGTCGGCGATATGCCGATCGAGCACGATCTCCATGTTACCGGTGCCCTTGAACTCCTCGAAGATCACCTCGTCCATGCGTGAACCGGTCTCGATGAGGGCGGTGGCGATAATCGTCAGGCTGCCCCCTTCCTCGAGGTTTCGAGCCGATCCGAAGAAGCGCTTCGGCTTGTGGAGCGCGTTCGCGTCGACGCCACCGGACAGGATCTTGCCGGAGTGGGGGACCACGACGTTGTAGGCGCGAGCGAGCCGAGTGATGGAGTCGAGCAAGATAACGACGTCACGCTTGTGCTCGATGAGGCGTTTCGCCTTTTCGATCACCATCTCGGCGACCTGGGTGTGACGGTCGGCCGGCTCGTCGAAGGTCGAGGAAATCACCTCGGCTTTGACATGTTCCTCCATGTCGGTCACCTCTTCGGGCCGCTCGTCGATGAGCAGAACGATGAGGTGGACTTCGGGGTGGTTCTCGGTGATGGCGTTGGCGATCTTCTGCAGGAGGATCGTCTTCCCGGCCTTGGGCGGGGAGACGATCAGGCCGCGCTGGCCTTTGCCGGTCGGCGCGATCAAATCGAGCACGCGATTCGATATGTCGGCGTTGTCGCGCTCGAGTCGGAGGCGCTCCTCCGGATACCGCGGCCGCAGGTTGTCGAAGCTGATCCGGTGCTTGGATTTCTCCGGGTCCTCTCCGTTGACCTCCTCGACTTTCAGCAGGGCCAGGTAGCGCTCGCCTTCCTTGGGTGGTCGTACCTGACCGAGGACCGTGTCGCCCGTACGGAGATCGAATCTCTTGATCTGAGACGGCGACACATATATGTCATCAGGTCCGTAGAGGTAGTTCCAGTCCTGGCTGCGCAGAAACCCGTAGCCTTCCGGCAGGATTTCAAGGACGCCTTCGGCTCGCAAGATGACGTCGGAGTCCAGCAGGTTCTGCTCGATCCGGAAGATGAGATCTTGCTTGCGCAGGGAGGAGTAGTTCTGGATGTTCAACTCCTCCGCCATCTCGTGGAGGTCGGCGACCGACTTCGCCTTCAGCTCGGCTATGTCGAGTGAGGTGGGTGATGTGCTCATGCTTTCTACTTCGCTTTTGGTGTGAAAGTAAACGTTCTACTCCAGGAGAGTCTCTTGGATAGAAGACCGGCCCACCGGCCTGCCCAAGGCCGGGCCCGACGCGGCGCTATGTTGCTAGGCTCCTCTTTCGTCCGATTCTGCAGCTACCGATGCTGTTATATCTGAGGTGCAGTGAGAACTCGCGGCGCGTGGCGCGGGCGTGAGGCTGGTGTTACCCGAGTCTAACACCGCCCCCGCGCCCGGTCAAGGCCCGGATCCCCGGGCGGCCGTCTTCTCCATTTACCGCGTGGATACGGTTCCCGGAGGCCAGGTGACCACCGGCAGGCTCCGGCCCGGCCTCGAGCCCGACTCTCCCGCCGTCCGCGAGCTGACGGAACGCCGCGGCACCACGGCCAGTACGCGAGAGGGGCCTCACGGTTGGGAGTTGCTGCTGTTCGAGGCGGCCCCGCGCCCTGAGCGCTGGTGGCTCCACGCCTTGCTGTTCCTCTTCACGCTTTTCAGCACCACCGTGGCTGGGAGTCTGCTGGCCGGCCTTTGGCCCATCCAGTTCGAGATGGTTCCGACGCTCGACGGTTGGTGGCTCCCGCTTCCGGTAAGCCTCGACCTCGCGGACCTGTGGGCGGGCGTGCCCTTCGGTCTCTCGCTCGTCGTCGTTCTCGCACTGCACGAGGCCGGTCATTACGTGGCGGCTCGCCGTCGCCGCATCGGTGTAACGCCGCCCTTTTTCATCCCATTCCCTCCTTACGTCTCGATCATCGGCACGCTGGGAGCCTTCATCCGTCTGCGCTCGCCGGTTCTCAGCCGTCGCGACCTGCTCGACGTGGCCGTGGCCGGTCCGCTGGCGAGCTTCGCCGCCTCGCTTCCGATGCTCTGGTGGGGGTTGAGCCACAGCGCCGTGATCGTCGATCCGTCGGCGGCGCCGACGCCCTACGCCATCGCCTTTGCTGGGACCGAGCAGTTCTGGCTGGGCGGGTCGCTTGCCATGTCGGCTATCTCACACTTTGCCCTGGGCCTGCCCGCGCCCGATCACGTCGTGATCCTCCACCCGCTCGCCTTCGCCGGCTGGCTCGGCCTTTTCGTGACGGCGCTCAATCTCCTGCCTATCGCCCAGCTGGACGGCGGTCACATTCTCTACGCCGCGCTCGGGTCGCGGCAAACTCCACTGGCCTGGTTGTTCTTCCTGGCGCTGTTGCCGCTCGGGTTCCTGTGGGCGGGGTGGTGGATCTGGGCGGCCCTGGTCTTCGTGATCGGCAGAGGTCGAGTGAAGCATCCGCCGCTGTTCGACTCCAAGAGAGGGTTGCGAGTCGGACGAAGCGCGCTCGCCCTGCTGGCGGTGGTAATCTTCGCGCTCTGCTTCATCCCGGCACCCTTCCGGCTCTAGTCTGCTCAGGTCTCCGGTCGCGGCGATCGTGGCACCTTGACGCGCGGAGGTCGGCGCGAAAGATTGTCTACCCCTTTCCGGAAAAAATTGGCTAAGTCGTCCGCGCTTGCAGCTGGAGGAAGTGAGCCCGAAATGGCCCGGCACAACCGCGAGGGAAAAGGAGTCGACCAGCACGGCGATCGCTACGTCGTCAGCTACCAGCCTGATTGGCTGCGACAGGTGAAGATCTCACGCACGCTGTCACGGAGTAACCGGCAGTCCACCAAGACGCTGTTTCGCAACCCGGCCACGTGTGCCGAGCGGCCGCCGGGCGAGCGAATCCGTACACGGGTGACGTCGAAAGATGGAAAGATCGACTTCGAGGTGACCGTTGCGGACAAAGAACGGCAGGTTGATCAGATCGTGGTGACCTCGCGGGCCGCGGACGGCAAAGGCGACATCACCTTCATCATCGACGGTTCACTGCCCGAGCCCGGAGCCCTCGGCAAGGCCCGAAAACGGCGACGCCGCGGGCGCTAGCGCGGCGACTGGTCTCGGCCGGCCGCCCTCCGCAGGTCGGCTCTCAGCCCGCGCAGCAGCTCCCGCGTCTCCGTCAATTCGGTCGCCAAGGCGCGATCGTTCATCAGCCGGCCGAGCGTGCCTCGCCCGCTCGCCAGGCGCTCGTCGATGCGAGACACGGTCAGCGCTATCCGCTCGAGGTGGGTGGCCAGAACGCTGTCCCGAGTGAACGCCGCGGCGGAGCCGCCGCCGGCGTCCCAGTTCGCGGCAAGCTGCTCGAGGCGCGGTCCGATCCGCTCGAGCGCCGCCTGTACTTCGGGATCGGTGAATAGACCTGAGAAGCCGGCAGCCACGACGGCCATCCGATCGAACGACTGGGTCATTCGGTTGAACTGGTCGACCAGGTTGAGTGTCTCGGATGGGCGGCTGAGAAAGCGCGGCAGGGCGCCGGGTCCGGCGACGGCCAGGTCGAGGACTCGACGCCAGTGTTGGGCCACGGGCCGTATCGAGTCGGAGAGCTGCTGCAACCGAGCAAATATCTGCTGGGGATCGACAGCGGCGGCAGTGGGAAGATCACCGAGGTCTGTGAGTGGGGGTCCCGGCTGGCTGGCGGGGATGATGTTGACCACAGCCTCCCCAATGAGGGCGGTCGTGATGACCTGGGCGGCGGCCCCTTCGGTGATCAGGGGCCGGACGTCCGCGGTGATGCTGAGTTCTACGTGCAGAAGCTCGCCCCGGCCCCGGGCGGGCGGCTCGATGCGAATGGCGGTGACGTACCCCACCGGCTGACCTGCGAGCCAGACCGGCGCCCTTGGCCTCAGGTCCTGGGTGGTGAAGGTGTGGAAATAGAGAGTGTAGCGATCCTCGATCGCGTCGCGGGTCTCGTCGATGAAGAAGACAGCCAAACAGCCGAGGGTGATAACCAGGGTGACGAGAACCCCCAGTCGTAACTGCGACCAGAGTATGCGCTGTGGAACGTTCATCGCCGGTCCCTGGCAATCCGCTCCTGCGGCGTAGTAGTATGGTTCAGCATTCCGGTCACTGACGGAGGCGCCAGCCGAGTTCGGCGGCGTGCGGCCCGTTGGCGCCGGCGCTATGCCTCTCGTTCAAGATAAGCTGGCGCCTAACTATCGTCATCCGGCTTGGGCACGTCGCGGTCCCCGCAGGGGACTCAAACGCGCCTCGGTCGACCACCCACGTGCTTGTTTGGCAAGATGTCTGCGACGGTCGAGTTCGCCCAAATAGAGTTGAGCGCCGGCGGGGTGATCTATCGCCGGGCGACCGGCGGCGACCTCGAGATGCTGTTGATCAAAGACAGCTACGGTAACTGGGGCTTCCCGAAAGGTCATCTCGAGGCCGGTGAGGACGCGGCCACCGCTGCGCTACGCGAGTGCCGCGAAGAGACGGGGCTGGGTCGTCTGAGGTTGGTGGAGCGCTTGGGCACAACGGATTGGTATTTCCGCCAGAACAAGGGGCTCGTACACAAGTTCTGCGACTACTTCCTGGTAGAGGTCGAGGGCGAAGACACGGCACGGCCCCAGAAGCGTGAGGGGATTCAGGCTTGCGAGTGGCTGAGCCCCTCGGAGTTTGTGCGGCGGGTTACCTACGAGAACGCCCGCCAGATCGCACGCCGGGCGGTCGAGCGCGCCAGCGGCGCCGGGGCTGAATCGGACCGCGGCGGGGCCGAATCGAAAAGCAAGGCCGACGCCGCCTCGGCGCCTCAGCGGAGAGGGAAGTAGGCCTGCCGTGAAGCGGCCGGCCGAGGCCCCGCTCACCGTTCTGTTGACCGGGGGCACCGGTTTCGTGGGCTCCCAGGTGGCGAGGCGACTGCTGCAGAGGGGCCACCGAGTCCGAGCTTTGGTGCGGGACCCGGCTTCGGCGAAGACGCTCGAGGAGCTTGGCACCGAGCTCGTGCGCGGCGACGTGACCCGCGAGGGCGATCTGCGAGGTGTGGGCGAGGGTTGCTCGGCGGTGATCCATCTGGTCGGGATCATCCGCGAACGGCCACCCACCCTCACCTTCGAGGAGGTACACACCCGCGGCACTATGCGCGTGGCCGATGAGGCTCGTCGTGCTGGGGTGAAGAGATTCGTTCATATGAGCGCCCTTGGCTCTAGACCGGAGGGGACCGCCTACCAGCGCACCAAATACGAGGCCGAAGAAGTGGTGGAGCGCTCCGGTATTCCCTTCCTGATCTTTCGGCCCTCGGTGATCGTGGGACCGGGCGGTGGCTTCATCGAGCTGTTACTGAGGGTGCTGAGGTTGTCACCTGTGATGCCGGTGATCGGTGACGGGCGATATCGTCTCCAGCCTGTTGATGTCGAGGACGTGGCCGAGGTCTTCGTGAGAGCCGTCGGGCGCGATGACCTGGAGGGACAGCGGTTCGAGATCGGCGGACCTCACAAGCTCACCTATAACCGGTTAATCGAGATCGTCTGCGAGGAGTTCGGGCTGCGCCGCCCTAAGGTGCACGTCCCGACGAGCCTGGTGAAGCCGTTCATCGATCTCGCGTCCAATTGGCGGCTGCCGACGCCGATCGGCTCGGAAGAGCTGACCATGCTGCTCGATGAGAGCATCGTGCCGGGGGAGCGCAACGCCCTGAGGGATGTCTTCGGACTGGAGCCGACCTCGTTCCGTACAACCCTTCAGCGGTTACCTCAGAAGCGGCGCTCGCGTCACGGCTAGGGAGCACTATTCGCGGCAGGCGCCCAGCGGAGATCAACGGTCGGCGTGCCCTCGCGAGAGCGGGATCCGAACCGTATAGTAATGGGGCGAACCATACCGATCATGAGCGTGGATTACGGTTTTCGAATCGGCGAGTCGTGCAGGGCTCGCGTTGTCCGGATAGGGGATCGTGTCGAAGGTGAATGGTGCTCAAACGAACGCGCCGCGGCGGGCGACGCTCATCAATGTGCCGAATTGCATCTCGGCGCTTCGCCTTCCCATCGCCGCCGCGTTCTTCGCGGTCGATGCGTTGACCTGGCGCGGCGTTCTGCTCTTCATCGGTGCTTTCTCCGACGCTTTGGATGGATGGCTGGCCCGGCGTATGGGGCTCGAAACCAAGACCGGCGCGCTCATCGACCCACTGTTCGACAAGCTGTTCGTCACCGTGGCTCTGGCGGCTTTCCTCAGTGGACCCTATCTAGGCTGGCGGGAGTTCGCCGTGGCGGTGTCCCGTGATATCTATATGGGCATCGGGTTCTCTTGCGCACGAATGCTCAGGGTCCGGATCGTCATAGATCCCCGCGCTGGCGGCAAGTTGGTCACCTTTCTTCAGCTGGTGACCCTCTTTGTGCTGCTGCTCGCGCCGGAGCGGGCGATCCTGTTTATTGTGGCCGTTGGCGTCGCCTCGATCATCGCCATCATCGACTACACCAGCGCCGGGATCCTCAGTCTGCGGGATCAGTCGGCATCCGTCTGATCAGGCACTCGAAGCCCTATATAGTCCAGCAACGAAGCAAGGGGAGAAATAATGGAGAGACGAGGGCTCGAAGATAGAGCGAAGTTGAAGTGTCTCCGGTCGTATCGTTTTCAAACCCAGCGTCGCTGGGCCCGCCGGGGGGCGCTGCCCGCGCTGATACTCGCCGTCTCGGCTGTCGGCGCCTGCCAGCCTCAGCCTTCGGAGCAGCCGATCGACGTAGCCGTCGTCGATAGCCTCTTGGCCGAGCTCGGCGGCACGCTCACCGCCAACCTGGAGCGCGGCCAGCGCTGGCGAATGATCAGCTCGATCGGACCCGGGCTGCCTCCTAACGACTACAAGCCCGAGGACCTCCCCGAACCCGGATCTCGAGGCGCGGGGCTGCTCCAGGTCTACTGCATCCAGTGTCACTGGCTACCCACGCCACGCATGCACAGTGCCATCGAGTGGCCGATCCTGGTTAGGCGAAACCTGCTGCGCATGCGCCAGCTCAAGGACCGCCTGGGCGGTCCGCTCACGACCGGGATCGTGGGCGACGCGGTGATGGCGGGGTATCAGAACCCGGAGATCCCGTCGCAGCAGGACACCGACACGCTGATCGCCTATTTGCA
>JABAOH010147116.1_pt7 | contig 14579 bp, 19 predicted proteins | sample 7062181 | NCBI WGS metagenome assembly JABAOH01 (sample SAMN14538630, study PRJNA623070) | marine sediment metagenome | biome: marine biome [ENVO:00000428]; feature: marine pelagic biome [ENVO:01000023]; material: deep marine sediment [ENVO:00002113]; isolation source: pool of 5 deep marine... | reverse complement strand
CGGCCGGCTTCCAGCCTCGCTGGAGCGACCCCGAGCGCCGGTCGGGTGCGCCGTGCCCGATGGTGACGATTCCCACGACGGAGACGTCGTCTGGGATCGAGAGGAGATCTCCGATTCCTTCCAGAGCAGGTCCGCCGAGGAATCCGGCCGCCAGGCCTTCGGCAGCGGCGGCGAGAAGGAGCAGCATCATCGTCGCTCCGGCGTCGACCCACCAGAACGGCACCGGCCAGGGATTCTCAACTCCGTCGGGGGCCTTGTCGGGTTCGCGGTACCGCTCGTGATAGGCCTCTTCGCGTACGCAGACGACGACGTGCACCGGGGCCCGGGAAATCCAGGGGTCGAAGCCCCGGGCCACGTAGTCGGCTTCGCCGACCGAGTCGGCGATGCGCCGTCTGCTTTCCGGATCGGTCACCACGATCATCGACTGGCCTTGGCTGAACCCGGCCGACGGCGCCTTGCGGGCCGCAGCCACGATCCGATCCAGCGCCCGGGGGTCGACGGGTTCGTCGCTGTAGTTGCGGACCATCCTCCGCCGCCGCACCGCTTCGTAGAAGTCCACGTCAGATCTCGACGAGCGCCTCGTGTATTCCTTCCAGGGCCGCCTTGGCGTCGGAGAACAGCATCAGCGTGCCTTCCCGATAGAACAACGGGTTGTCGATGCCGGCAAAGCCCGGTGAGAGACTGCGCTTGACGACCACGACCGTGGCGGCACGGTCGACCTCGAGGATCGGCATGCCGTAGATCGGACTGGTCGAATCGTCCCGGGCGGCCGGGTTGACCACGTCGTTGGCTCCCAGTACGAGGACCACGTCGGTCTGGGGGAAACGGGAGTTGGCGTCGTCGAGATCGAGCAGCTGTTCATAGGGGATGTCGGCCTCGGCCAGCAGCACGTTCATGTGCCCCGGCATCCGCCCGGCGACGGGATGGATCGCATAGTTGACCGAGACCCCGCGGTCTTCGAGGGCGGTGGCCAGGTCGCGCACCGCGTGCTGGGCCTGGGCCACCGCCAGGCCGTAGCCGGGAACCACCATGACCTGGCGGGCATACATCAGAGAGATGGCGACGTCGGCGGCGCTGGTGGAGGTCACCGGCCGGACGGCGGCGTCGCCGACGGCCGTCGTCCCCCCTCCGCNNGCTCAGCGGCCGGTTCATCGCCTCGCACATGAGTGTGGTGAGGATCAGGCCGGCGGCGCCCACCAGGGCACCGCCGATGATCAATGCCGTGTTCTCGATGACGAAACCGGCTGCGGCCGCGGCCAGGCCGGAGAACGAGTTGAGCAGTGAGATGACGACCGGCATGTCGGCGCCCCCGATCGGCAGCACCATGGCCACCCCGATCACCAGCGTGGCGGCCCCCAGCAGCCACAGTGGCAGGAGGTCCCGACCAACCACCATCCACACTCCCAGCGCCACGGCTCCTGCTGCGAAAGCTCCGTTGACGACCTGCTGGCCCGGATAGGTGAGGGGCCGGCCGGACACGATCCCCTGCAGCTTGCCGAAGGCCACCATGCTCCCCGACAGGGTCACCGACCCAATCGCCATCGACAGGGCGATCGTGACGATGGTCTCGTTGGCCAATGCGTCGGGCTCGGCGCGGACCAGCTCGGCCGCGGCCACCAGGGCCGACGCCGCACCGCCGAAGCCGTTGAAGGCGGCCACGAGCTGGGGCATGGCGGTCATCTGCACCTGGATGGCCGCCGTCGCGCCCAGAGCGGCCCCCACGGCGAGTCCGGCGGCGATGGTTGTCCAGTCGGCGATGTCCTGGTCGACGAGCGTGATGACGATGGCGGCCAGCATCCCCAGCGCCGCCAGCCCGTTCCCCAAACGAGCGGTCCGGGGCGAGCTCAGCCGGCGCAGCCCGAAGATGAACAGCGCCGCCGAACCGAGGTAGCCGAGCTGGGCGGCCGCGGTCACTTTCGGTCCTCGGGCTTGCGGCGGAACATGCCCAGCATGCGGTCGGTGACCAAGAAGCCGCCGACGACGTTGATCGTTGCGGTGACGACCGCCAAGAACGCCAGCACCGTGGCGAGCCCGCCGGCTCCGAATCCGGCGGCGGTGAGCGCTCCGACGATCGTGATGCCGGAAATGGCGTTGGCTCCCGACATCAGCGGGGTGTGCAGGGTCGGCGGCACCTTGGTGATGACCTCGAACCCGACGAACGTGGCCAGCACGAACACGGTGATGCCGACGATCAGCGGGCTCATCCGGCCTCCTCGGAGCCCGCCGCTCGTCTTGCCTCGGGATGACGGATCTCACCGGCATGGGCGACACAGGCGCCATCGACGATCTCGTCGTCGAAGTCGAGCTCGATCTCGCCCTCCGCGGTGAGGTGGCGCAGCAGCTCGAGGACGTTGCGCCCGTACATGTCCGAGGCATCGGAGGCGACCCGGCTCGGCAGGTCCTCGGGCCCGAGGATCGAGACACCGGCATGGTCCACCTCGGCTCCGGGCCGGGTGAGCGCACAATTGCCTCCGGCGGGAGCCGCCACATCGACGATGACCGTTCCCGGCCGCATCCGCTCGACCATTCCGGCGTCGATCAGCAAGGGCGCCGGTCGGCCCGGGATCAGAGCCGTGGTGATGACGACGTCCGACCTGGCCACCTCCGGAGTGAGCGCCTCGAGCTGGCGCCGTTGGGCGTCTTCGGCCACTTCTCGGGCATAGCCGGCCGCGGTGGCCGCCTCCGCGTCAACTGGGGCCTCGACGAAGGAGGCCCCGAGGCTTTCCACCTGCTCGCGGGCCTCGGGGCGGATGTCGTACGCGGAGACGATCGCACCGAGGCGGCGGGCTGTGGCAACGGCCTGGAGGCCAGCCACGCCGGTCCCGAGCACGAGGACCCGGGAGGGGCGGATGGTTCCGGCGGCAGTCGTCAGCATGGGGAAGAAGCGAGGGGACGCCGCAGCTGCGGCCAGAACGGCGGCGTAGCCGGCGGCGGTGGCCTGCGAGGAAAGCGCGTCCATGCTCTGGGCGAGCGTGGTGCGCGGCATCGCCTCGAAGGCGAACGCGGTGAGCTTGCGCTCGGCGAGGGTTCGCACCACGGCTCCATCGGTGAACGGGGCCAGGAAGCCGATGACGGTGGCTCCTTCCCCGGCCCGGGCCAGATGATCACCGGGGGGAGGGCCCACGATGGCGATCACCTCTGCGGACCAGGGATCGCCGATCTCGGCGCCGTTGGCCCGAAAGGCCTCGTCGGGAAAGCCGGCCGCCCGACCGGCATCCGGCTCGACCGTCACGGTCGCCAGCCCGGCCATCGACTTGGCGATGGTCGGGGTGACCGCCACGCGGCGCTCGGCTGGGTCAGGTTCCTTGGGGATTCCGACTCGCATCAGCGCGAATCTACGAGGCGACCGGCGGATTCCCAAGCCCGGACGGCCCGGTCCCGGGTACGAGAATGGGGCCGGGAGCGCAGGGGGAAACGCTCCCGGCCCCGTGTGCTGGAGAACTCTGCTCCAGCGAGCCATGCGGGCCCGAGAGGGAACCGGGCGCCCACCTCGGCTCGTTGCCGCCAGAGGGGGCGGGAGGGTGTTGCCCCTCTAGGCTGGGCAGCCACTTGGACCCGGTCTCCACCGACGGAGTTCTGTGTTTTTCGACTCGAGAGGGCCGTGGCCCAAAACTGGAGAACCGCACGAGGCGGGGACGTGTCTAATTGGACATGGGGGGAATGGACGATCGATCTGACTTCCAGCTCGTTCGAGCAGCGAGCGAGGATCTGGGAGCTTTCGGCGAGTTGGTACGACGCCATCAGGACTTCGTCTTTGGGGCAGCGATGCGAGTGGTGAGGAACCCGGTCGTGGCCGAAGAAGTGGCCCAGGAAACCTTCATCAGAGCCTTTCGCGCTTCGGCCGACTTCCGCGGTGAAGCCCAGGTGCGTTCCTGGCTCTACCGGATCGCTACAACCTCGCTCTCAACGTGGTGAGCCGGCGCCGCGAGTATCCGACCGAAGACCTCCCCGATCGGCCCGTTCTGGTCGGGCCGGAGAGCGCAGCCGTCGCCTCGGCCTTGCGCCGGGATCTCCACGAGGCCATCGCCGAGCTTCCCGACAACCTGCGGCGCCCGCTCGAGCTGCGGGAGCTGGAACACCGCAGCTACGACGAGATTGCCGAGGAGCTGGGCGTCCCGCTGAACACCGTTCGGACCAGGATTCTGCGAGGTCGACGGGCACTGGGCGAGAAGCTGGAGGCGTGGCGATGACCGTGGAGAGCGCTCCGCGCAGCTGCGGCGTCGCCGACGAGACACTGTTCGAGTTCTCGCTCGGAGACGTGCCGGTCGATCTGGCCGGGGTGGCCATCCCCGAGCCGGACATCGACGCACACGTGAGCGGGTGCGACGAGTGCCAGGCCTTCCTCGCCGAGCTGTGGGAGGGGTCCCTCGACAAGGATCTCTCCGAGCCGGTTCTGAAGATCATCGAGCTCGAGCTGTTCCTGATCGAGCTGGCCAAGCTGGGAGGGGGTATTCTCGCTTCCTTCGCCGAGGCGCTCCTCGCCTACGCGCTGGAACCCGAAGCGGAGGACTAGCCGAAGCTCGGAGGAAGAGTGGTCGTCGCCCTGGCTGCGTGGCTGGAAGGGCTCATCACCGTTGCGGCCGTAGCCGGGGCACTGCTGCTCCTCTGGCTGGTGTGGCGGCTCGTCTGCAAGCGGGTCCCTGAGACGATCGCCCAGCTGGTCGACCAGCTCATTCCCGTGTTGGTCGTTGCCGGCATCGTGGTGGCGGTGCTCGTGGTCATCGATCCCGATCAGGCCGAGCTGCTGATCGACGGGGTGATCCGCTACATCCCGGTGGCGCTGGTGGCCATCATCGTGGTCACCTTGGCCCGGGCACTGGGGCGCATTCTCGGCTTGTTCGTAGAGACGGCTCTGCGCCCGGTGTCGGACGTGATGGCGGTGCGGGGGCGCTTGATCACCTCCTCGCTCATTCTCGGGGTGGGGCTCATCATCGCTCTCCAGCAGCTGGGCGTCTCTACCGACATCATCCTCATTCTGGTGGCGGCGTTCGTCTTCGGAACGGCGCTGGCGGCGGCGCTCGCCGTCGGTTTGGGAGCCGTACCGCTGGCGCGCCAGGTGGCCGCCGGGCGCCACGTCAAAGAGCGCCACTCCGAGGGTCAGCTGATCCGCATCGGAGAGCTGGAGGGCCGGGTCGAGAGGATCGGTCTGGCCACCACACGGGTCGAAGCGATGGACGGCGGCTCCATCGAGGTACCGAACGACGAGTTCCTGGGCACCAACGTGGAGATCCTGCGCTAAGGGCGAGGCTTCGACTCCCACCAGGCCCAGCGTTCCACTGCGATCGAGATGACCGGGCCGGTCGGGGGTTGACGACGATACTGGGGGTACTTGGCAGCCAGCCACGCGACGGCGTCGGCGTGCTCGGGTCCGGCCTCGACTACCCGGGCCGTTCCATCGGCCCGTACCCACCACAGCCGGTTCCAGTCGGTGGCGTAGTGGTCGACCAGAGCCGTCACCCGGGGCTCGGCGGCGATGTTCTCGAGCCGGGCCAGTCGGCCGCCGGACTTCGGCTTGTGGTCGATGGCGGACACGATCAGGTCGCCGCGGGTGGCGAAGGTGATCGGCACCAGATGGGGATCGCCTCGGGGCCGGATCGTGGCCAGTCGAGCCACCGATGCCCCGGAAAACCGGCGTCGGGCCTCAGCCTGGTCCACCAGGTCCTCCTCGGCGATCGATCCCCTTCGTCGATCCGATCACTATGAGCCGTCGGAGCCGGCCGCACCGCCCGGACGGGTCCAGTCGGTGTGGTGGGACTCTCCCCGGGGCCGATCGATCCGTTCGTAGGTGTGGGCTCCGAAGTAGTCGCGCTGGGCCTGGATGAGGTTGGCCGGCAGGCGGGCGGTCCGGAATCCGTCGTAGAAGGCGAGGGCGGCCGAGTAAGCGGGCACCGGGATTCCGGCGTCGACCGCGGCCGCCACGACTCGCCGCCAGCCGGCCTGCGCCGCGGCCACCTCATCGGCGAAGAAGGGATGGAGGAGGAGGTTCTCCAGATCAGGGTCGCCGGCGAACGCGACACGGATCTCTTCGAGGAACGCCGAGCGGATGATGGTTCCGCCGCTCCACATCGTGGCGATGTTGCCGAAATCGAGTCGCCAATCCCGTTCCGCAGATGCCTGGGCCAGCAGCATGAATCCCTGGGCGTAGGAAACGATCTTCGACGCGTAGAGGGCATCTCCGATATCGGGGAGCAGCGTATCGGGGTCGCCGGGGATCCTCTGGGAAGGACCGCGAAGGACGGCGGCGGCCTCGATCCGCAGGTTCTTCAGCGACGAGAGAATGCGGGCATAGACCGCCTCGGCAACCAGGCTGACCGGGGAGCCGAGGTCCATCGACGAGATGACCGTCCACTTGCCGGTGCCCTTCTGACCGGCCGCATCGAGGACTCGCTCCACCAACGGGGTGCCGTCGTCGTCACGGACGGCCATGATGTCGGCGGTGATGCCCACCAAATAGGACTCGAGCTTCCCGTCGTTCCACGAGGCGAACACCTCGGCCAGCCGGTCGGCACTCAGACCCAGCCCCGAGCTCATCAGGTGGTAGGCCTCGGCGATCAGCTGCATGTCGCCGTATTCGATGCCGTTGTGGACCATCTTGACGTAGTGGCCGGCGCCGTCGGGGCCCACCCAGTCGCAGCACGGTGTGCCGTCGTCGAGCTTGGCGGCAATGGTCTGGAAGAGGTCGCTCACCAGGGGCCAGGCCGCCGCCGAGCCGCCGGGCATCAGTGAGGGCCCCCGTCGGGCCCCCGCCTCCCCGCCCGAGATTCCGGTGCCGACGAACAGCAGCCCGGCGTCCTCGAGCATCCGGGTGCGACGAATCGAATCCTCGTAGAGAGAGTTTCCCCCGTCGATGACGACGTCGCCGGGGGAGAGGAGAGGGATCAGCTGCTCGATCACCCGATCCACCGGAGGACCGGCCTGGATCATCAGCATCACCCGTCGGGGCCGCTGCAGGGACGCCACCAGTTCCTCGAGCGTNNGTGTGGGTGCCGATGATTCGGGTGCCGGCCGCAGGGCCCTCCAGGAACTGGTCGACCCGCTCGGTGGTGCGGTTGTAGACGGCCACCGTGAAGCCGTGGTCGTTCATGTTGAGGACCAGGTTCTGGCCCATCACCGCCAGGCCGATCAGGCCGATGTCGGCGGCGGGGTGAGGGGGAGTGCTCATGGGCCGCGGATGATGCTACGCACCTGCGGAGCGCGGGTGGTCCGGGCTCGCCGAATCGTGTCACAGGTGGCCGGTACGGTGTCTACACGAGCGAACCGGAGGTCGAACCATGGTGATCGATTGCACCGAGTGCCAGATGCAGCACACCACTGCCTGCCAGGATTGTGTGGTCGCCCACGTGCTGGGAGACCTGTCCGGCCCGCTCGAGTTCGAATCCGAGCAAGCCGAAGCACTCGAGATCCTCGCCGACGCCGGACTGGTGGCTCCGCTCCGCCTGGTCCGGCGCGGCGAGCCCGACGCGGCCGCCGCCGGGTAGGGGCGGGGCCGCCGCCGACCGGCCGAGCGGAGCGGACGGGGGCCTCCGCCCGGCCCGGCCGGCCTAGGCTGCACCGGTGGAACTGCTCCGCCGGATCGAGAAGGCGGCCCGGGAGGCCGGGGTAGCCGGCTGGGGGGTGTGCGCCGCCGATCCCTTCCCCGAGGTCCGTTCCGCCATCGAAGTCCGGGTGCGCCGGGGCCTGTCTGCCGAGATGCGTTTCACGTACGCTCGCCCCGAGGTGTCCACCGACGTTCGGGTCTCCTTTCCCTGGGCAACCCGATTGGTGGTGGCGGCCTGGGCCTACCTGCCGTCGGCGGGCGACCCGGGCGCGCCGACCGCCGGTACCGGTCGCATCGCCCGGTTCGCCACCGACGATCACTACCGGGGCCTGCGGGCCACCCTGGCCGTCTTCTCCGAGCTCCTCGACGGCGCCGGCTACCGCTCGGAGGTCCTCTGTGACGACAACCGGTTGGTAGACCGGGCGGCCGCGGTGCGGGCCGGGATCGGCTGGTGGGGCAAGAACACGATGGTGCTGGCTCCCAGGTACGGCCCATGGCTGCTGCTGGGCGCGGTGGTCACCGACGCTCCCCTCGAGATCTCGAAGCCGATGCGGCGGGACTGCGGAACCTGTATCGCCTGCATTCCGGCATGTCCAACCGGCGCACTGGTGAGCCCGGGCGTGCTCGACGCCCGGCGGTGCCTCGCTCACCTGGCCCAGGCACCGGGCGTGATCCCGGCCGAGTACCGGGAGGCCATGGGTGACCGTTGGTACGGCTGCGACGATTGCCTCGATGCCTGCCCTCCCGGGCAACGGCTGGTCGAGGAGGCCCGGACCCCACGGGGTCGCATCGACCTCCTCGAGGTGCTGGGGAGCGATGATCGATCGCTGCTGGCGCGCTTCGAGCACTTCTACATTCCCCGTCGTCGGGCCCGATACCTGCGACGCAACGCGCTCGTGGCCATAGGCAACGTCGGGGGCGACGGGGCGCTCGGCGTGGTTTCCGGATACCTGGGTCACCCCGACCGGATTCTCCGCCTGCACGCCGCCTGGGCTCTGGGCCGGCTGGGGGGACCGGTGGCTCGGGCCGCCCTCACCCACCGAAGGGCACACGAGGTTGATCGAGGCGTGGTCGAGGAGATCGGGGCGGCACTCGACGGCAGGTGAGGATGGGCCGCCCGGCACCGGCTACCGTGCCGCTCCGAAGCGAGGCGGGGTCGAGTGGCGATGAGGTTGGCGTCCGACATTCATGGCGCGGTCGCCGCGCTGAGGCGAATGGCGGCACGCCCGGGGCCCTTGGTGATCCTCGGCGACCTCATCAACTTCATCGACTATCGAACCTATGACGGGATCGTCACCGAGGTCACCGGCCGGAACTTCGTCGCCGAGATGGTGCGTCTGCGCACCGGGGGCGACTTCGAGGCGGCGGGGGCGCTGTGGCGGAGCTTCCGGCAGGGACGGGAAGAAGAGCTGGCGCGCCGCTACCAGCAGCTCATCGAGGAGGCCTATGCCGAGATCTGCCCGGCGCTGGCCGGTTCTGGTGCTTACGTCACCTACGGCAACGTCGACCATCCCACCGTCCTGCGCCGCCACCTACCCCCGGACTGTACGTTCATCGAGGCGGGCGTAGTGGAGATCGAGGGGTTGGCCGTCGGTATCGCTGGGGGAGGTGTTCCTTCGCCTCTCCAGGTACCCGGAGAGGTCGCCGACGACGAGATGGGCGCTCGGCTGAGTTCTCTGGGCCACATCGATGTGCTCTGCACCCACGTGGCACCCGCCATCGACCCTCTCCAAACCGACGTGATCGGGGGCCGCCAGAAGGGCTCGACGGTCGTCCTCGAATACGTGCTCCACGTGCAGCCGGCCTTCCACTATTTCGGCGACATCCATCAGCCGCAGGCAGTTTCGTGGCGCCTGGGGAATACGGTGTTCCGCAACGTTGGATACTTTCGGGCCACCGGGCGGGGCATCGAGCACAGGCCGTAATCGAAGCCTCCGCACACTACGCTTTTCACCACATCCATCGAGGAGCCGAGATGGAGGCAACGATTCGGGCCACTGAGTCGTCGGCATCCGCCGAGCGGCTCTTCGAGGTGGCAGCCGACGTGGCCGCCTATCCGGAGTGGGCCGACGGGGTCAAAGAAGTCGAGATCCTCTCCACGGACGAAGAGGGAAGGGCGCTGCGCGCCAGGTTCGTGGTTGCGGCGATGATCAGCGAAATCACGTACGTGCTGGCGTACTCCTATCAATACCCCAATCAGATCTCGTGGGTGGCAGAGCCGGGCGCCGACATCGAGGCCATGGAGGGCTCGTACACCTTCGAGCCCTTGGAAGGGGGTGGCACCCAGGTGGTGTACGCCCTCGCCGTCCGGCCCGCCTTTCGGATTCCGGGTTTCCTCCGCGGGCAGGCGGAGCGCCACATCGTGACCACTGCATTGCGCGGCCTGAAGAGGAAAGCCGAATCGGGCTGATGCGCATCCTCCTCATCACCGGCAAGGGAGGAGTCGGCAAGACCACCGTGGCGGCGGCAACCGCTCTGCGAGCAGCCGACCTCGGCCACCGCACCCTGGTCACCTCCACCGATCCCGCCCACAGCCTGGCCGACGCCTTCGCCATGCCCCTCGGCGATGCCCTGGCACCCATCACCGATGGGCTATGGGGTCAGCAGATCGACACGCAGGACCGCCTCCAGCAGCAATGGGGGGCGGTACGCGACTACCTCATCGAGCTCTTCGACTGGAGCGGTCTCGAGGGGGTGGAAGCCGAGGAGCTAACGGTCTTTCCCGGAATGGATGAGCTGTTCGCTCTGGCCGAGGTGCGAGAGCGGGCTCAGAGCGACGAGTTCGATGCGATCGTCGTGGACTGTGCGCCCACCGCCGAGACGCTTCGGCTGCTCAGCCTTCCCGACATCTTGTCGTGGTACATGGAGAAGCTGTTCCCCACCGGGCGGCGGGTGGTCAAGGCGGTGCGGCCGGTCCTGTCCCGAATGGTCTCGNNACGAGGTGTTCGACGCGGCCCAGCGCTTCTACCAGCGGATTGAGGGGCTGCGCGACCTCCTCACCGATCCCGCCACCACCAGCGCCAGGCTGGTCATGAATCCCGAGCGGATGGTGATCAGCGAGGCGAGGCGCACCTATACCTACCTCAGCCTCTTCGGCTATGCGGTGGACGCCGCCGTCGTGAATCGGGTGCTACCCGAAGCGGTCTCCGATCCCTACTTCAAGCGGTGGCATGAGATCCAGGCCGAGCACCTGGCCACCGTCGAGGAAGGCTTCGCAGACGTGCCGACGCTCCGTTTGCGGTTGTTCGACGAGGAGATGGTCGGCATCGACAAGTTGCGGCTCGTCGGCGAGGAGCTCTACCAGGGTCGGAATCCGCTGGCCCGCCTGTCGACAAACCGGCCGTTCACCGTCGAGGAGGAGGACGACCGGGTCGTCTTGGTGATGACCGTGCCCTTCGTGGAGCGGGGCGAGGTCGACGTGCTCCGTCACGGAGACGAGCTCTACGTGACGGTCGGACCGTATCGGCGCTCGCTCACGCTCCCCGACTCGCTGAAGCGCCGCCAGGTGGGCCGGGCTCGACTGTCCGGCGGTGTGCTGAGACTGACGTTCGTGGACAAAGCATGAACGAAGCGGATCTCCCGGTCATCAGGGCCGTGTGGAAGGGCCTGAAGCGCTCTTCCATCCATCTGATTCGGGCCGGGTACGAGGTGGCGTCGAGTGCGGTCGTGTTCGTGGAAGAGGTGGCGGCTGCGCTGCGGCCGGCCGAGGAAGAGGCCGAGGCCCGACACGTTCCCGTCGAGGACGACGAGGGAGACGACTAGCAGCTCATCGAGGGCCGTCCCACCGAGTACCGTACGCCCATGGCCCGTCCTTCCCGTCGTTCCGTTCCCGCCACCGACCGGGGCAACCAGGACGTGCTGATGATCCTTCCCAACCTGGTCAAGCTGGTGACTCGCCTTGTCCGTGATCCGCGGGTGCCGCGCCGCCACCGAATGCTGGCCCTGGGAGCGCTCGCCTACGTTGTCTCTCCCATCGACCTCATTCCCGACGCCGTGCCGCTGCTCGGTCCGCTGGACGACGTGCTGGTGGTGGCGCTCGCTCTGCGCCGGCTCATCCATGGGGCCGGGCCCGAGATCGTGGACGAGCACTGGGACGGCGGCGACTCGGCACTCGAGACCGTCGACACCGTCATCGATTGGGTCGTCGGCCTGGCCCCTCCGCCGTTGCAGAGGGCCATGGATCGCCTCGCTCCGTGAGCACCGGTCGGGTGTTGGTGGGGGGAGCCTTCCTGGCACTGGGGATTCTCCTGGCCGTAGGCGGGGCCTCCGACTTCGATGGCGGAGGCCTGGTGGCCCGGTGGTGGCCGGTGGCGGCGATCGTCTTGGGCATGGCCCAGCTGAGCGCCGGGGGAAGAACCGGCGGTGGGATGCTCATCGGCACCGGTGCAGTGCTGCTCGGGTTCACGACCGGTGTCCTCGAGGGGATGGCGGCACGGTTGGTGGGCCCACTCGTCCTCGTCCTCGTCGGGTGGTGGGTGCTTTCGGGCCGTCGCCTCCGAGGAGAGGCCGAGGCGGCCGGGCCGCGCCTGAACGCATTTGCCGCCCTGGGCCGGGGAAGGATGACCTTCACCGGCTCGGTCCTGAACCGCGCCTCGGCAACCGCGATCCTCGCCGGCCTCGAACTCGATCTCAGAAGGGCCCGGCCGGCCGAGGAGGGGGCCCGGCTCATCGCAACGGTGGTGCTCGGGTCGCTCAACGTCATCGTTCCCGAGGGATGGCGGGTGCGGATCAGAGGCCTCCCCCTGCTGGGCGTGTGGGACGACACGACCCGGCGGAACGCGATCCGGCCGGAGGCGCCGGTGCTCGACGTGAACGCGGTGGTTGCCCTGGGGGGCCTGGAGGTACGGCACGCCTATCGCTGGCAGCGTTCGGAGATCCGCAGGCCGACGGGGAGCGAGGGCTAGCCTTTCGGGGAGAGCCATGGATTTCCGCCGCATCGGCAACCTTCCCCCGTACGTCTTCGCTCAGATCGATCAGCTGAAGCTCGACAAGCGACGCTCGGGTGAGGACATCATCGATCTCGGCTTCGGCAATCCAGACATACCGTCACCCCCGGTTGTGGTCGACAAGCTGGTCGAGGCCACCCGCCGGCCGACCAACCACGCCTACTCGGCATCGCGGGGAATCCCCAACCTGCGCAAAGGGGTGGCCGACCGCTATCGAAGGCGCTTTGGGGTCGAGATCGATCCGGAGACTGAGGTCATCAACACGATCGGCGCCAAAGAAGGTCTGTCCCACTTGATGTGGGCGCTCGTCGAGCCGGGTGACGTGGCGTTGGTGCCGGAACCGTCGTATCCGATTCACATCTACGCACCGGCGCTGGCCGGGGCCGAAGTGTTGCGGGTGCCGCTCTCTCTCGACGTCGACTTCTTCGAACGGATGCGGCATTCGTTCGTGGAGTCGTGGCCCCGCCCTCGGGTCATTTTGACCTCATTCCCTCACAACCCGACGACGGTTTGTGTAGAGATCGACTTCTTCGAAAAACTGGTGGACTTCGCCGCGACCAATGAAGTGATGCTGATACATGACTTCGCCTATGCAGACATCATCTTCGACGACTATCGGCCCCCGAGTCTGCTCGAGGTGCCGGGCGCCAGGGAGGTCGGGGTCGAGCTCTACACGCTGTCGAAGGGCCATTCGATGCCGGGTTGGCGGGTGGGCTTTGTCGTCGGGAATGCCGAGATGGTGGCAGCCCTGGCCAAGCTCAAGTCGTACCTCGACTACGGGACCTTCCAGCCCATCCAAATAGCCTCGATCATCGCTCTCAACGAGTGCGACGACTATCCGAGAGCGGTTTCGGAGGTGTACCGGAGGCGCCGCGATGCGCTGGTGGAGGGCCTCAATCGCAACGGATGGAAGGTCACCAAGCCACGGGGAACCATGTTCGTCTGGGCCCAGATTCCCGGTCCCTACGAGAACATGGGGTCGCTCGACTTCGCCGTCTACCTGCTCGAGGAGGCCAAGGTGGCGGTCAGTCCCGGCATCGGCTTCGGGCCGTCCGGCGACGGCTTCGTCCGGTTCGCTCTCGTCGAGAACGAACAGCGGATCGCCCAGGCCGTCCGGGGCATCCGCAAGAGCCTCGATCGCCTGTAGGAGGGGCTAGGCCTCGATCGCTATAGGAGACCTAGAGGAACTCGTTCGATCCGAGCGGAACGTAGGCGCGACCCGTGTACTCGAGGAGCATGCGGTGGGCCGAGAACGGCGCCACCAGGGTCGCCAGCGATTCCTTCATGCGCGCCACCCACCCAGTCGGGATGCCGTCGGCGTCTCTTTCGTAGTACAGCGGGATGACGTCCTGCTCCAGCAGGTCGTAAAGCTCGGCAGCCGCTTCGTCGTCGGTGGCCGCGTCGGCGCCGAATCCCCAGCCGTTGAGACGGTTCCATCCCTCCACCCACCAGCCGTCGAGGACACTCAGGTTGAGTCCACCGTTGGCCGCCGCCTTCATGCCCGATGTACCGCTCGCTTCGAGCGGCGGTCGGGGCGTGTTGAGCCACACATCGGCCCCGACGACGAGCATCCGGGCCAGCTCCATGTTGTAGTCCTCGATGAAGAAGATGTGCTCGCCCAGCTCGTCGGTCAGGGACAGGTCGACAACGCCCCGGATGATCCCCTGGCCCTCTCGGTCGGCCGGATGGGCCTTGCCGGCGAAGATCACCTGGACCGGGCGCTCGGAGTCGGTGAGCAGGCGGGTGAGTCGATCCGGATCCATGAGCAGCAGGCCGGCCCGCTTGTAGGAAGCGAATCGCCGGGCGAACACCAGCGTCAGTCGTTCGGGGGGGAGCTGGTCGGCCACATGGCGCAGCCGGCCGGGAGCGAAGCCGTGCCGGGCTCGCTGGGCCTGGATGCGTCGCCTCAGGTCGCGCACCATCCGCTCCTTCTCGCGAACGTGGGCTCGCCACACCTCGGCGTCGTCGACATCGTGGATGGCCTTCCATGCGTCGGGATCTCCCAGCGCCTCCGGCCAATCGGGTCCCAGGGCCCTTTCGAAGACGGTGTGGATTCGAGGGCCGGCCCAGGTGGGGATGTGAACGCCGTTGGTGAT
>JABAOH010003717.1_pt1 | contig 14579 bp, 8 predicted proteins | sample 7062181 | NCBI WGS metagenome assembly JABAOH01 (sample SAMN14538630, study PRJNA623070) | marine sediment metagenome | biome: marine biome [ENVO:00000428]; feature: marine pelagic biome [ENVO:01000023]; material: deep marine sediment [ENVO:00002113]; isolation source: pool of 5 deep marine... | reverse complement strand
GTAGAAGATCCTGGCACCCATTGGCGGGTTGTCCGCCGTCCAGAAGCGCCCGCCCTGCCAGCCTGGATCGGGCGACCAGAGCACGAACAACGGCGTGCGGTCCACCGGCAGGAGCGTCACGTCGCTGGCGACCACCTCGGGCGTCAAGCGACGCAGCGTCTCGAGATCGTCCAGGATGTAGAACCCACGCCCGAAGGTCGCGAGCACGAGATCGTCGTGCTGCGTCTGGAGCGCCATGTCCCGCACCTGGATCGTGGGCAGTCCGCTCCTGAGTCGTGTCCAGTCCTCCCCGCCGTTGTGCGAGAAGAACGCCCCGAATTCGGTACCGGCGTACAGCAGGTTGGGGTTCTGGTAGTCCTCCAGCACCACGTACACCGTTCCTCGCTCGGGGAGGTCTTCGGAGATCACCCTCCAGGAGCGACCGAGGTCCGTGCTCCTGGCGATGTACGGCTTGTAGTCACCCGCTTTGTGGTTGTCGAACGAGACGTACACCGTGTTCACGTCGTGGACGGACGGGGTGACGCGGGAGATGAACGTGGTATCGGGCACGCCGCGCACCGACTCGATGCGGCGCCAGTTCTCGCCGCCGTCCTCGGTCACGTGGATCAGCCCGTCATCGGTCCCCACCCACAGCAGTCCTTCCTGCAACGGCGACTCGGCGAGGGTCACGATGCTGTTCCACGTGGAGGTGGATCGGTTCTTCCCCACCGCGTCCACGCCCCAAACCCGGCCCATCATCTTGAGGCGGTTGCGGTCGATCTGGCGCGAGAGATCGCCGCTCACCGGCGTCCAGCTGCTGCCGCGGTCGTCGCTGCGGAACGCGCGCTGGGCCGCGAAGTAGAGTCGCGACGGCGCATGCGGGCTGATGATGAGCGGCGAGTCCCAGTGCCACCGTAGCGCCGGCTCACCCGGCTCGGGTTGCGGCGTGATGGAGACGCGCTCGCCGGTGGCCAGATTGAGCCGTATGAGTCCGGCGTACTGCGACTCGGAGTACACGATGTTGGGATTGGTGGGATCGACCCGCGTGTAGAACCCGTCGCCGCCCCGCGTGAGGAACCAGTCGCCGTTGTCGGCGCCGCGGGAGGTGCGCGTGCGCGAGGGTCCGCCCATGGTGCTATTGTCCTGCGTACCGCCGAACACCCGGTAGAACGGCTCAACGCTGTCGACCTCCAGCCGGTAGAACTGGGCCAGTGGCAGGTTCTGGAACCAGTCGTAGGTCTGGCCGCCGTCGAACGTCTCGTAGAGCCCGCCGTCGCAGCCGATGAGCAGGTGGTCGGTGTCGTCCGGATCGATCCAGAGGGCGTGGTTGTCCACGTGCTTGTTACTCCCGCCCAGCCTGCGCCAGTTCCGCCCCCCGTCGTCGCTCACCGAGATGCGGACGTCCATCACGTAGACGCGGTCGACGTTCACGGGGTCGGCGAAGATCTCCTGGTAGTAGTTGCTGCTGGTCCTGCGGTCGCTCATGCGCTGCCAGCTGATGCCGTTGTTCTGGGAGCGGTAGAAGCCGGAGCGTTCCCTTGCCTCGATGATGGCGTACACCACGTCGGGGTCGACCGGCGACATCGCCAGACCGATGCGGCCCAGCTCGGCGCTCGGCAAGCCGCGCTGGGAACGGGACCACGTCGCGCCACCGTCGGTGGAGCGGTGCACCCCCGATCCGGGACCGCCGAGGATGAGGCCCCACTGGCGCCGGGCGCGCTGCCACGTGGCGGCGATCAACACGTCGGGGTTGCGCGGGTCCATGACCACATCGGTGACGCCGGTCCACTCGTTGGCCTCCAGGATCCTGGTCCAGGTCTCGCCGCCGTCGGTGGTCTTGTAGAGCCCGCGGTCGCCGCCGCTGTTGAACACCGGCCCTTGGGCGGCCACGTACACGACGTCGGAGTTGCGCGGGTCGATCAGGATCTTGGCGATGTGCTCGGAATTGGGGAGCCCCACGTTGCGCCAGGTGCGGCCGGCGTCCACGGACTTGTAGACGCCGTCGCCGTAGGCGACCGAGCGCTGCGGGTTGTTCTCGCCCGAGCCCACCCAGATCACGTCGGGGTCGTTCGGGTCGATGACCACCACGCCAAAGGAATACGAGCCCTCGCCGTCCATGATGGGCGAGAAGCTGGTGCCGGCGTTGGTGGTCTTCCACACGCCGCCCGACGCCGTTGCGACGTACCAGGTCTTCTTGTCCTTGTGAACGGCGAGGTCCGAGATGCGGCCCGAGATCACCGCCGGTCCGATGGAGCGGAACCGCAGACCGCGTACCGCGGCGGCCAACGGGTCGCGCTGGTCGCCCGTGTCGGACTGGGCCGCTCCTCCGCGGCCACGCTGGGCTTGGGCGATGTTCGGGTTGATTAGAGTGGAAGCCACCGCGACGGTGGTGAGGATCGCGGTGAAGACTGTGCGGGGATGGGAAGTGAGCATGTCGACCTCATCCGTTGATCTTAGCTGATGGATTGGACCCGGCGCGCCGCCGGGCCGAGGGATTTGCCCAAAACTACGCGTCGGTACGGGGTTTCGCTGGGTCTCCCAAGGCAGGGGCTGATCGAGCTATGTGGGCTACCTCGTGTGCTACAAGGTCGGCTGAGCGCGGCTAATCGTCACCAAGTCGTACGGCGTGCGGTGCGTTCAGCACCTGAGCAAAGCGACGACCTCTTCAGCGAGGTGCCGCGGAGAACCGACGACGAAGCGGTGGTTACGTTCGTCATCGGTTCTCCCGGAAGGTGATACAGCAACTTCATCAACGTGGTGCCGTCGCCTGAAGAAGACCTGGACTACGAGTCGAGATGGGCGACGCTGACCTTCGAGATGCGCTGATAGGCGGATCCTCAGCCTAGAGGCTCCAACCCTCACGTAGTTCCGGTTTCATGTACTCCTCAGGAATCGTCGTGTTGGTGATTCGCCCGGTCTGCGGATCGAGCTCCAGGACCTTCGCGGTCCGCACCGCGAGGTTGCCCAGCAGGACCATCTCGGTCAGGGGACCGGCGTGCGCCGCGAAGTCCGAGCCGCCGGTGCCGCCACTCTTGCAGGCGTCGATCCACTCAGCATAGACCCCCTCGGTTCGCGGGTAGCGTTCTTCGGGCGGGTCGGCCATGAGCTCCGCCTGGCGCTGCGCATTGACGAGACGTGGGTCGTCGCCGTAGATGCCGGCCACCAGCGTTCCCTCATCACCCACCCAGAGCTGGCCGCTGTCGCCCCATGGCCAGCTGCGTCCGTCGGCCAGGTCCTTGGGGCGTGGCGGTGTGAGATTCCCGTCACGCCACACCACCGTGACTGGCACACGGTTCCCGCGCGCTGGAAAGTGATACGTGATGCGTGAAGCCGCCGGCGCCGTTTCCTCGAACAGCGTCGTCGACTCGGGCTCGATGCGGCTGGGATACCCGAGATCCAGCGCCCAGAATGCCGCGTCCATGGAGTGGCATGCGATGTCGCCGAGGGCTCCCGTGCCGAAGTCCCACCAACCGCGCCAACTGAACGGCACATAGGCCGGATGGTATGGGCGTGGGGGTGCCGGGCCGAGCCAAAGATCCCAATCCAGGCGCTGCGGCACGTGGTGCGCCTCCAGCGGCCGGTCGATCGCCTGGGGCCAGATCGGGCGGTTCGTCCAGTACTGGACCTCCCGCACTGTGCCGATCCATCCTGCCTCCACCCACTCACGGATCTGACGTGTTCCTTCCCAGGAGTGCCCCTGGTTGCCCATCTGCGTCGAGACGCGCGCGTCCCGTGCAGCACCGGCAAGTTGTTGCGACTCCCATATCGTTCGCGTGAGCGGCTTCTGGCAGTACACGTGCTTGCCCATCTTCAGGGCCATCATGGCCGCTACGGCATGTGTGTGATCGGGAGTTGAGACCGTGACGGCGTCGATATTGTCGCCGTCTCGCTCCAGCATCACCCGGAAGTCCTTGTAGCGCTTGGCGCGGGGATGCTCGTCGAATGAGCGGGCGGCCCGCCTGTCGTCGACGTCACACAGGGCGTAGACGTTCTCGCCGCTCACCCCGCGCACGTCGCTGTGACCCATGCCGCCGACCCCGATACAGGCGACGTTCAGCTTGTCGCTTGGCGCTCGAAACCCCGGGCCACCGAGTACATACCGCGGCACGATGTGAAAGGCAGCGGCGGCGGCCGCCATATCGCTCATGAAAGTTCGGCGCGCGATGTTGACCGACATGATGAGACTCCCTTCGACGGTTGATCGGTTACCGACCAGTAGTATGCGGTTGGAGGGAGCGATAGGCCAGGTGCCGGTGTATCTCAGCCGGACCAGCATGTCGAACAGGGGGGTGCGCTCCACCGAGGTGTGCTCGCTAGTGATGGCCCCGCACAGGACGGCAGGACGGCAGAACGGCACAGAGGCCGAACCTTGGAGTGCTTGGGGGGTAGGGTGGAGAACTCAGCGAGGAAATGCCGTGTCGCTACGACCGATCAAGCGGGTAATCGAAGCAAGGCCCACCATTGAAGGGGCGGGCGTCAGGTTGCGCCGCGCCTTTGGGTTCGGAGACACCAGCGATTTTGACCCGTTCCTTCTGCTCGACGACTTCCGCAACGAGAACCCCGACGACTATCTCGCCGGATTCCCGTGGCATCCGCATCGTGGCATCGAAACGATCACCTACGTGCTCTCGGGAACGGTCAGTCACGGCGACAGCCTGGGGAACCGTGGCACGTTGGGAGCGGGCGACGTGCAATGGATGACGGCTGGAAGCGGGATCGTTCATCAAGAGATGCCGCGGGGCGACGAGCAGGGGAGAATGCACGGCTTCCAGCTCTGGGCGAACCTTCCCTCCTCGCTGAAGATGACCGCGCCTCGCTATCAGGACGTCTCGTCGCGCGACATCCCCGAGGTGGTGGACGACGACGGCACCCGGGTCCGGGTCATCTGTGGGAGCTTCTGGGGCAAGACCGGCCCGGTGGACGGCATCGCGGCGGATCCCCGCTATCTGGACGTGTGGGTCCCGCCGGGACAGCGCAAGACCCTGCCGGTCGAAACCACGCGGCACGCGTTTGCCTACGTCTTCGAGGGAAGTGGCACTTTCCGTGATGCCTCACCGCCCGTGGGCGTCCGCACGGAGCGCGTGGGACCGGTCGCCGACGCGGCGCCGGAGCTGACGGGTAACCGGTCGCTCGTCCTGTTCGACAGGGGCGACGAGGTGACGGTACAGGCTGGAGAGACTGGAATCAGATTGCTGCTAGTCTCGGGGAAGCCCTTAGAAGAGCCCGTGGCTTGGCACGGCCCGATCGTGATGAACACCGAAGCAGAGCTGCGTCAGGCCTACGACGAGCTGCGCCAAGGCACCTTCATCAAGCACCGCTGACCAACTGGCGACTCCCCGCGGCGCGTCAGTGATCCGTGGCCACAGGATCGTGGAGGTGCCGTTCTACGTCTCGAACGAGCCACGCTAGGGGGAGTGCCTGCGCGACCGGCCCCGGTACACGCAGGCTCCCGGTTGATCTCGGCACCTCGAGGCGTCCACAGCTAGTATTGTGAGTCAGAGATTCGTTGCATTGTACACNNGCCGGGGCCACGGATTGATGCGCGGATTACCACGGATGACCGATCAGTGTTGATCCGCGTAGCCATCCGTGGCCCCGCCGGACCGCCACCCACGCTGCGGGACTACTCGGCGCGTGGTTGTAGTCACAAGCTTCAGACTCGCTGAACTAGGGAACGGCAGGTGAGTCACTCCTCGAGGTCAAATCACTACCCGACACCCAGCGGAGCTACCGCCTCTCTACTGTGAGGTTGACCGAACCTGACAGCGTATCCACGCGCCCGGAGATGTCGCCGATCTCCTGGTACTCTCCGCTATATGGCCGCCGGGCGTCAAAGAAGCGGATCGCCGAGCTCTCGAACAGGGGATAATACCCGATGTGCAGGTCCCGGCTGCCCGACGGGATGACACAGTTGCACCGCAACTCCATGGGCAGACCAGCGTTGACTAGCGCTACGAGGTCACGGTTCGTCCGGTTCGTGATCCGCGGGGCGAACATGGCTCGATCGGCGGTGACGCCCGTGATCACGGAACGCGCGTCCTCGCCCCGCCGCCGTCCGGTCGACAACACCACCTCAAACTCCTCACCCATTTCCTGGCGGCCCTGCCGCGGGCGGATCAGCCGCCACGCCACCTCGATTGGCCTGTTTTGCGGCAGGAGCAGGGAGTCCTGTTCCCCGGGCTGAAGGAAGTGAACTGTCTGCCCGTCTACCAGAATCTGAACCGGCTCCACCAGGGCGTTCCGAACAAACTGGTAGTGCAGGCTGGGCGGGCCAAAGAAGAGGCTCTTCACTGCAAGCCAGACGAGAACCACCCCGAGAACCAGCCCCGAGCCCCCTCCCACGTAGTACCACGTCTCGCGCTGGCGGGAGAGCCGTACGAGCAGCTCCGGGCCCATGCCATACAGTTGCATCAGCCATGGCGGGACCCGGCGCGGCTGCGTGACTTCTTCCTCCGGCGCCGGCTCCGCCGGTTCGGCGTCGATGGGCGTCTCCGCCTCGACCACATCACGCGTCGAATCCGCGACCTCTGATAGTTCAGCGCTCTCGGCGGGCGGTTCCTCAGGAGTGGCCGGCGGCTCGGAAGGCGGAGGGGGTGCGGCGGCCGCGGGCTCCGGTTGAGCCATCTCCACCCAGGCACCGAGAATCAGGTCTCCGCCCGGGGTGGCCGGCTCGGGCGGTGTGGGCGCAGGCGCGGTCTGCTCGACGGGACCGACGTCATAGACGGGCTGTGGCGGTGGCTTCACCTCGGGCGTGAGCACCTCGTCGAACTCCCAGCCGGCTCCTTGGACGATCTTGGGGACGCCGATGTCTTCCTCTGTTCCTGATCTCGGAACAGTGGACTCCAACGACGCGCCTCCGGTCTCGAGTGCATCCAGGACCTCGGCGGCACTCTGGAACCGATCGTTTGGCTCCTTTTGCAGGCAGCGCACTATCAGATCGGACATCCAGGCTGGAACGTCGGGCTCCACTTCCCGGGGCTCGCGCACCGGTTTCGCGATGTGCTGTCCCACGATCTGCTGTGCCGTCTCTCCCTCGAACGGCTTCTCGCCCGTCACCACCTCGAACAGAGTTGCGCCGAGGGAGTACAGGTCCGAGCGCGCGTCGACCTCGTCGCCCAACACCTGCTCCGGGCTTATGTAGTGTGGCTTGGCCTTGGAAAACACCATCTCGGTGATCTGCTCTCCCCCCGCCATCCTCACGGCCCGGGCGACCCCGAAATCGGCCACCACCGCCTGGCCCACCGGCAGCAGGATGTTCTCGGGCCTGATGTCGCGGTGCACGACACCCTGGCCATGAGCGTGGTCCAGCGCCGCCGCCACGTGGCTGGCGATCTCCACGGCGTCCTCGGTGGGGAGCCGCTTCTTGCGCCGCAGCAACCGGCGCAGCGACTCGCCCTCCACGCACTCCGTTACGTAGTAGAGCAGACCGTCTGCCTCTCCACAGTCGTACGGGGCGAGGATGTTGGGATGCGTGAGCTGCGCCGCCACCTCTATCTCCCCAACAAACCGTTCGACGCCGACGGAAGCGGCCAGGTCGGGACGGAGAACCTTGAGCAGGACGGAGTGATCGAGCTTCTGGTCGTGGGCGAGATACACCAGCGCCATCCCATCGCTATCCAGCTCCCGCTCGATGCGGTAGCGGTCGGCGAGGGCAGCCTCGATCCGGTCCAGCAGGTCAGCCATGGAGTGACCTCGACTGGGTCCTATTCAAGGTATGGGTCGGGCGACGGGGCGGCCACACAGGGCGAGTGGTGGAGCTCCTCGACGCCGCGGCCGGGAGCGCTGTTGTGTGCTTCGCTAAACCCAAGAGATCCTGTCCAAGATTGCCGTCGCGAGTTGGGTAGCGTAAGGACCGACGATTGGCGTCCCAAGTCCGCTTGGACATTGAACATTCTGCGTTGGATACTCTGCGGTTGATATGACGGAGATCACCGCCCGGCTCTCCACCGCCGTCGCCGACCGCGCGGTCGACGGACTTCTCTTAGGAACTAAGGGCGAAGCTGGGGAATTCACGCCGCTCGCCGCGCCAAGTAGTCCACACCCTCCAATACCATGTCGACCTGCTTGGTGGACACGAATATGTGTGTCGAGACCCTCACCCCCAGGGTGTTGTCCCGTTCTCGGCCGATGGTCCGGATGACGATGTTGTACTTCTCTCGTAGGTAGTTGACGATGTAGCCTGGATCGACGCCCTCAACCGAGAAGGCTACCAGCCCTGCCCTGAGAGATCGATCAGCAGGGGTGTGCAGCCGGACCTTGGGGATCGGGGCCAGCCCTTGCATTAGATGATCCGCGAGGGTCCCAATCCGCCGTTCGATACGGCGCTTGCCCACCTTGTTCTGGAAGTCGATCGCTTCGCCCAGTGCAAAGACGAGGGGGTCGGCTTGCTGGCCCAGCGTTTCGAATCGCTTGGCGCTCTCGTGCGTATCCCACCCGGAGGACGCGATGCTGGGCCACAGCCTGTCCTGGGCCTCTCGTCGCACGTACAACAGACCGCACCCGGCAGCCGCACCGCACCACTTGTAGGGACTCGACGCGAGGACATCCACTCCCAGGTCTCGCATGTCCAGATTGAGCATCCCCATACCGTGTGCGCTGTCAGCCACCATGAGGATGCCTCGCTCACGGGCAATCTCGCTCAGCGGTTTCACAGGGAAGATGAGCCCCGTGATGTAGACCGTGTGACTGACGCTGATGACTCTGGTGCGCGGCGTGATTGCGGCGGCGAAGGCGTCCAGGATTTCGCCCTCGTCGCTAGGGGGCGCTCCCAACGGCACTTCGACGATTCTGATGCCGTGCCGCTTCTCCTGGACCTTCCAGGGGTAATAGCCGGCCGGATGCTCCTGCGATGAGATGATGACTTCGTCGCCCACCTCGAAGTCGAGACCGTTAGCGACGAGGTTCATCCCCTCGGTGGTGTTCCGATTGATCGCAACTTCATCAGGCGAGGCGTTGATGAAGCTCGCGAGCCTCGCCCGGGTTTCATCTTTCTTTTGGGGTAGGAAGTTGTAACAGTCGTACGGATTGGTGGCTTGAATCTTGAAGTACCTGACCAGCGTGTTGAACACGGGCTCCGGCATGGGACCCACCGTCCCATTGTTCATCATGATGAGATCGTCCTGCATGATGAAATGCTTCCGGAGAGCCTCCCAGTACGCTCCGTCGGGAGAATCATCCTGCTGGTAGGCCCGATTCAATTGCTCGATGCTTCGATAGACGGCCGCATTGAGCCTGCTGAGTGACGTGACGGATAGCGCCGTACCACCGGCCAAGCAGGCTACGAAATGTCTACGGTCCATTTCCAGCCTCCCAGGACCCAGATAGGCGGTCCAGAATCATTGTACGATGGGGGAACAACGCCGGCGTTCCCCCTATGTGTAGAAAAAGACGTTCTCCCCTTCGTTGAAACAGCCTCGCCCCACCAGGTCAAGCGCTCCGGTCACGCATCTGCCTGGGGCGGGGAGTTGCCCTCGGCGCCAAGGCAGTCACCTGGGGGTCGTCGAGGGACCCTCACCAGTGGATCTCCACCACGTCACCTTCTTCCAGCACGTGGGCTGCCTTGACCGACTGACCGTCGAATGCGCTGGGTCCCCAGACTCGGGCGAACTTCAATCCGTCGGCGATGTCCTTGTGAATGGTCCGGGCGAGGTCCCCGACGGTGGAGCCCCTCGCTAGCGTGAACGGCCGATCGCGGTCCGGGTCCTTCCTGGGCTCCTTGGTGTAGATCCGGATGATGTCCAGGGCAGCGAAGGTTCGCTTGCCCAACTCCTCGAGCCCGGCACCCGTCACGGATGACACAGGCACGATGGGCCACGGAGTGTCCAGCAGCTCCTCGAGCGCCGCCAGATCGCCCTCGGAACCCTCTCGGTCCATTCCCGTGACCACCAGAACAGCAGGCTTGAGCAGCCATCCCGGCCGGGCGTCCGTCGGCGCAACGGTTGCTGCCGGATAGAGCCCGATGGCCTTTGCGCCGAGCAGGTCCATCACCAGGTCGAAGCCGGCGAGCGGGCGGTCAATGGGAACCACGAGCCAAGCCAGATCCCCGGCTCGCACCAGATCGTAGACCCAGGGCTCCACATGCTCTTCGCAGAGAGCCGGCAGATCCACGAGCTGGAATGCGATGTCCTCGAAGGGCATCATCCCCGGCGTGGCCTCCCGGGTGGTGAGGGGGTAGCTGGCGACCTCCGGCTCGGCGCGGGTGAGGGAAGCCACGAGGCTGGATTTCCCGGCGTTCGGGGGACCGACCAGGACCACTTGTCCGGCTCCCTCCCGCGGGACTCGGTGACTGTGCTTCCGGGTGGGGCCCTTCTTCTTCGGTTCGCGCCTGAGCTTCGACAGGCGGGACCGCAAGTCGGCCTGGAGCTTTTCCGTCCCCTTGTGCTTGGGGATCACCCGGAGCATCTCCTCCAGGGCGGCGATCTTCTCCTCCCGCGTCACCGCGCTGCGGAACCTGGCCTCGGCCTCCTTGTACGCCGGCGTGAGGTTGGCTGGCATCGAATGGGCTCCCTGTACGAACCGCGGTCCCAGTCCGTCCCTCAATTCTAGCATCTGAGGGGCGCTGCTGCTCCCGTGAGGTGGCGCTTGGACGGGGCATGCCGGAACAGTTGGGGAGATCGGCTGGGCCAGACCCGGCGGGGGCGGTGTGGGGTTTGACCGCTCATCCTGAGTGGTTTGCGAGACACCAGGGACCGATGCTCCGGAAAGTCGCATGCGTGTCGCTGGACACCTTCCAGGCCAGGGGCGATACTTCGCCGACTGGAGCTGCGGGCGCCGCCGTGTACGCGGCTAGCGCAGAGGGACGATAGTGATCAGGCAAGACGCGCGACCGCGTTCGAGTTCCGTCGCTCTCACCAGAACGAGGTATGTATCCATGAAACCCGTACTCATCAGGCGTAGCGCGTGGTTGCTCTTGCTGGCCGTGGCCGCGTGCTCGGGCCGAACCGAGGTAACACGGATCTCTCCTGACGAGACCGTCGATTTGTCTGGGTTCTGGAATGACTCGGACTCGCGCATGGTGGCGGACGCGCTGATCGAGGATGCGCTGAGCTACCCGTGGTCGCGACGGCACCAGCAGCAGCACGGAGGAGAGCTTCCCGCCGTGATCATCGGGTCTGTCATCAACCGGACGTCTGAGCACATCGCCGTGAACACGTTCTTGCGCGATCTCGAGGGCGCGTTGATGCGGTCGGGTGAGGCTCGGATCGTGGCCGACCGAGAGCAGCGGGAGCAGGTGCGTGAGGAACGGGAAGATCAGCAACGGTACGCGTCTCCGGAATCCCGCGCGCGCCTCCGCAACGAGCTGGGTGCGGACTACATCGTCGTGGGGGAGATCACGTCGATCGAGGACATCGAGGGCAATCGCGAGGTGATCTTCTATCAAGTCGATCTCAACATGACGGACCTCGAAAGCAACGAGCGCGTCTGGATCGGTCAACACAAGATCAAGAAGTACGTCGAGCGGCGCCGGACGCGGCGGTAACACGGTCCGGCGGCTCGTCACGGCCGCTCTAGTGTACCGTCCCACTGGTTCGTTGCGTAATTGCGGGAGGCCGGTTGGCCGCGAAGGGCGCGTCCGTACCGGCAGTCCCGGCACCGCACTTGTCACACTGACCCGGTGCCGCGCGGGTGCGAGTGTCGAGTCCGCCGGTACGGCAGCGTCCGGAGGGGCCAACCGGCCTCCCGCGAGTTCGTGAATGAACCTCCGAGACACTCCGCTACGCCGTTCCGCGAAACCCGCTGTGACGACCGATAGCCTTGGCGGGCGCTGGGGTATTGCGGTGGCCCTGGTCCTGTTGTCCGGGTGCGGGGGGGCAATGCTCCCCCCGGTCCCGGCGCTGTCTCCCTTTGCCGGCGGGACGCTCTCGGCGTACGACGCCGCATTGCGCCATTACCTAGTGGGGCGGGATTCGGCGGCCTTGGGCGCCGTGTTGCAGGCGGGTCCGAAGGATGCGTTGCTCCGGGCAATGCAGCGGGGGCTGGTCCTGCGGCGACTTGGAGAGTTCGAGCGGAGCAACGTGGCGCTCCAGGAAGCCGACCGACTGGCACGGGAGCGGTACACCAAGAGCATCTCCCAGAACCTCGCAGCCTTTCTCGTCAGCGACAACTCGCTGGATTTCTATCCCTCGGCCCTCGAGTGGTCGATGCTCCATTTCTACGGCATGCTGAACTACTTGGAGCTCGGCGATCGCGAGAGCGCTCTCGTGGAGGCCCGGCGCGCCAACCAGCTAGTCCGACGCTACGCGAACGACAACCCCGGACGGACCTATACCGTCGACGCCGCCGTGCAGTACATGGCGGGGATCCTCCAGTGGAGCGCCGGCGACTTGAATGACGCCGTTGTGTCACTGCGGCAGTCCCTGGCCGCGTATGAGCGTTACGAAGACGCGTTCGGCGTCCCGCCACCCACTGCGGTGGCGGAGGATCTCGTGCGTGTCGCCGGACAGCTAGGACTCCACGACGTTGCGGCTGAGGTCCGCCGATCGTACCTAGACGATCCCGGCACCGAGTACCGGCCGCCGTCCGGTGAGGACACCGGCGAGTTGGTGCTTCTCATTGAGAGAGGGTTCGTTGCGCATCGTGCCGAACAGAAGCTCTACATCCCGATACTGGCGGAGGAGAAGGATTCGATTCTCGAAGGCGATGCGGAGTCCGCCGTCGCGGCAGCGGTTCTGGTGCTGGCCAGAACCGTCATCATCATGAACGAGCTGGCGCGTTCGGGTCGAGAGTTTCCGCGGCACGAGGACGGCGTCATCATCGCCACCGTTGGTTCGGCGGTCGGCCTGGACCTCATATCCCTGGCCTGGCCCGTGTATGAGCTCGAGGCCTTCATCGCTCGCGATACTCGCGTCTCCGTGGACGGCGGTAGCGCCCGCGTGCCGCACCTGCTGCAAGATCTCTCGGCGGTCGCCGTGCGGGACTTCGAGGAGCGCAAGACGACCGTCATGCTGCGCATGGTTGTGCGAGGGTTGTTGAAGGAAGCCGGGATCGCGGTGGCCGAGGCGAAGGGAGAGCAGCTGGGTGGTGAGGTGGGTGGTTTCCTCGCCCGCGTGGCGTCACGGGCAGCCGCAGCGGCCACGGAGCGTGCTGACACACGTACCTGGTCCACGCTACCCGGCGAGATCTCCCTCGTGCGGTCGACGCTGCCCGCAGGACGGCACGTGATCGAGGTGTCTTACGTCGGCCTGAACGGTATGGAGCGGACGGAAACCATCCAGGTCGAGGTGGTGCCGGGTCAGGTGACCATTGCCTCGGTGGCTCTAGTGGGCGGTGACGGCGGCGCCACCGAGCGGTTCGCTCAGGCGCGTCGCGGCGTGGTGCACAAGGTGCCGGAACGGCGCTGAGCAAGGCCTGGTATTCGGTCGCGGCCCGTCAGCGCTTCAATCACCGTCACCCCCGTCGGGCCGGGGCGACTCTTAGCCGTTCGGTCGCGAGTGCTGTCTTGGGTGGCGTTTGCGACGGCAACGTAGTGTCGGCAGCGCGCGAGTGCTGTGATTCGCCTGCCACCATGGCGCCCGGAACGACGCAGCTTCCTGGTGGGCCACGCCGTCAGGCCGTCACGTAAGGCCCTGTCCGCCCTAGACTGCCGAACCGGCGGGCGCCGAGGGGCGGGCGGTTGATCCGACGATCCATCGTCGTGTGACCGGTGATCCCTTGGCCAGGTATCCAAGTGTGAGGCCTGCAGGAGAGGAATGTGCGAGGGGCGCCGCTGCTCCACCGCTTTCTGCTCGTGGTTGCGCTGGTGGGGTGCACGGACGCGGGGACGGATCCTGGGACGCCGCCGGGCACCAGCCCTCCCTACAAGTGCGATCCGTGGTGTTCCACGGTGTCTCTTCCCTTCGACGCTCTCCGGTTGGCTGACATCCCGACATATGACGGTTCGGGTCAGACGGTCCATCCGGACGTGGTGTACCTGCCTGACGGCTTCGGACCAGACGGCCAAACCCATTGGCTCGGCATCACTCCCTATCCGGGTGGCGACGCGCACTTCGAGAATCCCTCGGTCTATGCGTCGATGAATGCGCTGTACATGGACGCGCCGCGGGGCCTGGAGAATCCACTCGTGATCCCGGACACCATGGAGGAAGACCTCAAATCGGCCTCGCCGCCCCCATTCCCGGACGAAGCCGGTCAGCGACTCGCCCAGACGGATCGCTCGGGGTATGTCGGGCATTTCTCGGACCCCGACATTGTGTGGAACGACGGACTGTACCTGTACTACCGCTACTCGACCGACAGCGACTTCCTGTTCCGCATCAGTAGTCGGGATGGTGTCGAGTGGTCTCAAGCCGAGCTGGTGCTGCGGGGTCCGTATGCAAGCCTGCTGTCACCAGCCGTGGTGGTTGAGAACGACTGGCAGATGTGGTCAGTTGACGCTCGAGACGGCGGATGTCGCGCAACGATGACGACCGTATCCCATCGTCGGTCCCAGGATGGGGTTCGCTGGTCCGATGCCACGTCGGTGGAGTTGTCGCTTCCGGGCCACGTGGTGTGGCATCTCGACGTGCAGTGGATGGCGTTGCGCCGCGAGTATTGGACGCTGGTCGCGGCGTGGGAGGAAGGTGCAAGCTGCGGCGCCACGGATGTCTTCTTCGGCTGGAGCG
>JABAOH010005198.1_pt1 | contig 14583 bp, 14 predicted proteins | sample 7062181 | NCBI WGS metagenome assembly JABAOH01 (sample SAMN14538630, study PRJNA623070) | marine sediment metagenome | biome: marine biome [ENVO:00000428]; feature: marine pelagic biome [ENVO:01000023]; material: deep marine sediment [ENVO:00002113]; isolation source: pool of 5 deep marine... | reverse complement strand
GGTTTTGCAATTATTAAGAAAAAGTATCCCAGGTTCCCCGGTGCGTTACTATTCGTTGTTGCAGGGACGTTGATCGTGTATCTGTTTAAGCTGCCGAATGCCGGGGTCAAAACGGTTGGAACAGTACCCGGAGGTCTACCGGGTTTTTCTTGGCCTCATTTCGATTCGGCCCAGTGGCTTAAGCTTATTCCGGCGGCACTGGCGATTGTCTTTGTCGGATATATGGAGTCGATTTCAGTGGCTCGATATATTGCGGCAAAGGAAAAATATGAAGTCGAAGCTAATTCGGAACTACGTGGTCTGGGCTTGGCCAACATTATAAGCTCGTTGTTCTCGGGCTATGTTGTGACCGGAGGTTTTTCCCGCACGGCTGTTAATTACCAGGCCGGAGCCAAAACCGGACTGGCATCCATCATTACCGCAGTGGTTGTTATGCTGACCCTGCTTGTTCTCACACCACTGTTTTATTATCTGCCCAATACAATCCTGTCCGCCATTATCATTGTCGCAGTTGTCGGGCTTATCGATATCAAAGAGCCGATTCGTCTGTTCAGGATAAAGCCCGCCGATGCCTTAACGCTGGTGCTGACCTTTGTATGCACGCTCGGACTGGGCGTCGAATGGGGAATCTTGATCGGGGCGGTTTTTTCGCTGGGACTGTTTATCAAGCGAAGTGCCCATCCTTATATGGCCGAGCTTGGATACCTTGAGAGCGAAGATGTGTTTCGCAATATCGAGCGATACCCTGAGGCACTAACGTATCCTGATATTTTAATATTTCGGGTCGATGCTTCACTGTATTTTGCCAATATGAGATTTGTCGAAGACCGGCTCAGACAATGGATTGAACGCAATTCGAAGCTCAAATGGGTGCTCTTTGATTTCTCGGGTATTAATGATGTTGATGCCGTGGCTATCAGCACCTTGGAAAATATCGTTAAAGCCTACGGTGAAAGAGGGATTCGGTTTGCGTTTTGCTGCATGAAAGGGCCGGTGCGTGACCTTGTTGCCAGGGCCGAGTGGGAGGGCAAATATGGAGAGAATATTGGATATAACTCGTTACAGCAGGCATTAAAGCGAATAAGAACAAACGATACCGATTCGGATTCTTAAAAAAAACGAAACTTCTTTTCACGACAGTAACAATGATGATATTGGTCCTTAATTCCGGCTCGAGTACGATAAAGTACAAGTTGTTTGATCAAAGCCGGGACTATTTTTTATTGGCAGGCGGCTCGGCGGAACGTATAGGCTTGGACGATGCCGTTCTTCGTCATCAAAAACATGACTCGCGGGATAAGAAAATTATCAGGCCTTTGGCCAACCACAGAGCGGCCCTAAAGGTAATATTCGAGACTTTGCGGGATGATGTGCCTGCTTCACTAAAATCCGGAGCTGACATAGATGCTGTTGGCCATCGCGTAGTACACGGCGGCAGGGAGTTCTTAGACTCCGCTCTGGTTAATGAAGATGTTGCCAAATCAATAATGGATAATTCAAGATTTGCCCCCTTACATAATCCTGCAAATGCCGCAGGTATAGCGCTCTGCGAAGAGCTGCTGCCGGGCGTTCCGAATGTGGCGGTGTTCGACACGGCTTTGCATCAGACGATTCCGGCAAAGGCGTTTTTATATGGACTGCCGTTGGAATTTTACGAAAAGCACGGAATTCGCCGATACGGCTTTCAGGGTATAAGCCATGGTTATGTTTGCAACGAAGCCGCTCGAATAATAGGAAAACCTCCGGAAAGTCTGAGAGTCATAACATGCCACCTTGGCAACGGCTGCTCAATAACGGCCTTCGACGGGGCAAAAAGCGTTGATACCTCAATGGGTCTGACCCCTCTGGAAGGTGTGATGATGGCGACACGCTCCGGCGATATTGACCCGGCTGTTGTCCTGTACCTTACGAAAGACCTCGGATTGAGTTTTGAGGAAGTCGGTTTGCTTCTTAACAAAAAAAGCGGCCTGCTCGGTCTCTGCGGCGAAAGCGATATGCGGGACGTTCTGGAGTCAGCCGGCAGCGGCGACAAGAAAGCGAAAACGGCCATAGAAATATTTGTGTACAGAATCCAGAAGTACATCGGGGCCTATGTTGCAGCCCTCAATGGCGTTGATGCTATTGTATTTACGGCCGGAATCGGTGAAAACAGCCCCCACTTAAGGGCAAGAATTCTGCAAAACTTCGATTATCTCGGCCTCGAAATTGATGAGGCCGAAAATAAGGAAAATGCAGCGGTCTTCTCAACACCAAACTCCAGAGTCTATGCAATGACGATTCACACCAACGAAGAGCTGGTAATCGCACGTGAAACTTACAGAATCTTAACCAGTAGTAAAAGCTAACGAGATGGGTATGGCCGGCAGGTAAAGCAATTTTTCTTGTTTGTACTGATAGTTCGTTTTACAATTTTATTGTAGTTTTTATCGTTGGATTCATCTAAGCTAAAAACTCAATTGAACGCCGCGGAAAGCTCTTTAATAATAGACTTCACCCGGCATGAAAAGCAAGGGAGGATATCATGGGCAAGACAGATTCAGCCGACCTCAAACCTGCCGCCAAATCAAGTCCCCTTTCCGAAGAAGAGTTGAGACTTATCAACGCATACTGGCGGGCGGCAAACTATCTTTCGGTGGGGCAGATTTATCTGTATGACAATCCGCTTTTGGAAGAGCCTCTGAAATCAGGACATATCAAGCCGCGGCTGCTCGGACACTGGGGGACAACGCCGGGCCTCAACTTCATATACGCTCATCTAAATCGCGTGATAAAGGCCCGGAACCTTAATGTAATTTACGTATGCGGACCGGGTCACGGCGGACCGGCAATGGTGGCCAACACATACCTCGAGGGAACCTATAGCGAGTTATATCCAAATATTTCACAGGATTCGACCGGAATGAAAAAGTTGTTCAAGCAATTCTCGTTCCCCGGGGGCATACCGAGCCATGCAGCCCCGGAGACACCGGGTTCGATCCACGAAGGAGGCGAGCTTGGGTATGCGATATCGCATGCTTTCGGCGCGGCCTTCGACAATCCCGACCTGCTCGTAGCCTGTGTGGTTGGGGATGGAGAGGCCGAAACAGGCCCGCTCGCCACAGCGTGGCATTCGAACAAATTTCTTAATCCCGTCACCGATGGTGCGGTATTGCCTATCCTTCACTTGAACGGCTACAAAATTGCCAACCCTACAGTCCTGGCCCGTATACCCGACGAAGAGCTTGAGGAGCTTTTTACCGGTTATGGTTACAAACCTTATCTTGTCGAAGGTTCCGAGCCGGAGGCCATGCACCAGCTTATGGCTAAAACACTTGATTCAATACTGAATCAGATAAAGAAAATCCAGAAAGAGGCGCGTCAACAGGGCAACGCAACGCGGCCAAGATGGCCGATGATTATCCTTAAAACCCCCAAAGGCTGGACCGGTCCTAAAGAGGTCAACGGCCTGAAAGCCGAAGGCTCATGGCGCTCACACCAAGTCCCCCTGTCGGATATGACGAAAAAACCTGAAAATGTTAAGCTGCTCGAGAGTTGGATGAAAAGCTACAAACCGGAAGAATTGTTCGATGAGAACGGCACGCTTGTTCCGGAGCTGGCGGCTCTGAGCCCTTCCGGCGAAAAGCGAATGGGCGCCAATCCACACGCCAACGGCGGTCTGCTTCTTAAAGACCTTAAAATGCCGGACTTCCAGGATTACGCGGTTGATGTACCCAGGCCGGGCGCTGTTATGGCTGAGTCAACAAGGGTGCTGGGTAGTTTCCTGCGCGACGTGATGAATTTGAACAGGAAGCGGCGGAGTTTTCGGGTGTTCGGTCCTGATGAGACGGCGTCGAATCGTCTGGGCGCTTTATTCGAATCGACAGGTCGAACATGGATGGCAGAAATCCTGCCCGAAGACGATAACCTCTCTCAGGATGGAAGGGTTATGGAGATTCTCAGCGAGCACACGTGCCAGGGATGGCTGGAAGGATATCTGCTCACCGGCCGGCACGGATTCTTCTCCTGCTACGAGGCCTTCATTCACATCGTGGATTCGATGTTCAATCAACATGCAAAGTGGTTGAAGGTCACACGCAAGGAAATCCCGTGGCGGCGTCCGATTGCTTCGCTAAATTACCTCCTGACCTCGCATGTCTGGCGGCAGGACCATAACGGTTTCAGCCACCAGGACCCTGGCTTCATCGACCATGTTGTGAACAAGAAAGCCGATGTGGTTCGCGTTTATTTCCCGCCTGATGCGAACACTCTTTTGTCCGTAGTTGACCATTGCCTGCGGAGCCGGGACTATGTTAACGTCATCGTGGCGGGCAAGCAGCCGCAGCCGCAGTGGCTCGATATGGACTCGGCCGTCAAGCATTGCACCTCCGGCATCGGCATCTGGGAATGGGCAAGTAATGATAGGGGTAGTGAGCCGGATGTGGTTATGGCCTGCGCGGGGGATGTGCCGACTTTGGAGACGCTGGCGGCCGTCGAATTGCTCAGAGAGTACACCCCGGACCTTAAGGTGCGAGTCATAAATGTGGTCGATTTAATGACGCTCCAACCTAAAGAAGAGCATCCTCACGGCCTTTCGGATAAGGAATTCGATACGCTCTTCACCACGGACAAACCCATAATCTTCGCATATCACGGCTACCCGTGGTTAATACACCGGCTCACTTACAGAAGGACCAACCATAAGAACTTGCACGTCAGAGGTTATAAAGAGGAAGGAACAACCACGACCCCATTCGACATGCTTGTGCTCAATGATTTGGATCGTTTTGACCTGGTGGCAGACGTCATAGACAGGGTTCCAAAACTTGGATATATGGCTGCCTATACCAAACAATATGTTCGTGACAAACTTATAGAACACAATCAATATATCGAAAAGTATGGGCAAGATATGCCGGAGATTCGCGAATGGACATGGAAGCAGGATTTACACCCGGCCCAAGGCCCCTCCAAGGCGGGAGAAACAAAATGATTGATATAGAAGCAGTAGCTGCCGTCACACACAGTATATCGCGCAAGGATTTCTCTCATGAATTCGGAAGGGCCGAAGTCGAGCTTGAGCGGAAACCCGTATGGCAAAAAGTGCGCGACCTTGGAACAAGATTGTGGCTTGACACCGGGGACATCGACGAAGCTAAAAAGCTCTGGTGCTCGGAGTTCGAGGCACTGACCACCAACAATACACTGCTCAACAAGGAAATCCAAAAGGGCATCTATGATGATTTGGTTCGCGAGGCGGCCAATGCTCTCCGCAAAGCCGCTCCGGACATCGACGAAAAAGAGCTGATTCTGGAGATAGCTTTTGTGCTTAATGCTCATCACGCATTGAGGCTTGTCGAGGCATTCGATGCCTATGTCAGCGTCGAGCTCCATACCGATTTAGCCTATGACTTCGAGAAAACCGTTACATACGGAAAGCGTTACTTTGACATTTGTCCCGAACGGTTCTATATTAAGGTTCCCCTGACTCCCGCCGGCTTTCTGGCAACTCACAAGCTGGGCCGGCTTGGCGTGCCTGTAAATTTCACGCTGGGCTTCTCCGCCAGGCAGAACTACCTTGCAGCATTGCTCGCTCAACCCGCCTTTGTCAATGTTTTTTTGGGAAGGTTGAACGCGTTTGTCACTGACAATAGTCTTGGAGATGGAAAAAATGTAGGCGAAAAAGCCACCCTCGCTACACAGAGAGAATTGTTGAAACTTCGGGAAGCCAAAAGGACTCACAGTCTGCTCATAGCCGCAAGCATGAGAGAAGGAGCCCAAGTCCCCATTCTTGGAGCCGTTGATGTATACACTATGCCGCCCAAGGTGGCCGCCCAGTATGAAAGCGGCCCTGTCGACGAACCCTCCCGTCAAATAGAACAGAATCCAACCGTCTCACTTGCAGAAGGAATAACGTTCGAGGACTTTAATGCCCAAACGCTGTGGGATATTTCTGAGCAGTTTAAGAAGGCAGTTGATCAATTGCTCGAAAAGGATATTGAAACTCTTACACCGGAAGCTGTCCGGAAGTATTTTGCCAATGCCGGTTTTTCTAACTTTTTACCTGATTGGTCTAAGAGTGATATAAGTACAGCCACCACAGACGGCAAGATTCCAGTTTTCCAAAGTTGGAAAGACAGACTCAATCGTGGCCAGGTCGGTCTGGATGCTTTGATGAATCTCAGTGCCTTCTGTTCATTCGCTACCGACCAGAAAGCACTGGATGACCGAATAAGGTCACTCATCTAAGTGCCGAATTGGAAGTGCCCCGCCAAATTAAATTTTTCAATCCTATTTATAGACACCTATAAGGATACAGCAACTATCGTGAGTATTTTCGGTTTTTTTTATACCAAAGTTTCTTTTTAATCAGTCGTCTTTGCAACTTGTTCTAACCTCATCGAAAAAAGGCGTTTGTTTTTGTTCTACACATTCGGCGGCATAAAGATACATTGCGGCCGACCAGCTCTGCCAATCCTGTCCCTGAGGTGTTCCATCCTGTGCACGAATCCATTCGTTAAAGCCGAATTCCACATCGGCTTTACGTGCCGGTCGGACAATTTCGGTTAAAGCAAGAAGCCTTTTCTCCGCAAGGGCATATCTTTTAACAGCCACCAGAGCCGCTATATAAAAGCCGCAAATGAAAGGCCAGATACCGCCGTTATGATACTCTCCCGGCTGGTTGTACTTTTCATACCGCGGTATCCAATCGGGATCATCCGGCCTGACGTATGGGAAGAAATTCGGCGGCAAATCAACCGCCAGGTCTTCATTTTCTCTTAAAGCCTGAGACTCTTTTTCTATCCATAATACCAGTTTCCTTGCTCTGGACGGTGATGCTATGCCGGAAAGGATAGCCAGGCTGTTACCCAAAAGGTCAAACCGCTCACTTCGGTACACTTTGTACGACCACATAGCATAATACGGTTTGTATCTGAGAACTAAACCTTCATGGACATGTCGGTGCTGTCTTTCACCCTTGACGGTAAAACTCTCCATAGACTGCTTAACCTTTGCAGCCCGCTCGTATTGGCCGAAAAGGCAAAGGTAAGTATAGACGATAGTGTTAACAAACAGCCCATATCCCAAAACCCACTGCTCGTCACGCCAGTCACTGGTGGGTAGTTGCGCCACGAGATATCGGTCAGTTGGACTTTGATATCTCATCCAGCCCAAAGCCTTTTGGACGGCCTTCTCGAGAAAATCATCCTCCTTCATAACCTTTCGGTAAATTCCGGCAGCCATAAGAAACAGAGGTGTTGTATCGCTCGAACCTCTGTCCTGGGGGTCATGAACCAAAGATGGAATATGACCTAACATTGATTGATTATTAGCCAGCGTTTGCAGAACCCTTCGTAGTGATTTAAGCAGTCTTTTGTTCTGCGTAGTCAATACTCCGAGCGAGCATATCATCAAATCCCTGGTGTAGGGCTCTGGGTAGGCCCATCCGGCGGTTCTGGGTAAATTCCGATAAGCACCATGGTTGTTATGGAGCAATACCTGCAGTGCTGCTTCTTTGGCTTTGCTGACTAATCCTTTTTGCTTTTTGTCCATAATTATGATATACACAAACGCTTTGAAATAATTTTGACGAATCTCTTGGCTATCACTCGATAGTCAAAGTGCTCGACTACACGTTTTCTTCCTTCCTTTCCCATTTTCTCTCTCAAGCCGGCATCCTCCATCAAATCCATAAGGTAGTTGGCTATGTCATTAACACTTGCCCGATAATCAACTATCCTTGGTTTTTTGAAGACATAGGTATGGCCTTCCTCATAGCCGGATTCATCTCCAAGCATTGCCTCTCGAAGTCGAATCTCCTGAGCTACTCCCGCCAGGAAAGCGGTTTTGCCGTGTACCAGGGTATCCAGCATCCCCATCGCCTTTATTCCTATTACCGGCTTTTCACAAGCGTTGGCTTCGATTTGAATCATTCCGAAACCTTCGAGGCGTGACGGCGCCGCATAAATATCACAGGCAGCCAGCAGATACGGCATAAAATTTCTCGATACCCTGCTTGCGGTGTAAACAACATTTTTTTCGATTCCCAAATGGGTAGCCAATTGTAAGTCTGCCAGGTTCTGCTGCTCTGTTCGAGGCTGAGGCCAGACCTTGCAGACATATTTCCAATCCGGAGCCTTGGTATCATTTATCGCCAGGGCCTGCAAAACTTCCTGGGCACCTTTGGAGGCGGCATCGCCACCGACAGTCAAAATCATTATTTGATCATCAGCAACTCCTAACGCTTCCCGAACCGCGGTTACCTTCGGATCGCTTTTTGAGCGTGGCATAAAAGAGTCTGTATCACACCCTACATGTAAAACTTCAATATTCTTCCCACTAAGACCGTCTCGCATATAAATTCTTTTAACCCATTTAGATGTTACAAGTATTAACGGCAAATCTTCGAGAATCTCACGATAGTTTGCCATATAACCATCAGCTACAAGCCAAGGGACAGCCGGTATTCCATATCTTTGGGGGTGAAGAACTAAATGAGATGTGTGTCCCCAGTAGCCGACGCCTATAACAACATCAGGCTCAAACCATCTATAATACCACTCTTTTTCCTGGGCTGACTCAAAGTTTACCGAGTGTACATCAATCCCCATCTCTTCCAGTCCTCTATGCAGCAAATGCCCCTGTGTTGCAAGACCTGCAGGTGAGGGTGGATAATCATACAAAAGTAAAACTTTCATTTTTCAGCTCCTTTCTCCGCATTTAACAGGCGGCCTTAAAACACCAGAACGCCTCTTCTTTCGGAGTTGTCTTAGCCTCAAAGCTGTCTTTATTAAAGCCGTAAATCCCGGTTATAATATCATACTTTTTCCGCCAAATCTCATCGTTCAAGCTAACTAATAAGTCAGCGTTCTTAATTGCACGGGGAAGATATTTGCGATTGCCATCTTCATAAGCAAATGTCCATAGTTCGTCGGCAAATAACTTATCGCTGTTCCATAATTCCAAGGCCGCCTTAGCTGTCTCTTCGTGTCTTAGATGCCTGGTATATTCACCGGCAGTACTGTGGGTTATAATCAAATCGAGCCTTTTCGAAGGCAGTAATTCTATTATCGTTTTTTGAACCTCGCCGTTATCTAACGGCCTCTGCTCAGGGCCATCGTCAAGTTCAGCCATAAGACCCACGGCATTTAGCCTTTCGAGGGCTTTGAAAAACTTAGGAGCACGATCCGTGTCACTTTTTCTACAGAGTGTAACGACTGTCCATTTAACCTTGGGATGCATCAGCATCAATCCGCCTACCCACAAGGTTTCATCATCGGGGTGTGCTACGATTACAGCACACTCGTTGTTCTCTTTTAATAAATCTAAGCCTCTGGAATCTGCCATGTTTTTTTAACCTTGGACTATCTCTTTCATAGCGAAGGACATCCGAGAACAAAATCGACCAATTCATTAAAATCGGCAGTTGCAACACAAATACGTGAGTCAGCGGCACCATAATAAATAAAAACCGTGTCCTTCCTTTTTATCCATCCGCAGGGAAAAACAACATCATCGACATCGCCTTCACGCTCATAATGAGCTTTGGGCCCGAAAATCCATTCGTCGGTACGTCGAATGAGCTTGGTAGGATTTTCCAAATCAAGCAGTGCCAGCCCTAATCTATAGATAGAACCGGAAGCGGTTTTTCTTACGCCGTGATATAAAATCAGCCAGCCCTCTTCGGTCTGCATAGGTGGTGCACACAGACCAATCTTATTTGCATCCCACCATCCTCCTTCTCTGGCCTGTATTATCTCCTGATGCTCGCCCCAGTGTTTAAGGTTGGGTGAAAAGGATATCCATATATGAGCGCCGAGCAGGGCGGACTTAGGGACCGGCCGATGCAGCATCGCCCAAAGGCCTTTGAACTTAACGGGAAAAAGTGCGGCATCTTTGTCCTCAGGTGGCATAACCGGCCCCATACGATTAAACGATTTGAAATCACGGGTCATCGCCAGGGACACTAGGGGCCCGCCTCTTGAATAAGCGGTATAACAGATAGCCCACTTATTCATCCCTTCGATCCAGGTTATCCGTGGGTCTTCTATCCCCCAAAGCTCTTCTGGATACTTTTCAGGTTCAGGTTTCAAGGCAGGCGTTCTCTCGATTTGCCAGTTGTTAATTCCATCATCACTGGTTGCGAGGGTCAAATGTGACATGCCTCGAAAATCTTCAACCCGCGCAAGTAATAATATTTTACCATTTACTTCAGTCGCAGCGGCGTTAAAGACAGAATTTGCTTTGTACGGCCAGTCATCAACGGAAAGGATAGGATTACCAGGATGTCGTTGGAATAGCTCATAATTTGAGTTCTTTTTCATAATGGTTCCTCCCTACAGCTCGAGGTTATATTTGCTCGTTCCCAAAGCCCTAATCGAACGAGAAATATGTTCATAATTAAGAGCCCTTCTGGTATTTAGACGGCTTTTGTCTATTAAACTTCATACCTCTGCCCGTAATTATACCTTTTTCCTCTCTAATAAATTCGATGTGCTGTAGCAAAGCCCAGGCAGTATTTTGCCATCTCATCTGATAACCTCTCTGATGGGCCTGTTTTTCCATATGGATGCGTTTTTCCGGTTTGAATACAAGATAATCGATAGCTTTAGCAATTTGTTCTATTGAATCCTCACCGGGGTCTATTAAAATCCCTCTTGCGTGTCTGCCAATTATAACGCCATTTTGGCAGCGTTTGTTCGAATTGATCAGTTCAAGTGCGTATCTAAACTTTGTTACTATTGCCGCTCTGCCAGCCCCAATGGTATCAGCCAATATACCGCTAGATATTTGCTGCATGTTGAGATACGGCAGAAGCATTACGTTTGTTGCCCCGTATAGCTTAAGCAATGTGCCTTCATCCAGAAATGTGTCCAGGAAAACCACATCGTACTTTTTATAATCAAAGCTGCCCGGCTCTTTCACCTTGCACCACTTTACTTTGGCCTGTTCGAGGGCCTTACTTAAAGTTTCCTGATATTCGCGATATTCCTGACCACCTTCAGCTTTAATAAAGTCAGGATGACATTGACCGGCAATTAGATATAATACGTTCTCTCTCTGTTGTTCGGTAAGTGATTCTTCTACAAACTTACCAAACCCACGAATCCCATATTGAATTCCCTTATCCGGTGATAATAATCCGAGGGTAGTTATTAGAAAGCAATTTTTCAGGCCGAACTGCTCTTTAATATCCAACCGGTCATATTGAGAAGGATGCTGCATTCTGATGCCGTGATCAATGTGCTTAAGCTTGAAATGTTCGATGCCGTACGTCTTTGATTCAAGTATATTAATTGCACTTTCAGTTGTAACAATAAGACCTTCGCTATGTTTGGCCAGTTCCTGTAACACCATCTTTTGATGAGGGTCAGGCTCCTCAAGAACGGTATGTAAATAGACTAAGACTGTTAGTCCTTTATTCATAAATGCATTAGCCATTTCGATAAAATTGGTCCCGTCGCCGTCATTGCCCTTCTCATCCGGATCTAAGCCGTATTCATGCTGCAGCAGTATTATAGTGGGATTGGTGCTTTCATGAGCGCGGGTAATTATGTGCTTTATATTTTCTTTCCAGGATTGAGGATTATACTGGTCTATTATAAGGTCAACTGGAATATTGTAGGGCAAATTGTCTTTATCGATTGCGGAAATCCTGATGCTACCAACCTCACTTGTGAAATGTTCCAAGGCGCTAGCCAGGTCCCGTGAGAAAGTACCTATTCCGCATCTCCGTGGAGGATATGTGCTTACTATACGTATGTTGTAAGGCATACAACTAATCCCTCTGTACTAAATAATGGCTTCTTGAACTCTATTTTTACCGATACAGCGTATAGCCATTGACCTGAATAGTCAAGAACACATCCAATGAGAGATTCCAAGATGCCGATATCCATATTGAAAATATTTATCGAGGCCGTACCTACCGAACCTATGGCGATTGCTCTTAAGACATTAGCTTATGGCTTTGGCTCTTTACTATTGATTTTTGTAAAAAGCCGTTTATATTAAGAAGTGCGCAGTTAAGTAAGGATATACAATGTTATAAGGGAAATCCCAAATGATTATAGCTTGAAAGAGGATATCGATTTGCTGGTCCGTTTCCTTAAGTAAAGTAGCTGGTATTAGATTTTAGCTTTATATCGCCTTTGTTATTATTCCGGTAGCCATTTTTCTTTCTGCCGCCCACAAAAAGAAGATTAAATCAACAATAGGAAGAGTATCCAATGAAAGACATTAATGCCGGAGAGCGGTCCCATTTATGGTTAACCGAACGAGCTCATGACCTGGAAAAGAAATTCCTGACCGGCAGACGAGGTCGGACTGAAGACCTGGAAAGTGCTGTGCGCATATTCCTGGAATTTCTAAGAGGGTTCGAATCGTTGGATATCGAAGAGCCGTCAGTCACGGTGTTCGGGTCAGCCCGCTTTCAAGAAATTCATCCTTACTATCGATTGGCCCGCCAGGTCGGAAAAGAATTAGCTCTGGCCGGATTCACTGTAATCACCGGCGGCGGGCCCGGTATCATGGAGGCCGCCAATCGCGGCGCCAAAGACGCTGATGGTAAGAGCATCGGCTGTAATATCGTCCTGCCTCAGGAACAAAAACCTAATCCCTACCTGGATCGGGTGATAGAATTCGATCACTTCTTTGTACGCAAGGTCATGCTGGTTAAATACTCCTGTGCGTTTGTGGTCCTGCCCGGCGGATTCGGTACCCTCGATGAAGTGTTTGAAACCGCGGTACTCATGCAAACCGACAAAATCCAGGAATTTCCGATTATTTTAATGGGACGAGCCTACTGGGACCAGATGCATGACTTTCTCGGGCAGACCCTGGTGCCTGAGAAGACCATTGATAATGACGACCTCGATCTATTCCATTGCACGGATGATCCCAAGCATGTGATTCATATCATTCAAGCCCGCCAGAAACAAATCAGTGAATAATTTTTAATGAGTGGTGGGAATTCAACGAAAAGGAATCAAAGTTGAGCAAACCAGGAGGGTGAAAACTGTTTGTCGATATTCCCATAGAACCTACAATCTTAGTACAATCGAAAGATTCATTATCTGCCGATTTTATCAAAATGCTCATTTTATGGTACTACCTCATGATATTGGTAAAGCTTTATTACGTTTATAAACATCAACGGCTGATTCCAGCACGCTGTTACGCTGCTCGGCCCAGTCCCGACGTTGAAGGTCGCTGACATGAACCGGATACAAAATATACTTCAAAACAGTCCAAACCTCGCCGGCCAGACACAAAGCCATCGCGGGTGTTTCGTCCAGCAAAGAGTAATGTATCCTTGTCCAGTTGTACAAATCCCGCCACAGCCATATCGAATATTGCAACATCTCTTCCAGATGAGAGCCAGCGTGGGTACGTCTTATCAGACGAGCCTGTTGTCCTCTTATCGTGCCGTTGAGTCGCTCCATATGAGAGGTATTGATCTTGCGGCCGATACCCAGCTTTTGAATACGCTTTTCGATTTCCTTCTTCTTGCCAAACAACGCCTTGCTCGATACCTTCAACAAATTGCCTCGGTTGTCTCGAAGTTTCTTTACCACGCCCACCTGCAAATCCGCGGGTGGTTTGAGTCTGGGATGCTTGAATCTGCCTCTGCCGTTTTTGCGACGGCCATGTTTTATATCCCCAAACACCTGCAAAATTGCTTGTGGGTACGGCAGATGATCGTCGATGAGAATCAGCGGAGGGTCCTTGTCTTTCGAATACACAGCTACCGAAGCAGTCAATTGCAAGGCAGTTTCGAGCGTTCTCGGACCAATGATAGATTCGAGCAGAAACCTGCTTTTCACGGCCAGAGCCGTATGAAGCCAGGTCTTGCCCTTTTTTTACTGAGACGTTTACGAAGCTTTGGGGGTACATCAACCAACTGGTGGTTGCGTTTATTTTTGACGGTTTTACCGTGCAGCTCATCCATCTGGACCACTTCCAGCGGCTGGTTAAGATTTTCAAGCTGTAAGCGGTGGAAATCAGTGGCACGTTTACCTGCCTTTTCCAATAACCGTTGGACAGTGCGGGTATCGACTTCACAGATATCAGCGGTGGCTTCAATAGAGCAACCATGGCCAAGACATTTGATAATGCGTACAACATCTTGCTGCGGCAGCTTGGTGTATTGCATGAGTGAGCCTTGTCGCTCGCTAAAGCGTGTGCCGCAGGTTTTACAGTATAGTCGTCGGATGGCTTTGTCTTTTCCCATCCATTCGGCGATTGAAAGGTTACCTGCATCGAACTTATTAAAGTCGGCACAGTCGCTATTTGGGCATGCGAAGAAAGCCAGCGGCAGATTGGCGGGTTTATTGTTATCCTGTCTTTGTTTTTGCTTGGGCATATTTGGCCTCCCGGCAAAAAATGATAAGTTGTCCGATAATACATCGGCCAAATACGCCCCAAATGCCCATTTTTATAGTTTTTCTTTACCAATATCATGATTGAGAACCAAAAATTTAGAATTCCTCAAAAAGTCACCTCTTTCAGAAGCTAAAAAACACCCTGATTTCCAGGTGACATCTTGGTCGAGTAGACGTAAAGCTCTATCATTTAGGCATGCTTTGTATTCCCAGTTTCTCTCCT
>JABAOH010131643.1_pt1 | contig 14591 bp, 13 predicted proteins | sample 7062181 | NCBI WGS metagenome assembly JABAOH01 (sample SAMN14538630, study PRJNA623070) | marine sediment metagenome | biome: marine biome [ENVO:00000428]; feature: marine pelagic biome [ENVO:01000023]; material: deep marine sediment [ENVO:00002113]; isolation source: pool of 5 deep marine... | reverse complement strand
TGGCCGTGACCGTGTGCATGGGCACCGGGCTGCTGTTCGGCCTGTACCCCGCCGTTCGGGCGGCGAGGCTGGATCCGATCGAAGCGCTGAATCGAAACGTCTGAAGTTTCCGGTCGAAAACTCGTCGGTGGGCCTATCGCTTGACCCATCCGTTCAGGATGTGTAACTATATGTGTAGGAGATTACACATGGCGACCAACCTGGCGATTGATCCGAACCTCATCGAAAGAGCGCTCGCGGTAAGCGGTGAAAAAACGAAGAAGGCCGCCGTCACGAAGGCGCTCAACGAGTTCATCGCGCGACGCGAGCAAGCCGGGCTGCTCGAGTTGTTCGATCGTTTCGAGTGGGCTCCCGATTTCGATTACAAATCCGCGCGCTCCAGATCTTGAATCTCTTTGTCGATACCAGCGTCTGGTCGCTGGCGCTCCGGCGCAGCCGGCCGCAAGAGACTCCGGAAGTCGACCTGCTGGCGACGAGTCTCCGGCGCGGGGATCTCGTCGTGACGACGGGTTTGGTTCTACAGGAACTCCTTCAGGGGTTTCACGGTCCCAGGGCCAGGAAGACCATCATCGAGCGCTTTTCGATGTTGCCCGCGATCACCCCTGATCTGGACGATCACATCGGCGCCGCGGATCTGAGGAACCGGTGCCGCCGGAAGGGACTTCAGGTCGGGACCATCGACGCTCTGCTGGCCAGGTTGTGTATCCGGCACGACCTGGCGATGCTGACGACGGATCGGGACTTCGCGCCGATCGCGGTCCACTGCGGGTTGAAGTTGGCGGGGGCCTGAGGACTCAGTCTCCGGCCGGGTCGCCCAGTTTCGCCGGCGCGACCACCTCCTCCATCGTGCCTACCTCGACGTCGAGAAGATAGGCGGCTACCTCGTCACCGAACGCCGGAACCACCAGGCGTCGGCGGTGGAGAGCACCGCGGCGGCGATCACCCACCAGAAACCCGGCAGCAACGTCGTGGTCGTCAGCTCGGCCAGCTTGATGTAGGTGATCGCCAGGCCAAGCGCGAACACGTCGAGCATCGTCCACTCGTCGAGTCGGAGCGCACGACGGAGAGTGGTAGGACGGGCGCCCGCGAGCCAACGCAACCGGAGCATCAGGATCGCGCGGAGCCCCGCAGTTGCGATGACGAGCAGGCTCATCACGACCGCCAGGAACCGTTCCTCGTTCTGCGCCAGGTCCCAGGCGGTCTTCGGCAGATCGATGCTGTTGACGATCGGGACGAACAGGAGCTTGCGCTCGACCTGAAGGACCGTGCTGATCAACGCCATCACGAGCGCCGCAGAAGCCAGCGTGGTCAAGATCCGTGCCGGCCAGGAGCGCAGCGCGGGCGTGTCTTGCAGTTGGCGCGGTTTCCCGTCCGACAGCCAGCGTCCGACGAGGACGGTGCCGATCATCGACAGTGCGATGGCCGCCGCGAACAGGTAGATGCCCGGTCTCGACGTCGCGTGGGCGATCCCCAGCCGGATCGCGCCGACGAAGACGCAGATGATGAACACGTCGAGCATCGACCACTTGCCGAGCAGCTCGAGCCACTCCACGGCGCGGTGTCGCGCCGCCCGCGAACCCCGTTGGAGCAGGATGACGCTCAGCGCGACCAGCTTGGTGATCGGGAAAATGATCGAGAACAGGAAGACGATCGACGCGAGGATGTAGTTGCCGTCCTTCCAGAAGCTCTCGATCCCGCCGTAGATCGAGTAGGTCTCCTCGGCCGAGATGATCGTGTCGAACGTGACCGTGGGCAGGGCGAGCGAGACGACGAACGTGATCGCGCTGACGACGACGACCGTGGCGGCGATGCCGCGAGCCGGGCCGTTCTTGCTGGAGGACGGGTCGGGCATGGGTGAATACTGTAACGCCCCGGGTCCGGGTTTGTTGCATCTCGACGCCCGGCTTTCCGCTCGATGTAGAATCGGGGCATGAACGGGCCCGATCCAGGTGCATCGCGCATTCGAGCGGCCCGCCGCGAGATGGTGATCTGCGGCCTGTTGCTCCTCGCTGCGGTGGTGGTCGTGCTCCTCGCAAGCCGCGGCACGTTCAACGCGATGATGATGTTCCCGCACGTATTCGGCGGGATCGTGTCGATCGTTGCCTTGCTCACGCTGCTCAAGGCGCGCGGCGTCCTCTGGAAGCGGCGGGTGGCGCTGGTGGCGGCGGTGATCGTGGTCGCGATCGCGGGTCCGGTCGTCCACATGCGGACGTTTGTTCGATCGCTCGAGCTCAAGGAACAGCGGGCGCTGGATGCGCTGGCCGGAGGGGTCGCACCGGAGATACCGTTCCTGGCGTCGTTCAACCTCGAGGCGAAAGTGCGCAGTCCGTTGGGCTTCGAAAGCCGTGGGCGAGTGACGCTGGTGAACTTCTGGTCGACCTCGTGCAGCGCCTGCGTCACCGAGTTCCCCGAGCTCAAGAAGCTCTGGTCGGAGTACGGAGACGTCGGGCTCGACGTGATCGGCGTCACCAAGCTCTACGACACCGGCGAGGAGCCGCAGGCCGAGCTCGATCACATCCGGGAGTTCCTCGACTACTACGGCCTGGAATACCCGTCGCTGGTGGGTCAGGGCGACTCGCCCGCCCATCGCGACTATCGGGTCGCATCGTTGCCGTCCTCGGTGTTGATCGATCGTGACGGGACGGTCCTGGCGTATGGGGCAGGGGTCCCCGGGGGCACGCGGCTGATGGAGCAGGCACGCGAGTTGCTCTCCGACCGGCGCTGAGCGGTTAGAGTATGAACGAACCCGAGCACGGCGGCCGCGTCGCGGCCGAGGCCCTGGCGGCGCACGGGGTGCGATTCGTCTTCACCCTGTGCGGGGGGCACATCTCCCCGTTGCTGATCGGCGCCAAGGCCGCGGGGATGCGCGTGGTCGACGTGCGTCACGAGGCGACCGCGGTCTATGCGGCCGACGCGGTGGCGCGGCTCACCGGGGTGCCGGGAGTCGCCTGCGTGACGGCCGGACCCGGCCTCACCAACACGATCACGGCGGTCAAGAACGCGCAGCTGGCGCAGTCGCCCGTCGTGGTGATCGGCGGCGCGTCCGCGACGCTGCTGCAGGGGCGCGGCTCGCTCCAGGACATCGACCAGGTCGCGCTGATGCGCCCGCACGTGAAGTGGCTGAAGGCGCTCAAGCGGGTGCGCGACCTCGTCCCCGCCATCGAACGCGCATTCGCGGAGGCACGCAGCGGGGTCCCGGGCCCCGTCTTCCTCGAGGCACCGCTCGATCTGCTCTATCCGGAGGAGATGGTCCGTGAGTTTCACCAGGCCGGCCTCGGATCGTCCAAGAGAATGAGCGCCCGGCTGCAGCGGTGGTATGTCGAAAGGCACCTCGCGGGCGTCTTTGGAGGGTCCTCCAGGCAGGGCGCGTCCCGTCCACGCTCGGTCCCGGCCATCGAGCCGGAAAACGGGAAGGTCGAACGACTTGCGTCGATGCTCGCCGCGAGCTCGAAGCCCGTGCTCCTGCTCGGCAGCGGCAGCATGCAGAGTCCCGAGCTGGCCGACCCGCTCGCCGACGCCGTCGGGGGACTGGGCGTGCCGGCGTATCTCTCGGGGATGGCGCGCGGCCTGCTCGGTCGCGACCACGAGCTCCACATGCGCCACGCGCGGCGGAAGGCGCTGCGCGAGGCCGACCTGGTGATCGCCTCGGGGGTGCCCTTCGACTTCCGCCTGAACTACGGGCGAGGCATCCCGGGACGGACGCCGGTCGTCTCGATCAACCGCTCCAGCCTTGATCTCAAGAAGAACCGCCGGCCCGATCTGGGCATCCGAGCCGACCCCGCGCACACGCTCATCGCGTTGTCCCGAAGGTCCCGCGCGCGGGACGGGTGGACGCCATGGCGCGACACGCTTCGCGCACGCGACGACGCGCGGGAGACCGAGATCGCGGAGCAGGCGGACGGAGTCACCGACGGGGTGAATCCGATCGCGCTGTGCCGCGCCATCGAAACCGCCGCGAGCGACGCCGCCGTGTTCGTCGGCGACGGGGGCGACTTCGTCGCGACGGCGTCCTACGTCGTGCGGCCGCGCGCCCCGCTCTCGTGGCTCGACCCCGGGGTCTTCGGAACCCTGGGGCCCGGAGCCGGCTTCGCGCTCGGCGCGAAGCTGTGCCGGCCCGAAGCCGAGGTGTGGCTGCTCTACGGCGACGGCTCCGCCGCCTTCAGCCTGGCGGAGTTCGACACGTTCGTGCGCCACGGCGTGCCGGTGATCGCCGTCGTCGGCAACGACGCGGGCTGGACGCAGATCGCCCGGGACCAGGTGGACATCTTCGGCGACGACCTGGCGACGGTGCTCGCGCGCACCGACTACGACGAGGTGGCCAAAGGTTTCGGCGCCGCCGGGGTGCGTCTCTCGGAGAATGGAGCGGTCGATGCCGCTCTCGGGGAGGCCAAGACCCTCGCCGCCGCGGGCCGCCCCGTCGTCGTCAACGCGTGGATCGGTAAGACGGACTTCCGCAAAGGTTCGCTTTCGGTGTAGAGGTGACCGACCAAGGGATGCGTGACGAGGCGGCCAGGTTCTACGATTCCAGACCGTGGCTCGCCCACTACGACGCCGGCGTGCCCCACCGGCTCGACTATCCCGAGGGATCGATTGACGAGCTGTTCGCCCGGAGCGCGGAACGTCACTCCGGGCGCGAGGCGCTGCGCTTCATGGGGCGCCGCGTGAGCTACGCGGAGCTGGAGCGTTCCGCGACGGCCATCGCCAACCGGCTGCGCGATCTCGGCATCGCGCCCGGCGACCGGGTCCTGATGTGCCTCCCCAACACCCCGCATTTCGCGGCGTGCTACCTCGGTGTACTCGGGTGCGGCGGCGTGGCGGTCCCGGCGAGCCCGCTCGACACGACCCTGGAGCTGGAACACAAGATCCGGGACTCCGGCGCGCGGGTCGTCTTCTTCCTCGACCTCCTTTACGAGCGCGTCGAGCCGCTGCTCACCCTGCCGGAGGTGCGGGCGTTCGTCACGGCCGATCTCACCGACTACCTGCCGTTCTTCAAGCGGCTGCTCTACCCGCTGCGCCAGCGGCGACTCGCGCCGCCGCCGATCGAGCGTTACAGCGACTTCGTGACGGAGGGCCGGGGACTCCCCGCGTCGAATCCGGCACGCCGCTCCGCAGACGACCTCGCCGTGATCCTCTACACGGGTGGGACCACGGGGGTCTCCAAGGGGGTGATGCTGTCGCACCGCGCGCTGGTGGTCAATCAGGCCATGGCACAGGCCTGGATCCGCGCCGCGCCGAGCGACCTGTTCCTCGCCGTACTCCCGTTCTTTCACGGCTTCGGCCTGAGCGTCGCGCTGAACCTCTCGCTCGTCCACGGGTTGACGCTCGTCCTGCACCCGCGCTTCGATGCTGGTACGGTGCTGAAGGATCTCGTCCGCGAGGGCGTGACCCTGTTCGCGGGAGTGCCCACGATGTACACGGCACTGGTCAACCACCCACGCTTCGACACACTGCGCCGTGGGAAGCTTCGCGGGTGTTTCGTCGGGGCCGCCGCGGCGCCCGAACGGCTCAAGCAGCGTTTCGAAGAGCGCAGCGGGAGCGTGTTGATCGAGGGTTACGGGTTGACGGAAGCGGTCACCGCCAAGACGGCGAATCCGGTCGGGGGCCTCAAGAAGCAGCGATCGGTGGGGTTGCCCTGGCCGGACGTCGAGGCGCGGATCGTCGATCCCGAGAGCGGCGAGATCCGAGGCGTGGGAGAAAACGGAGAGCTGCTGCTCAGGAGTCCCGACCTCATGTCGGGTTACTGGAACGCCGCGGCCGCCACGGCCGAGACCCTGAGGGACGGCTGGCTGCACACGGGCGACATCGCCCACTTCGACGAGGACGGGTACCTGTTCATCGTGGACCGCAAGAAGGACCTGATCATCTGTGGGGGACACAACGTCTACCCGACCGAGATCGAGGAGCACCTCGCCAGGCTGCCCGAGGTGAAGCTCTCGTGCGTGGTGGGGATCGCGGACGACTACATGGGCGAGGTGCCGAAGGCGTTCATCGTGCTCCAGCCCGGCGCCGAATTGAGTGCCGACCGCGCGCGCTCCTACCTCGAGGAGCGGCTCGCCCGTTACAAGGTGCCGCGGCACTACGAGTTCAGGGACGATCTGCCGACGAGCCCGATCGGTAAGGTGTTGCGTAAGGAGCTCGAGCGACGACAATCGGACGGGTGCTCATGACGGAACCCACCTCGAAAGACGCACTGGACGCTTCCGTTGCCAGGCTCAACGAGGCCAAGGACGCCTGGGCTCGGTTGCCTGTCGGGGAAAGGATCCCGTACTTCGAGCGCTTGAGGAAAAAGACGGCTCGGCACGCGGAGGAATGGGTCCGCGCCGCGGTCGACGCCAAGCGCATACCGGAAGGATCCCCGCTGGCGGGCGAGGAGTGGCTGTCCGGCCCCTACGCGATGCTTCACGGCCTCAACCGGATGATCGCCACGCTGGAAGCGATCCGGAGCGGTCGCTACCCGCGTCTGGGCGCCGGTTCCGTCCGCACTCGCCCCGACGGGCAGGTGATCGTGGATGTTTATCCGGGGAGTCTCTGCGACCGGCTGTTGACGAGCGGCATTCGCGCCGAGGTCTGGATGGAGCCGGGAGTGACGCCGGAGAACCTGACCGACCACATGGGCTCGTTCTACAGGTCGCCGCAGGCACGAGGGAAGGTCGCGCTCGTCCTCGGCGCCGGGAACATCGCGAGTATCGGACCTCTCGACGTGCTGTACCGGATGTTCGCGATGGGGCAGGTCTGTCTGCTGAAGATGAACCCGGTCAACGACTACCTCGGGAACATCTTCGAAAACGTCTTCGCCGACTTCGTCGAGGCCGGCTGGGTTCGTCTCGCCTACGGCGGCGCGGATGTGGGCGCCTACCTCGTGTCGCACCCCGGCATCGACGAGATCCACATCACCGGCAGCGGCAAGACGCACGACGCCATCGTGTTCGGGAGCGGCATCGAAGGCGAGCAACGCAAGGCCGCCAACCGGCCGGCGACGGACAAGCCCGTTACCAGCGAGTTGGGGAACGTCAGTCCCACCATCGTCCTGCCGGGGCCCTGGAGCGCACCGGACTTCGAGTTCCAAGCGGAGCACCTCGCCACACAGAAGTTCCACAACGGCGGATTCAACTGCATCGCGTGTCAGGTGTTGGTGCTGCCGCGGGACTGGTCCGGGTCGGCGAAACTGATGGGAGCACTGCAGGACGTGATCCGCAGGACCGAGATGCGCCACCCGTACTATCCCGCCGCGGAGCAGCGCCAGGGACGCGCCGCGGGTCATCCCCAGGCGGCAAGACTCGACAGCGAGCCGGGCGGGCGAACGCTGATCACCGACCTCGATCCCGACGAAGTCGATTCGCTCTTCGACGAAGAGGTGTTCGCCGCGGTCCTCGCCCAGACATCGCTCCCGAGCGACGACCCCGTCGCCTACCTGCAGCGCGCCGTGGCGTTCTGCAACGAGCGGCTGCACGGGACGCTCGGCGTCAACATCATCGCGCATCCGGCGACGATCAAGACCCTGGGCTCCCACCTGAGCGAGGCCATTGCCGGGTTGCGCTACGGCACGGTGGGTCTCAACCTGTGGCAGGGCGCGGGGTACCTGTTGCAGGACACGCCCTGGGGCGCGTTCCCCGGCCACACCTATCAAGACATCCAGAGCGGCATCGGCAAGGTGCACAACACGCACCTGTTCGACGCGGCGCAGAAGGCCGTGGTGTACGGTCCTTTCTTTCCTTTTCCCCGCGCGCTCCTGCACGGCGAGCGGCACCTGCTCCCCAAGCCGCCGTGGTTCGTGACCCACAGGAACGCCCATCGGGTAGCGAGACGGATGGTCGCCTTCGAGGCCGACGCCGGTCTGTGGAGATTGCCGGGCATCTTCTGGTACGCGCTGCGCAGCTGATCCGCCGTCGCCTAGCGCCACCCGCCGGGGTTCGCCTCGAGGCTCTCTCTCCAGTCGTCGAGCATCCCGCGCATGCGGCGCGCGACGTCGGGGTGTGAGCCGGAGAGGTCGTAGGACTCGGCCGGATCGCTCTCGAGATCGAACATCCACGGCCCGCGCCGGCGCATCGGCCCCCAGCGCCAGTCCATCGGGTTCCCGTAAAAGACGTGTTGCGCGTCGTGGTACTTGAAGCGTCCCTGACGCAAGCCACGCGCCTCGTTCAGGACGTGGAAGTAGACCACCCGGTCGCCCGGCGGCTCTCCGCCGCTCAACGTCGACGCCAGGCTGATGCCGTCGATGATGCGGTCGCGGGGCAGGGGGAGCCCCGCCATCTCGAGGACCGTGGGGAAGAGATCGACGCCGACGACGGGCGTGTCGATCCTCGCGCCTGCGGGGATCGTCTCCGGGCGGGAGACCACGAACGGCACGCGCATGCCGCCCTCGAAGACGTCGAACTTGCGGCCGCGCACGCCGCCCGAGCTGCCCTGGAACCAGGGGCCGTTGTCGCTGCTGACGACGACCAGCGTGTCCTCCGCGAGCTCGAGACGGCGTAAAGCAGCGACGATCTCACCCACGCTCCAATCCAGCTCCTCGACGACATCCCCGTAGAGACCGCCCGCCGATCGCCCGCGGCGATCGTCGGCCACGTGCAGGGGGATGTGCGGGAACGTGTGCGGCACGTAGAGAAAGAACGGTTGATCCCGATGCTCCTCGATGAACCGAACCGCGCGCTCGGTGTAGCGCCGCGTCAGCGTGGTCTGGTCGATCGGAGGCTCCTCGACGACGTCCGTGTCCTGCCAGACATTCGGCTCGCCCTGGTCGTTGCTGTGCAGCAGACCGTAGAAGGTGTCGAAGCCCCGCTCGGTCGGCATGGAGGGGGAGCTGTCGCCGAGATGCCACTTGCCGAAGATCCCGGTCGCATAGCCGGCGGCCCGGAGCACCTCGGCGAGCGTGATCTCCTCCAGCGGAAGGCGGCGGTTGCGCCAGCCGATCCGCAGCAGGATGTCCTGCCACGTCCACGGAGCTTGCAACACGTGATCCAGGCCGGAGCGCACGGCGTAGCGGCCCGTCAACAGGCCGGCGCGCGAGGCCGAGCAGTAGGGCGAGGCGGCGTAGGCGTTGAGCAAGACCGCCCCTTCGGCGGACAACCGGTCGATCGACGGGGTGCGGATGGCCTTGCTCCCGTACGCCGCGAGATCCCCGTAGCCCAGGTCATCGAACAGGATGACCACGACGTTGGGGCCCGACGGGGCGTCACCGGTCAGGTCGGCGATCCGTTGCAGGTACTCGTCCTTCATCGCCACGCGTTCGCGGTCGTCCTTCTGGGTGTAAAGAGCCACACGAGCGGCCAGGATCAGTGCGAACAGGGCCGTCAGCGCGACGACCGTCACGCCGAACCACTTGCAGATCGTCAGGAAGCGTTTCAAAACCGAGGCGCGCTCGCCGCCACGTAAGCGTGGAGCTCGGCGAGAAGGGCGTTCTTCCGGTCGCGGTCGACAAACGCGGCCTCGAAGCCGTTGGCCGCCAGCCGTCGGATCTCGTCGCGGCTCAAGCCGAGCGCCCGCTGGACCGCCAGGTAGTTCTCGGTGACGTAGCCGCCGAAGTAGGCCGGATCGTCGGAGTTGACGGTGACCCGCAACCCCGCGTCGAGCAACTTCTTCAGGTTGTGCTGCTCCATCGATGGGAACACGCACAGCTTGACGTTGGAGAGCGGGCAGACGGTGAGCGGGATCGCTTCCTTCGCCAGGCGCTCCGTCAGCTCCGCGTCCTCGATCGACCGCACCCCATGGTCGATGCGTTCGGCCTCGAGGAGGTCGAGCGCCTCCCGGACGTACTCGGGAGGGCCCTCCTCGCCCGCGTGGGCGACGACCCGGAAGCCCTCCTTTCGGGCCCGGGAGAAGACGCGCTCGAACTTCCGCGGGGGGTGTCCGACCTCGGACGAGTCGAGACCGACGCCGACGATCCGGTCGCGGAACGGGAGCGCGCGGTCCAACGTCTCCATCGCCGCTTCCTCGCTCAGATGCCGCAGGAAGCAGAGGATGAGCCGGTTCGTGATCCCGAGCTCCCGCCGGCCCGCCTCGAGTGCGCCGTGGATGCCGTCGATCACGGCCTCGAAGGGCACCCCGCGGTCCGTGTGGGTCTGCGGGTCGAAGAAAACCTCGGCGTGCCGGACGTTGTCCTCGGCGGCCCTCGTCAGGTAGGCCCAGGTCAGGTCGTGGAAATCCCGTTCGGTCAGCAGGACGCCGGCGCCCTCGTAGTAGAGGTCCAGGAACGACTGCAGGTCTTCGAACTCGTAGGCGGCGCGCAGCTGCTCGACCGAATCGAAGCGGATCGACACGCCGTTCCGCTGCGCCAGCTCGAACAGCAGCTCGGGCTCCAGCGAGCCTTCGATGTGCATGTGCAGCTCCGCCTTGGGCAGTCCCCGGATGAATTTTTCCACGACGGCTTCCTTTCGCACGCGATGCGAATTGACGTCCGAGTCCCGTAATCAATAGCATGGGAGCATGGATCTGGAACACCGCTTCTCCGAGCAGGAGATTCGGTCGACGGTGTGCGATCTTGCCCGCCGGATCTCGCAGGACTACGCGGGCGAGCGGCCGCTTCTCGTCGGTGTCCTCAAGGGGGCGTTCGTGTTCCTGGCGGACCTCGTTCGTGAGTTGACCATCCCCGCCGAAATCGACTTCGTGCGCGCGCGGTCCTACGGGACCGAGTCGCGTTCCAGCGGATCGGTCGAGATCACCAAGGACATCGAGGCCGACCTCCGAGATCGCCACGTCATCGTGGTCGAAGACATCGCCGACACGGGGCTGACGATGGACGTCGTGGTCGAGCGGATCAAAGCGGGCCACCCGGCTTCGGTCAAACGTTGCGCCCTGCTGGTTCGCGAGGGCTGCGCCACACCGGACTACGCGGGCCTGAACGTCGGCCCCGGTTTTGTCGTGGGTTACGGGATCGACTATGCCGAGGAGTATCGTGGATTGAGAGACATCCGCGCCGTTCCGGGTACCGCCGGAGAGGAGGCATCATGAAACGCGCTGTCGCCGTGATTACGTTGCTGGCCCTGTCGATCTCCTGCAAGACGTCGATGCTCCCGCCGATCTCGAGCACGGGCCCCGAGTTCGAACCTTTCAGAGACGAGCTCAAGCTGTGGGAGCAGGCTCGGGAAGAGGAAGCGAAGCTTCGCGAGAACGCCACGATCTATCCCGACCCGTTGCTCGAAGACTACCTCGGAGAAGTGGTCGGTCGCCTGACCGTTCCCGGCATGGCGGCGAACCGGCAGCTCGGCTATCGCGTCGCGGTCATCGAGGATCCCACGCTGAACGCCTTCGCCTACCCGCACGGCTCGCTGTTCGTCCACACCGGATTGTTGGCGCGTATGGAGAATGAAGATCAGCTGGCCACGGTCCTGGGTCACGAGATGGCGCACGTCGAGGGACGGCACATGCTGCGCTACCAGCGCAGCGCCAGGAACAAGCAGATCGGCTGGGGCATCGCCGCGATCACCGCCGCGGTGATCCTCGCCGGCGAGGAGGGCGAGGCGCTCGAGAAGGGGCAGTACGGGAAGGCGGCCCGGATCGGCGTCCTCGGCGACCTGTTCATCGGACTCGGACTGACCCTGGCGGTCCTCGCCTCGATCAACGGCTACGGTCGCAACCTCGAGCGCGAGGCCGACGCGGGTGCGTTCAACCGGTTGGTCGCCGCCGGTTACGACGTCGAGGAATCGCCGCAGGTCTACCGCCTGCTGATGGAGGAGCACGGGGATTCCGGGAAGGCCGAGGCGTTCTTCTTCGGCAGCCACCCGCAGCTGGCCGACCGCGTCGAGGCGGCCGAACAGTTCCTGGCCCAACGCCCGGACACGGGCGCTGCTCCGTCGCGAGGGGGCGACCCCGACAAGTTCGCCCGTCGTATCCGCCCGGTCATCCGTGACGACGCGCGACTCAACGTGCAGATGGGCCGGCTGGAGCTGGCCGAGGATCAGCTCAGCCGCGTGCTGGAGATGATGCCCGGCGATCCGGAGTCGCACTACATCCTCGGCCTGCTGCGCCTGGCCCAGGCCGACAAGGGCCCGGACACGGAACGTGCCGGGGAGTGGCGCCAGCAGGCGGCCGGCGCGTTCCGCGAGTCGATTCGACTCGATCCGGCCCGGCCCGCCCCGCACCGCGAGCTGGGCCTGCTGGCCTACCGCGCCGAAGACTTCTTCACGGCGTGCACGGAGTTCCGGCGCTACGTCGAGTTGGAGACCGAGGCCGACGACGTTCCACGCATCCGCGACTACATCCTCGAGCTCGAGCGCGACGGTGAGTGCCGGTAAACCGTCCAACGTGTTCCTGAGATTGTTGGTCGAGTTCGGGGACCCGCTTCCCCCTCAGCTACTTGAGTTCTTTCAGCGCAAAAAGGACCCAAGAACCTCGTTTTGATCTCCAGTTCGAGGTATCCGATAAGGTCCCAACAATCTCGCGAACACGTTGTAAAGCACCCCGGGTTGCGGTTCGGAAACGGCGTGCGGGCGGCGGCGGGAGAGTCCCGGGCCGACGTGACGTAGGGTGGACGGGGTTCCCCGTTGCCGTCGAAAGCAGAATGCACTACATTGTAGTACATGAGCAAGTCCGAAGTGTATAGCTGGCGCGTCAGCCCCGAGTTGAAATCGGCACTCGAAGAAGCGGCGCGCGCCGAGCAGACGACCGTGTCGAAGCTCCTCGACGGCATCGTGGCCACCTGGCTGGAACAGACGGACCCGCAGGGCGAAGAGGCGGCGATCCAGCACCGCCTGCACCGGGAGGCCGCTCGAACGTTCGGCAAGATCCGCGGCGGAGATCCGCGTCGCTCCGAGCGGGCACGCGATCTCGTCAAGAAGAAGTTGGCCGGGCGGCGTGCAGGCTAGGGGACTGATCGACACCGGCGCGATCCTCGCGCTTCTCGACGCGGACGATCGATGGCACGAGCGGTGCCGGGAAGCGTTCGAGTCCCTACGCCTTCCCCTGGCCACGACGCCGGCGATCCTGGCCGAGGTGTTTCACCTGCTCGGCGACCACCCGAGGGACGTGGCCGCGACCTGGCGTTTCCTACGTTCCGGCGCGGTGACACTACTGCCGGTCACCGACGCGGACAGCGGCGCGATGGAAGCGTTGATGAAGCGCTACCGCGATCGCCCGATGGATTTCGCCGATGCCACGCTCGTCCATCTGGCGGAGCGCGAGAAGCTGACCACGATCCTCACCGTCGATCACGCCGACTTCGAGACGTACAGGATCGGCAAGCGGAAGCGCTTCCGGGTCGTACCGACTCGATAGGCCGGCGCGGCGATCACTCGTAGTATCGGAATTCCGGCCAGGCGTCGTGGAAATCCGCCGTCGGCTTGCGGGCGACGAAGATCGCCATCCCGTCGCGCCAGCCCATGCAGTGCTCGCAGTCGTGGACGGCGACCTGCTCGACCTCCGCGAAGTAGGGCGATAGCGTCCGCGACCCGTAGCCGATCGAGATCACCGTTTCGATCGGACCCGCCGGCAAACCCCACAGGTGATAGGTGTTCTGCGTGCCGGCCACGGCCGGCAAGCCGTATTCGGGGCCGAACAACTCGAGGGCTCCCGCGTGACCGTAGCTCGGGGCGAGGATCAACATGTTCTCCCGCTCGGTCTGGGGAATCTCATCACGGACGCCCGCGACGTCGCGCACGAGCTCCTCCCAGCCGAAACGATCGGCGAACCACTGCGGCAGCTCCGGTTTCTTCCCATCGCCGCGCTCCATCTGCGGGACGATCCCGAGCGCCTGGCCGTAGGCGGTGGCCCGCTCGGGCGACAGGACGGGGAGACCCAGCGGCGCGAGCGCCAGGCCGCCGAGCGCCAGCAGGAGCATCAACGCCCGAGCGATCCAGACGCGGGCGCCTTTCGCCGACAGCGACTCCCAGAACACGCCGCCCGCAGCGAGCAGGACGGGGTAGACGCCGGTGATGCGGTCCGGCCGGCTCTGCCCCGAGACCATCATCAGGACCAGCAGCGTCAGGAACAGCCAGCCCAGGAAGCGCCCGCGTTTCGCACGTTTCGAGAACAGCAGGAAGCCGAGGCCCGCGAGCCACACGAGACTGCCGATCGGGTTCATGAACAGCAGCTGTGCCGTGAGCACCTCGAGCGGTGAGGCGGGGAGGTTCTTGAACATCGCGGCGTTGCGATAGAACTCCAGCGACGGCCAGTCGTTCAGCCACTGCCAGACCAGGTTCGGGAGCAGCAGCGCGACCGCGATCGCCGCGCCGAGCCACAAGCGTTTCTCGCCCAACAAGCGTCGCGCAGGAGTCAGCACGAGACCCACGCCGAGACCGACGGCCAGCAGCACCAGCGTGTGCTTGTTCAGCAACCCGAGACCCGCGACGACGCCGAACGCGATCCACAGACGCGGCGAGCCGTCGTCGCCGAGACGCACGAGCAGGTAGAGCAGCAAGGCCCAGATCGGCAATTGCAACGCGTTCATCGAGTAGAAACCAAACACCACCATCGGCACGGCGGCGGCCATGTAGGCGAGCGCCGCCAGCCCCTGGCCGAGGCGACCGGCCCCCATCCCGGCCGCCGTCAACCCGGTCATGAAGACGGTCAACGCGCCGCACAGCGCGGGCAGGAAACGGAGCGCGGCGAGCGACGTGCCGAACAGCGTGCGCCAGGCGGCCAGCAACAGGATCGACAGA
>JABAOH010081319.1_pt4 | contig 14591 bp, 6 predicted proteins | sample 7062181 | NCBI WGS metagenome assembly JABAOH01 (sample SAMN14538630, study PRJNA623070) | marine sediment metagenome | biome: marine biome [ENVO:00000428]; feature: marine pelagic biome [ENVO:01000023]; material: deep marine sediment [ENVO:00002113]; isolation source: pool of 5 deep marine... | reverse complement strand
ATTGAAAGGCGAGACTAAAAAAACTTTTGAACACAACTTCAGATTTTTGGAAGACATTCTAGAGAAAGAACTCCTTCTAAGGAGGATTAATATTAGGCAGGTTGCGCAAGTAAGGGCAAGTTTCGACGTGAAGAGCCATCACTCACAATTCCTGCGCTTTAAAAAGAAGGTCAGGGAAGAGATAGACAATAAAATGCTGAGACTTTTGGTACCAAAAAACACGATACTACGTAGGGTCTTCATAGAGAAGATAGAAGGAAATTTGAGCTATGGAAGGCAAATAGGCACTTACCCATTATTGGTTGGAATACCGTATAAAGTGGAGGAGAACACCTTTTTAGATATCGTGATAACAGATCATGGTTACAGAAGTATTACTGGAATAGAGTATCCTATGGATGTTAATAAAGCATCTCTGAGAGCACTTTCATGCCTTCCCAATATCGGAAATAAAAGAGCTGCAAGGATAGCACGAAGAAGGCCATTCCACTCAAAAGGGGACTTTCTAAGGGCTCTTGATGATGAAAATGTGGGGAGAGATCTGTTAAGCTACGTTACATTCTAGTCGATTATACCCCTCAAACCACAGCTTGGGCACCGAACTTCCATAGGCCTGACGTCAGTGGGAATGTTGAAAATCGTATAGCATTTCGGGCATGAGATTTCTTCATACTGAGGCATTGTAACTGGTGTGAATACAGGCTCAGCCATTTGTTGCTGCAAAGGCATTACTGCAGGCTGTGGCGTGACTACCGCAGTTGGGATTTGCTGAGCAGCCGTCTTTTTCGGCCTCGCAAACATACCAGCTAGAATAGCGCATACTATGATGACGATTATCAAGAGTATTATCATATACCTTGCATTTTCTGATTCGTACCACGGGGCTTCCTCAATATCATCAATGACTCCACCATTTCCAGGTGAACTTTTAGCGACTGTAAAATAATAATACTCTGACTCGTATTCTATACCTTGAGAATCCCTTACAATTACTTTATATTCGTAATCTCCCTCCTCGAGCTGGCCAACCGAGGCTTTGTATAGATCATTCCCGACATCTACCATATTTAAGATTGAACAGGTCTCATTTATTTTGCATATGCTCAATTCCACAGTCTTCACATCGCCAGTAACTGTGGCATAAATATTGATATCATCTGACGGGGTGGGATTTACCTTGTCAAGAAGTATGTCAGAAATTTCTGGAGGCTCTAATTGTGTACCGGTTGATATACCATACGCAATATTAGATAAGTCTGATAGATTGGGAACCTCATCCTCAGTCTTTATCGCAAAATAGTAGCCAGTATCGGGCGTTAGAAATGAAACGATGATGCTTTCTGTGCTTCCAGGATCACCAGGATTTGGCTCTCCTAAAATATCATTAGCTGAGTCCCAATCAGATTCATCATTGATATTCGTTTGAGAATACCTGATAATATATTTGCTAGCTTTTCCTCCTGAATTTCCATCATCACCCGGAGCTGTCCAAGTTAATCGAACCTCACCCACATCATCACCTGACACCGCTATTAAATCCGTTATTTGTTCTGGTGCGGTGGTATCACCTCCAGGTACGGTGACACTTGGACTGTTGGATATGGGACTTAGAAGTTGTACGTCATCCTCTGCCCTCACAGCAAAATAAAGTAATTCGAAAGGCGTAAGATCTTCGATTGTAAAACTCTCCTGCTCCCCTGCCAATTTTGGTAAAAATGCATTTGATACGTCTGTTGCAGAATCCCAATCTGTATCTGAGATGATCTCAGAGCTGGAATATCTGATATAATATTTCGACGCAGTCCCTGTGTTGCCATCATCACCTGGAGCTATCCAAGTTAAAATAATCTCACCAAGGTTATCACCAGGCTCCGCCTCTAAGTCATCTATTTTAGAAGGGGGTGTGGTATCCCCCGGATCCGAAGGAACTTCCACGCTGGGACTGTTTGAAATTGGTGCTTTATTACCAACCTCATCCTCTGCCCTTATAGCAAAATAGAAAGTTTCACCAGGTGTAAGACCCTCAACTGTAAAACTCTCTGGGCTCCCTCCAGATTTCGGTGAAGGAGCATTAGGTATTTCATTCGCAACATCCCAATTAGTAGAAGTAATCTGTGTGGTGTTGTACCTCATATAATATTTGGTAGCTGTCCCTGTATCGCCATCATCCCCTGGGGCCGTCCAGGTTAATTCCACCTCGCCTTCAGCCGAACCTTGTGCGGCGAGAAGATTATTTATCTGAGCTGGCGGAGTTGTGTCATCGCTGAAAACGATGGTATGCAATTCAAGAGGAATTTGATTCCCAAGACGGTTATTATCGTAAGCCAAAATCGTGTAATTCAATATACTTTCCTCCTCCTCAACGAAAGAAAGAGATGCATGACCCCCTGCATCCACGTCCATCTCTATGATCGACCAGTTGTAGGCGCTACCTGTGATATTGTAGACAAGCCAGGCAGAAGAAATACCATCAGAATCTGAAATATCTGCAGAAATCAACGTATCAGAAACGCGATCAGTTATTTGGACATTGGAGATCACAGGAACATCTTCCTCCCAATCCCAGATTGTTGACTTGTAATTTCCGGAATTTGAAAGTCTAGGCATCAAAATGGTTGGATCGCCAGATGAGGTATCTTCAGTATCGAAGACTCCAATGATCCCAGTGACCATATGAGGTTGAATAGGAACTGTGGGTTCAGGAGAGNNATCCTCGATCACGAAAATGTAAATCGAAGCGGTAATATCATCTATCGTGGGTGTTGTGTCTGGGTATATTCCTTCTCCCCCGAGATAATGAACCTGGTAGAAGAATTCTATCCCTTCAGATGTAAATTCCTGCTGGATATAAACCTCTACATCTCTTATCACGTCTCTTGTGCCTGACTGGTTTATGTAATCCCTAGTTTCCTCAGCATCGTGTCCATGTTCAAAAACATAGCCCCCATCATGAACAACGGTTGGGTTTGAATATGTGGGCGATGGATCGTAGGCATGTTGTCTATCCGCTCCTTCTGGAGTAGATAGATCGTCTCCACTAGGTGCATAAGTATGGAAGACCACCCATGAATATCGGACAGCGGGATCATACCCCCATTCGTTCCAGATTTCATCCTGTGCTATATCCGCACTGGTAACACAGGGTGGACACGCAAGACTTGTGAAAAACTCATTAATAGGTCTATGATTGTAGCCAGCTGGCGGATCTGCTCTTACATTCGTCGAGAAAGTATTTAAACCGATGAAAAAGCCCGAAAAAAGGGTTATCAGCATGATCAATACAACAATCGTTGCGTACAATCTGTAATGGAATCTATGATTTCCCATGAGAAAGCCCCCAATAACTTTCATTTATCGAATCACTGCTCATTTGAATCGTTATAATGTGGTCTGAGTATAATTAAGTTTTCGGTCAGATGGCTTATGGTGGGGAAAAAGCCTCATTTAGTTACCTTTTTAAACCCCCTCTTCCTTTTCGTGGGCGGTGAATTGGCGTTGATTGCAAGGAAGTCATTTCTCGTTTTCTTGAACATGGTGGTAGGGAGCATTCTAGGTTATATTGCATTATTCTTCATACTCCGCTACATGGGTCCTGAGGACTATGGGATAATAGGCTTTGGGATCGCATTTGTAGGGCTTTTTTCGTTCATTTCCGACCTTGGATTCAATCGTGCCCATATAAAGCGGATTTCTGAGGGAAGGGAATTGGATAAATGCATTGGAACCTTTTTCGTTATAAAACTGATGCTTATCGCGATCATGGTGGGTTTCGTGCTCTTTTCGATTTTCTTATGGAAGATTGTGCTTGGCAGAGGTTTTGAAACCTTGGAGCATGAGAGAATTATTTACCTTTTCATATTGTATTACGCAATATTGAGTCTGAGCTCCGTTCCTCTTGCCACTTTTTCTGCGAGAAGAGAGACTGCGAAACAGACGTTGCCCGCTTTATCGGAGATTATGACAAGAGTACCTCTGACCATTATCATTGCTCTGGGTGCCTTAGGGGTTTTTGCTCTAGCAGGTTCATATGTGATTGGAGTTGCGGCTCTACTCATCACAGCAATTATTCTGTTTCGGGGTTTTCCTTTTGGCAGGTTCGATCCAAAAATCTTTAGAAGCTATTTTAAATTCGCTATTCCCATCTCCATTGCGTCAAGCATATCTTTAATATCTGTAAATGTTGATAAAGTAATGCTACAGCTGTTTTGGAGTGCTAGTGTAGTTGGTTACTACTTTGGTGTACAGAGGGTGATAATTTTTATTATCTCTATATCCACAGCCGTTACAGTGCTGCTTTTCCCCACCCTTTCTCGGTATCACGGCAAGAAAGAGCATGGAGATATAAGGAGATTGACCAGGGCCGCTGAAAGATACGTGTCACTAGTTGTGATGCCCCTAGCGTTTCTGTTAATCGTATTTAGCAGACCCATTCTTAACCTCTTCAGCGGGGATATCGCTGATAACGCCTCAACAGTTCTCCAAATAATGGCGGTATATGCTGTGATATTCTGCTTCTATGCTGTATTTATTAATCAGATTTTGGCGGTAGACAGACCCGGTCTCGGTGCAAAGATAGGTATAACAATAGCTTTGATAAACATCACCCTAAACACCATATTGATACCAAAAGATATCCGAAGCATTGGCATAAACCTCTTTGGTATGGGCGCTGAAGGCGCAGCATTGGCAACAACGATCTCTGCTACATTCGGCCTTATAATATCCAAGTTCTACGCACGAAGACTTACTGGCACAAAATGGAATCCGAGGATTCTGTTGCATTNNAGTGTTTTCGTGGTTGGAGGAGCATGTCTTCTTGGTATGGGGATATACATTGCTGTCCTATGGCTTTTAAAGGAGTTCACAAAGGACGATCTAAAATTGCTTTTGAATATACTGAACCCAAAGGAAATGAAGCAATATGTTGTCTCGGAGCTGAGGGAGAAGAAGAAGAGGCGTTGAATTTTTAAGTGAAAGACGTCGCCTATATGAAATTCTTCTCATGGTGCGAATGTTCAACTTGGAATAATTAGCCGAAAGTATAAACTTAAGTCCTCTACGGGTTTTAGATTTGCGAAAATACAATGTAACATGATACTGTGTACGATGGTGAATCCATTTTTTACATTTCTCCTTGCCAATATTTTGGACTTTGGGGAAGTAATCTTGCAACGACATTTAAAATCTATCTTAACATCCTCACATTACAGCATAAAAAGTTATTTATACTCATAGATAATAGAACTTATAGTTTACGGTCGAGTAGCGGAGGAATAGAGTTGAGGGGCAGGGCTTTAGTTATTAGCTTGTTATTGATTGCTACTGCTTTTGTGATAATGAGTCATATGAACCAGAGGGCGAGCGCCCAGACATTACTTGCAAATGATATTCCCTTACTTGAGGGTGCACCTGTTCCTGATGAATATGATTTTGAAGTTTTGGGCACTTCCCATGCCGTAGTAGGTGTTAGGTCTTTGACTGGAGATGACTTTGATATTGAGGTCTATGAGGATACGACATTTACAACGATGATCGAAAGCTCAACAACTGTTGGCGATGCAGTAGATTTCGTGGTTTTGGATAAGACAACATGGGCAAGTCCGCCGAACAGAGCTGCGAGAGTAACATCAGGGTCAACAAGCTATATTATAGAGATGGAGAATGATGTTGATGATTACACAATTATTGATTCATGGAGCGGTTCAATGGATACTTTTCCTGGCAATCCTGTTCTTGATGTAGGTCCTCCGGGCTCTTGGGATGATGCTTACGTCGCCCATCCTTCAGTTCTTTATGATGGGACAACATATCATATGTGGTATGGAGGCCTTGGTGCAAATGTTAGAATAGGCTACGCGACATCACCAGATGGAATTACCTGGACGAAATATGCGGGAAATCCTGTGTTAAATCCAGGTCCGAACCCTTGGGACTCTGTTCAAGTCCATTATCCAATGGTTCTTTATAATGGAACAGGATTTGAAATGTGGTATTCCGGGTATGACGGTACAAATTATAGAGTAGGATATGCCACGTCACCTGATGGGATTTCGTGGACGAAATATGCTGCAAATCCTGTTCTAAATCTGGGCCTACCTGGATCCTGGGAGGATTTCTACGTTGGTGAAACTTCGGTTCTCAAGGAAGGAGGGATCTATCATATGTGGTATTCAGGCGTTGATAGTAGTGGATATAGTAGAACAGGATACGCGACATCACCGGATGGGATCACATGGACAAAGTATTCTGGGAACCCTGTTCTCGATATAGGGCCTCCTAGTTCTTGGGATGATTATCGTGCCGCAATACCTGAAGTTATCAATGTTGGATCAAGATATCATATGTGGTACACAGGAAATGACGGTACAAATTATAGAATAGGATATGCAACATCATTTGATAAGGTAAATTGGACCAAGAGCCCAGCAAATCCAGTGCTTGATTTGGGACCTCCAGGGTCTTGGGAAGATGTTCATGTCCACTCACCAACGGTTCTCTACGATGGAACAACATATCATATGTGGTACTCAGGCAGTGATGGCCTCAATCTTAGAATAGGCTACGCCACATCAACAGATAAGGATAATTGGACAAAGGTCGCAGCAAATCCAGTGCTTGATCTGGGGCCCCCAGGCTCTTGGGATGATGATCATGTCTATGGTGCTACAGTTCTCTTCGATGGGACAACATATCATATGTGGTATCATGGCTTTGATGGTTTAAATCCCAGAATAGGCTATGCTACATCACCGGATGGCATTATATGGACTAAGAGTGGATCAAATCCTGTGCTTGATATAGGACCTCCAGGCTCTTGGGATGATAACTCAGTCAGCCATCCTACGGTTCTTTACGATGGAGCTACATATCATTTGTGGTATTCAGCTGCTGATGGCTCAAAGATCAGAATCGGATACGCCAATTCATCAGATGGGCTCACATGGACAAAGTATGCAGGAAATCCTGTGCTCGATGTAGGACCTCCAGGCTCTTGGGAAGATAATATTCTTCATTGTCCTATGGTTCTCTACGATGGAGCAACATATCATATGTGGTATCAAGGCCATGACGATTCAAATTATAGGATAGGGTATGCAACATCACCGGATGGGATTACATGGACGAAGTATGCAGGAAACCCTGTCCTCGACCTAGGACCTCTCGGCTCTTGGGAGGATACTCATGTCTTGGAACCTATGGTTCTCTACGATGGAACAACATATTATATGTGGTATGGAGCTGGTGACGGTTCAAATTCCAGAATAGGCTTTGCCACATCATCGGATGGCATTATATGGACAAAGAATCCAGCAAACCCAGTTCTTGATCTAGGGCCTCCAGGCTCTTGGGATGATTTTTTTGTATCAGGACCTACTGTCCTCTATGATGGGGCGACATATCATATGTGGTATGAGGGCCATGATGGTGCAAATTATAGGGTAGGATATGCCAATTTAACAGATGACTTTAATTGGTCAAAATTTGCATTTGCAGAAGTTCTGGACGCCTATGAAATCACAAATATCACTGCAGGCTTCCCATATACGATCACATTGGATGTTCCCTCAACCGTAGATTTGGATCTATTTATCTTCAACGTAACAGGTGGAAGAGATGATGCGGTTGCATCCTCAACAAATATTGGAGCAGGGATAAATGAATCGATAAGCTTCGTAGCACCAACAACAGGTGATTATTTACTGGTGGTAACGAATGAAGACGGTGGAATTGGGACATATAATCTTTCATTCATTGACTATCCTCCGATGATAACAGATGTTACCGCTGTACCCGATCCTCAAGAAGTGTTCTATGCTGTGAACGTTTCCGCGAATATTACAGACAACTACCAACTATTTGGAGCATGGGTTGAGATTTATGATCCTGACGGTGGTTTGGTAGGAAATCTCTCTATGAAATACGATCAAGTAAATGGAAGATATTATTGGAATCAGACTTACAATCTTCTAGGAACATACACTTTCACGATCCGGGCGAATGATACGAGCGATAATTGGGCTTCAGCCTCTGACACATTTATCATTCAAGATACCAATCCGCCCATAATAGCAGATGTTACTGCTGTACCCGATCCTCAAGAGGTGTTCTATGCTGTTAACGTATCTGCGAATATAACAGACAACTATCAATTATTTGGAGCGTGGGTTGAGATTTATGATCCTGATGGAAGTTTAGTAGGGAATCTATCCATGAAATATGACCCAGTAAATGGAAGATACTACTGGGATCAGATTTACAATCTTTTAGGAACATATATTTTCACGATCTGGGCAAACGATACGAGGGATAATTGGGCTTCAGATTCAAGTTCATTTGTAATTCAAGATACGAGACCACCTACAATAACGGATGTTACCGCTGTACCCGATCCTCAAGAAGTGTTCTATGCTGTAAACATTTCCGCAATTATTACAGACAACTATAAACTATTTGGAGCATGGGTGGAGATTTATGATCCAGAAGGAATTTCTGTGGGAAATTTCCCCCTATTTTATTTCCCAGTAAATGGAAGATACTACTGGACTCAGACCTACGATCTTCTTGGAACATACACCTTCACGATCCGGGCGAACGACACGAGTAATAATTGGGCTTCAGTCTCGGACACATTTGTCATTCAAGATACCACTCCGCCCCTGATAGCAGATGTTACTGCTGTCCCGAATCCTCAAGAAGTCTTCGATGTTGTGAACATCTCCGCGAATATAACAGACAACTATCAACTATTCGGAGCATGGGTGGAGATATATGATCCTAATGGAATTTCTGTAGGAAATTTCCCTCTATTTTACGATCAAGAAAATGGAAGATACTACTGGAATCAGACTTACAATCTTCTAGGTACATACACTTTCACAATCAGAGCAAACGACACGAGCGATAATTGGGCTTCAGCCTCTGACACATTTGTCATTCAAGATACAACTCCACCCATGATAACAAATATTACCACTGTTCCGGATCCACAAAAAGTGTTCGGAGCTGTGAATATCTCTGCGAATGTAACAGATAACTATCAACTTTATGGAGTATGGGTTGAGATTCATGATCTTGATGGGAATTTTATAGGGAATTTCTCCATGTCGTATGACACAGATAATGGAAGGCACTATTGGAATCAGACTTACGACATAGTCGGGATTCATAACTTTACAATTTTGGCAAACGATACGAGTGATAATTGGGCTTCAGCTTTAGGTTCATTCATAATTCAACCCACTCTCCCGCCTACCATAAGCGATGTTACTGCAGAGCCTGTTCCTCAAATCGTACGAGAGAAGGTCACGATCTCAGCGATTGTAACGGACGAAGATACAGACTTAGACTATCTTACGGTTAGTGTCAATATAACGAAACCAGATGGAACTCCACTAGGAAATTTTACAATGACTTATAATTCGACAACAGGAAATTACTCATATACTTCCAGCTTCGATATGAAAGGCAATTACACTTTTGTAATATGGGCTAACGACCCAGAAGGCAACTGGGCCACCGAAAATGGGACATTCGTTATGGAACCAAAATCAGAACCACGAGAATTCAACTGGAAACCTATTATCGCACTGATTTTTGCCATAATTCTGCTAATCCTAGGGATTTTAGTTGCGTACTACAGGCCAGTAAGATTCACAGGAATCTTGGAGAGGGATAGATGGTACACTTTCATTGGAGGAGTATTACCATTCGTCATTGCAGAGGTAATTACAGGGATTGTATCGTTCTTTACAGGACTATTAAGCGTTCCTCCAATCCTTGGTGTAGGATTGATCGTGGATTTGATAATCCTAATTGCTGGTATAATAAGCTGCATAGTGATCTACAAGAAAGGCACGACTTTAGATACATATGAAGAAGAGAAACAGCCCCCACCACCTTCGGCACCACCAATGCCGCCTCAACCACAAGCGGCTCCACAATCTAACGCTACTACAGAAATACCTCCTCCACCACCAGATACATCATCTCAACCTCCACCACCACCTCAAGCACCCTATTCTTCAAGAGAACCACCATATGAATCTATTAAGTGGTGTATTCAATAAATATTATATCGATAACTTTTTATATCTAGACATCGCTATTAAATAACATTAGCAGTTCAGATAGGAGGGAGTTAGAAAATGGAGACTATAAAAATATTGGTATTTATTCTTGCTGGGTTGATGATAGTTAGTATTGCACCAAGTATTAAAATTACTGAATCTGAAACAGTGGAAGATGGAGCAATTATGTGGTATGGACATGAGTCGCGATTAGTTTGTATTCAATTAAGCAGCGATGGCCAGACGGCATATTTCACGGAGAGTCCTTTGCTTCAAGAGAATGGAAACCCAATGCCCAGCAATACATTTACAAGCTTAACCATGCTTCAGGATGGATCCCTAATATTGGGTACCATAACAGGAAATAGTTGGCCTTTTGTTTCTAAACTTTATCATATTAAAAGTCCACAATGCAACGGCAATACTTCTTATGCGAAATTACTAGGAACGATGCCAGATCAGATAGGTATCGAAGCCCTTTACACGGATGCATCCAACCGAATCTACGCCATGGATACTGGTGAGCAGGTCAGTTCAAGAGAAGGCAACCGTCTCTTGAGGTTTACAGGCGATGTGTTAAATGGAGATTTCCAGTTTGAGGTGATTACAGATTTATCTCTCTCTGTTCCAGATATTGACGGTCTAGGACCAGGGATCAATAAAACTAATGGATGGGTGGTCGATACTCCGGGTTTTGCAATGGACACTTATAATGTGTACAACGTTGACTATGTAACGGGAACATTTTCTTATGTAGGTAGTTCGGACGGAGTTTATGCAATTCACGCAATCAATGGTAGCTGGTTCTCAGATGGTAAGTCTCGATTGTATGTTATCTCTGGTATTCCACAGGCTGGGGAGAAATTATCTACCCTATACGAGATTAATCCTGATACAGGGAAAACACTTTTAACTTTAGGATCAGGACCATCTGGAACAGGTCTTACTGGTCCCCTTCCACCAGGCCCCAGTGATTTCCCGGATTTTAAAGAATCTCCAGTTGCCGATGCTGGCCCTGACCAGACTGTGAATGAAGGCGATACTGTGCAGTTTATTGGATGCAATTCCAGTGGATCGTTAAATGGCGTACCACCATTCGTAGATCCTAGTGTATTAGCACTGTGGCATATGGATGAAGATTCTGGCTCAACAATTTACGATGTAACTTCAAATAACAACGATGGTATAATCTCCGGGGCAAGTTGGACAACAGGTAAGTTTGGATCTGCTTTGAGATTCGGGGATACTGATCTAGTGTACGAGATACCTGCCTATTTTGATGATTATATTACAACCAACATTACTGTTATGGCTTGGGTTTATTGGGAAGGACCCCATCCAGGGACATACAGTCCAAATTCATATATATTTGATGCCAGGGATTTTGAGGGTACACGTGGAGGATTTATACTCTATCTAGATCCTAGCGGGACGTTAATATTCATACTTCTATATGGAAATACTGCCGGCGATTATCAAATTGTTCAAAGTACATGTAAGGTTCCAATAAAGAGATGGACCCATATAGCAGGTGTCCTTGACTACACCAATGGAGAACTGAAGCTTTATATCAATGGAAATGAAGATACAAGTATTCCTGCAACAAAACCATATCACGATTTTGGCGGAAGCCATTGGGATGTTGCAATAGGGAACAATAGATATGCACCAGGCGACAATAAATGGGCACCATTCAATGGCATTATTGATGAAGTAGTAATTTACAACGAAGCATTAACCACCCACGAACTACCCAGTACCCCCGCAGAAATCATATCCTATAAATGGGATCTCGATTGTAGTGATGGTATTGATTGGGATAACCCTGACGCAACAGGCCCAACCCCGACACATATCTATGGTGATGATGGAGTATACATAGTAACTCTAAAAATCACCGATGAGACAAATGCAACCGATACTGATACATGCAATATTACCGTTATCAATGTCCGACCTACAGTCGCTGCTCTTCCTGAGGTTACAATCAACGAATTCGAGATCGTAACTTTAACAGGTCATGCCATTGACCCGGGTTCAGATGACTTGACATTCACATGGAATTGGGGATATGCGCCTTGGGGCGATAAAACAACGATATATTACAATGATGGTTTGGGGCCTGATCCGTTTCCGAGCCCCACTATTAACCCAAGAAATGTCACAGAAGATAAAACATGCCAGTATGGTGATGATGGTGTTTTTGCAGTCACTCTTATAGTATCAGATGATGATGGTGGATTAACGACAGTTAGGACTAACGTGACTGTAAATAATGTAAATCCAACTGTAACCATCGAATCTGTAACCATGGATGTAGAAATCGGCCTAAGGGTGGCAGGCTCCAAATGGAGCAACGTTGCTATGACACTTTACGAGGATGACCAGGTAATCGGATATATTGAAGTGGAAAGATGGCCAGGCAAACCTAACGATAATCCTACCTATGAGAACCCAGCACTCCCAACAACCTTTGATATGACAAAGAGCTACAGGGCAATAGTAACCTATGATCCTTATCCTGATAAAGGAGACAAAATCAAAGGTGACCAGCCAAACAATGGTAAGGACAAAAAAGATAATGCAGGAAACCCAGTCTGGATCGTGCTAAGGTTTGAGGACGGTTCTGAGGAAAGGATTCCCCACACCTTCAACACCCAACAAAGTAAGAAGAGGGACAGCGACCATTGGAACCATGTTGAGCCCTGGGAGGTGGATTTAATGAGTTGTCTGATAGGGCATCCATTTGAGATTACCGCTCATGTCACAGACCCTGGTAGTGATGATGAAACACTTACCTACCATTATGTTTCACAGAGCGCTAAAGTAACATATCTGAACAATCCGCCGAATCCTGATTCCCATCCCTCACCAGAAGTTAATCCAAGGGACGTTACTGACAGCACGATTCTTACTTATGAGGGCCCGGCCACACTGGTTCTCACGGTAGAGGACGATGATAGTGGTACAGTCTCAGTGAGTTTGGGTATAGCTTAGTCTATGGGGGTTTCTCATTCCTTTTGCTCAGAACTATATCGTTTTTTATAGGAGAATTGTTCTTTCCACCAATTCGAGGTATAGCAATATACTTCGTCACTCCGGCACTCTCAAGGGAATTAACAAAGGACGATATAAGATCGTTTTTGAATGTAGCGAACTCATAGGAAATGAAGCAATATGTTGTCTCGGAGCTGAGGGAGAAGAAAAAGAGGCAATAATCCTTACGCATAGGAAAACACCTCGTTCAATTTGACTTTCCTACATCGAAAATTTCCTTAAGTTGGTTGCATTTATGAATTCTATCAAAGGGTTCCTCAATACAACATCCTTTCGTATAATTTTATAAGCTTAGGTATGTGATACTCAATGGTATATTCCTCTTTATTTCCTATATAATATTTTTTTCCGATTTTAGAATGGATATCTTTTACTTCGTCTAGGACAAAACCACAATTACGTCTCTTAACGAAATCAGACAAAGAATCATACGGTGAAACAATTACCGGTAAATCACTGACAAGATATTCAAATATCTTATTTGGAATTGCCACATGTAATAATCTTTCGTTAAATGGCGCCAATAATACCAAACCGAAGTTAAATTTGGTTAGTTCTGTATACAACTTTGAATAAGGTAATGGTTTGTGTATATGAAAATAGTGATTTTTCTTAGCCGTATTTTCTAAGGATAATCTAACCGACGAATTGAACAAACCATAAATGTGTACATGGATATGTTCATCCGTTATCTTTGTTAAAGTAGGCAGAATATTTCGATGACCCATATCTACACTTATTGCACCCACATAAACAGTATGAATTTCCCCATCCTTTTCACTAAGTTTAGGTAACTTTTTTGTGGGTATATCTTTTCTTAATACTGCATTTGGGATAACTATACTTTCGCCACAGAAATTATATATTTTCTTTACCTCAGTAAGCATATATTTGGAAGTGTATACTATTCCCTCTACATTTTCATGCACATATTTCTCCCACATCATATCTCTTTGGAATAATCGTTTTCGAAGGCGAGTATCTAAGCCCAATCTCTCAATAAATTTCCCCTTTATCCAACCACCATAATTGGTAGTATCATATAAACTCGATGTATCAAAAACCTCATGTATCATAGGAATTTCTGTATACTCTTTACTAATGAAACCAAGATCATCTGGTGGTCCATGACTGTGGATAATATCTATTCTATTTTTTGTTGTAATTTTTTTCAATTTTTTACCATATATCTTATTGAAACCGTTATAGTACCTGACAAAATAATCAAAACCTGGCAATCTTAGATTTATTAAATGTGTTGGATTAGCAAAAGCGTAGCCTAAATTGTCATATATCGTAGGTACTTTACGCCTTACAATAAGCATATATTCGATATCGTTGTAATTTTCCATCACACTACTGAATATTTTATAAGTTCTTCCACAGATACCATGTTGAAGGCTAATTATCCTCAGAATATTCACCCCGTTGTTCTACTTTCTAAGTTTATACTTTACTTTGATCAAG
>JABAOH010039998.1_pt1 | contig 14600 bp, 11 predicted proteins | sample 7062181 | NCBI WGS metagenome assembly JABAOH01 (sample SAMN14538630, study PRJNA623070) | marine sediment metagenome | biome: marine biome [ENVO:00000428]; feature: marine pelagic biome [ENVO:01000023]; material: deep marine sediment [ENVO:00002113]; isolation source: pool of 5 deep marine... | reverse complement strand
ACAGAGACAGCCACAGGGATAACAAGGACAGCCATGATAGATATGGATTTTTCAAGAACAGCCCACTGCTTATCTGTTCCTTTCCAATTTAAAGCAAGTATTCTGTAGAAAAGTTTCTTTGTTTTGCCTTTTAACTTATCTCTCATCAAGGCTATGTCAGGGATTAAAGGCAAATAAAGATATATGGCGCTCGCTGTTAAATAAATTGAAATGCTCACAACATCCCAGAGCAAAGGAGAACCCAATTTGCCGTCGGTAAAAACCTTAAACATTCGATCCGGCCGGCCCAAATCAGTAACTATGTTGAAAACGCCAAAAAAGAGCACCAGAACAGTTATAACTTCAGCCGAACGAGTTATGGCTCTTCTCCATTCCGCGCGAGCTAAACGAAGGATGGCTGAAATTAGAGTACCTGCATGGCTGATACCGATGAAAAAGACAAAGTTAGTTATGTAAATTCCCCAAAATATGGGGTGGTTTAAGCCTGTTATCCCCAATCCACGATTAAGCTGCAGTATCCAGGCCAGTACGCCGATTAAGATAACGACCACGAGAATAAAGACTACCATGTAAAATCTCTTGCCCGTATGAAGAATAGGTCTGAGAATGGGCATATCTTCTTTGGCTACATCACCGATAAGAAGATTATCCGACTTATCCATGCCATTCTCCCTCAGTAAGGTAAAACACTTTGGGTTCAGTTCCTAATTCTTCTAAAAGACGAAATACCCGAGGCCCCTTGGAAAGTTGGGCCACTACACTCTTTGGATCATCCAAATCTCCAAAATATATAGCTTCAGTCGGGCACGTCTGAACACAGGCAGGAACATAATCATCTGCTTTAAGGGGTCTATTTTCTACTCGCGCTTTCTCTCTGGCTTTCTGGAGTCGGTGATGGCAGAAAGTACATTTCTCAACTACTCCCTTGTTCCGAATGGAAACATCAGGATTTAAATATTTTTCCATCTCCTTAGGCCATTCAGGAGTATACCAGTTGAAATATTTTAAGGTGTAAGGACAGTTATTCGTACAATAACGACATCCTATACACTGGGTGTAGACCTGGGCAACCATTCCTTCTCTATTTTTGTATGTGGCCCCTACCGGGCAGACTTTTACACAGGGAGGATTATCACAATGCATGCAAGGCCTGGGAATAAACCTGGCTCTCAATTCAGGGTATTCTCCCTCCATCATCGGCAAAACAGACATCCAGGAAATAATTCTTTTACGGGCTGCCTCTTTGGGTGAAGAAAAAGGAATATTGTTTTCTGCTTTGCAAGCAACAACACATGCTTGACAGCCGGTGCACCTATCCAGGTCAATAACCATTCCCCAGCGTGGCATTTTTTTCTCCATTGTTATGCTTTATAAATCTTTACTCGGGCTGAATATCTCGCAGCTAAACCCGTCAACTCATCAAATTCAGTTGGTATCAACTCAATGGGATTAATCCCTCTGTTTTTAGCCCATCGACCAAGAGCTTTATGCCCCAAGCCATAAGGAATACTAACCACATCAGGCATAGCCCCCTGATAAATCTTGGCCTTAACACGAAGTTTTCCATAATCAGACTCCACCCATATCAAATCATTATCTTTAATCCCTAATTCAGCGGCTGTGTGAGGATTAACCTCAGCCCATGATTCCCAGGTCATATTAAGGTGAAAGCCCATAATCTCTTGAAACCAGGGCTGGTCAGCGCCATGGTCATTAGATAAAGTGAGGGGTTGATATATGTATAAATAAAGGGGATATTCCTTCGCATCCCCTTTAAACCGCGGCTCTTCATAATGAGGCATAAAAACATCATCTCCCTTCGCTTCTATCTTTAGATTATTCAGAAATGCTTCTTTTTTATCTTTGCTGCCTTTCCCAAGATCCTCGGCGATTTTTTCTATCTTTTCTTTAAACAATTGAGAATAAAACTCAAATCTTCTCGAAGGAGACCTAAACACAAAACTCCTTACTCCATAACCATAGGCTGGATCCCACCATCCTCCTTTTCTCATTAGTTCATCTTTAAATTCACGGGCAGAGGTGAATTGAGGTACCCACCAGCCACGCTCTTCAAGGAGTCTTAATTGTGTTTCTTCAAAGGAATCAGCAAAAATAACTCCCCTTCGAGCCCTAAAAAGATTATCAATCTTATACAGGAGAAAGTCTTTTGAACTTCTCCAGGGAAAATAGCCTGCGAAAGATGATCCCATTCTTTGAGCTAAGTCTAGCATGACATCTTCTGTAGGCTTGGCATTGAAGAGATTTTCTAGAGCTGGTTTTCCTATTCCTAACACAGAAATTTTAGAAACAGGAGAACTCTCTGCATACTGCCATTTTTCAAGATAGGTTTTGTCCGGAAGAACAAGGTCGGCATATTGAGTGCTCTCATCCATAAAAGAGGAAAAGCTAACTATAAAGGGAATTTTTCCAAAGGCCTTTCGGTATCCTTCTGAATTTGGCGATGAAAATACAGGATTAGATTTATACAAAAGAAGCAAATTAGCAGGATACGGTTTTCCCTTAAGAATATTATCTGGTATCAATGATGGCGTCGAGGACGCTACAGGGAATCGTCCATTTTCTGAGCTGTCTATTCTAGGCTGCAAAAGGCTCTTTCTTGTCGCCTCATCAATTTTCACAGAAGGTAAATTTTGAAGAGGAACTTTTCTCTGGGCTAAGACTCCCCCTAGTACATCAATGCTTCCCACCAATGCGTTTAAAGAATGAATGGCCAAGGCATTATACAGACCATTAGAATAATTAGTGGAATTATTATCAACGACGGCAACTGACGGCTTATTGGTAGCAAATTCTTTGGCAATGGAGACAATTGTATCAACCGAAACTCCGGTAGTTTCTGAGACAGGACCTAATCGATATCTATTTGAAACCAAGCTCTCAAATCCAGACCGAGTATTCCCGTCTTTGTCTTTCCAATCTTTAAAGCCAAAGGTAAACTTCTCGATAAAATTTCTATCATATAGCCTTTCTTTTATGATGACATAGGCAATCCCTAAGGCGAGCATCCCTTCTGTACCCGGCTCAACGGGAATCCAGCTATCTGAGCGAGATGCAGTTATAGAAAATCTAGGCTCAACCTGGACTATTTTTGCCTTCTTCCCGGGCCTTCCTTGTCTTAAAAAGGCATAAGCTCTCATGGATTGAACAGGCGAGGGCCAAGAGGACAGAAAGCTACTGCCAAAGGAAAGTATGTAATTGCTGTTTTCAAAATCATAAGCCAATAGGTTATCAATCCCCTGGGTAAGATAAAATGCCTGGATAAGACTCATGTTGGAATCATCACCGAAATAATTAGGAGAGCCGAAAACATTCATGAACCTTTCGAAAATCTCATCCATCATTCCTCTTTTTTCTCCATTCATCAAAACGAGCTTATGGGCTTCACCAGAGTTCTTTAATTCCTTCAACTTGGAAAACAACGTTTCCAAGCCCTCTTCCCAACTTATGCTCTGCCACTCACCAGATCCTCTGCTCCCTATTTTCTTCATTGGAGCTTTGATTCTATCAGGGTTGTAAAGCACCTGAAGCCCAGCTTGGCCTACGGGACAAAGTCTTCCGCGATTAACAGGATGAGCAGGATTCCCTTCAATTTTCACAGCTTTTCCATCAACCACCCTGACTAATATACCACATCCTCCAGGGCAGGCTTGGCAAATAGATTGGACCCAGTTTTCAATCATAGGAGACCATTGATCTTTTCTCAATGATGAATGATAAGGTCCTGACGTACAATCGAGGAGGGAAAAACTCAGAGCTGATCCTCCCATAATTTTGAGAAAATCTCTTCTTTTTAAGCTCATTTATTCGTGCTCTTATGTACTTCTTGGAAAAACAAATTCAATTTTCATTTATTTATGACAGGCTATGCAATCGTTATCAGCTTCTTTTTCTTCATGACACTTCATACATTTATTCATTGTTATTTTAAGCGGCTTGGAAGGAGGACGAGAACTTTCGCCAATATCACCATGGCAAATATTGCATTCGATTTTTCCGATGATAACATGCATTCTGTGGGAAAAATAAACATCTTCTGGTACTCGATAGAGCCTTTCCCAGTCGATTTCTTCTCCAGACTTAATGTATTCTATTAATTTCCCTTCTTCTTTGCTCTCTCCAAGAGGTTCTTCATGGCAGCTTAAACAAGTCTCCAAAGTTGGTTTTCCTGAAGAAGCATGTTCTTTATAATATGGATGGCAGTCCAGGCACTCTAAGTCATTTTCTGCATGGATCTTATGATTAAAAGCAATAGGTTGCCTTACTCCACCCCAATCAAACCCAAGAATGACAGCCAAGACAATAATCAATAATATTGCCCCTCCAAAAAAAATAAAAATTCTACTACTCGAAACCTTAATTCTTCCTAATATTGACCTATTCATGTTTTCCAGACTTTAATTTCTTAGTTTCCCTCCAAAAAAATGTCCTTCAGCCCTTTCTTGACTTTTATCTTACAAGAGTAAGCCAGCAGAGTTGAAAAAACCACTAGATAATCAATATTACTATATTTATAGGAAAAATAACAATTTTAATTTGAAATTCTATCAAAGAACACTAAAAATTGTTAATTTATAAGAAGATTAATATTATCCACAACTCAAGATATATGTCTTTAACAGTATTTTTAAAGCGCCATAAAATGCATCCATTTTGAATTAATCATTCTTGATTGCCAGGAGGAGAATTGATAAAATTCATGACAAACAATATAATAATTTAAAAAAGAAGATGGTCATAGCTGAATTTTCAATTTTTCCCACAAGCGAAGGGGCATCAGTAAGTAAGTATGTCAAAGAAGCAGTAGAAGTCATTGAAGGATCTGGGCTGAAGCATGAAACCGGCGGAATGTCCACAACCATAGAAGCTCCTGATTTGGACACTTTGTTTAAAGTCATAGAAAAGTGCCATGAGGCCATGGTGAAAATGGGAGCCAAGAGGATTCATATCGACCTTCGGGTAGACCACCGTCTGGACGTGGAAGCCTCTATCGAATCAAAACTTAAAGCAATCGGTAAAAGATAGGTTTATTCCCCCAAAAAGAAACGCCTTAGTTCCTTTCGCGCAGGAGAGGCCTTGTTAGGCAAGTGGGACCGCCAGCCCCTTTTGCAGAAATCTCTTCGCCTCTATACTCCCAGACCCCAACGCCCTTATCCTCCAGCATCTGCTTTGTCTGAGAATTACCGGAGATCATTATGCATTTTCTGGGAGAAACAGAGAGAATGTTGCAGGCCATGGTCTCAAACTCAGAATCTGGTACTTCAAGAAGTTGGATTCCTCGTCGCTGGAGCCTCTCTCTGAAGGGAACAGGAAGAAGTTTTGAATAGACTACGGCTAAATCGTGATCGACCGGGCTGATTATAGACATCAGATGGAGGACATCACCGGGCCCTTTCCAGGGCGGCAAGGGAACGATAATAAATTCATCAACAAAGTCCCTGGTGAGCTCCTTCAGCTGGCTGATACCTTCCTCGTTTGTGCGGTCGCCTAGACCCACAGCAAGGGTGCGTTCGTCTATCCAAACCACATCCCCTCCTTCCAACTTTCCTTCTCCAATAATAGAGCCGAGAATGGGAATGCCCAATTTAAGGAGAAACTGTCCAGCAGCTTGAGGCTCTGCACGACGCCCCTCCTTTCCCATGCTACACAATATGGCCCCTTTATTCGCGATGATCACAGGATCATGAACATATATGGAATCAAGCCCAGTCTTATCATTCTGCGGGAGATAATGAATCTCAGGGATAAACTTCTTCAGAAACTCGACGAAATTATCATACTCCTTGAGTGCCTTATCATAGTCTGGACAAGCCAAATAATTCAGTTCTTTCCATTGAAACTGAATATTATCTTGATTCATGAAGGCATCTTTAGGGTGTTTAAGCAAAACACTTTTTATCTGATCAACCTCTGAATGGCCACCAAATCTCATTATTTTTTCTCGTTAAATATCATCATAAGTTTAGAAGTTTGGTCCCGGTTTCCTTTCTTTTGTTTAAGCCGTTTGGTCAAGATCTTTCTTAACTGATTTATCTATGATTCCTCCGCCTACAACCACATCTTTGTCATAAAAAACTACAGATTGGCCTGGAGTTATAGCCCTTTGTGGTTTCTCGAATTCCACCAAAATCTGGTCTGTATCCTGAGGAGAAAGGAACGCTTTGGTTTCCTTGTGCTTGTATCTGATTTTAGCTCTCACCTTGAGCGGCTTAGTTATTTTATCCTTAGAAATCAAGTTTACTTGAGAAGCTAAAAGAGTATTCCCGTAAAGCTGGTTGGAAGGCCCGATAACTATTGTGTTTTTATCACTATTTATGGATAAGACATAAAGCGGTTGGGAAGCAGCAATTCCCATTCCCTTCCTTTGGCCTATGGTAAAATGCGCGATTCCCTCGTGCTGACCTAAAACTCGATTCCCGAGATCTACTATGGGCCCGGAGCGGAACGCTTCAGGAATTCTTTGGCGAAGAAATCCCGAATAATCGTTATCAGGAACAAAACAGATCTCCTGGCTTTCAGGTCTCTGAGCCACAGGGAGGCCTAATTTCTGAGCTTTTTCTCTCACTTCTTTTTTTGTGAAATTGCCGATTGGCATCAGAGTGCGAGAGAGCTGCTTCTGTGTTAATGGATACAGGAAATAAGACTGATCTTTCTGTCTGTCTTTTCCCTTTTTGAGAAGATACCGCCCTGATCTAGTATCGTATTCGACACGAGCATGGTGGCCCGTCGCTAGAAAATCTGCTCCAAACGCTTTGAGCTTCTTCATCAGAAAATCGAATTTAATATACTGATTGCAGCGGATGCAAGGATTGGGAGTACTGCCTTTGGAATATCCCTCACAGAAGTCGGCAATCACACTCTTCTCGAACTTATTCCTAAAATCAACAACGTAGTGCGAGATTCCCAGAGAGATGGCAACGCGATGAGCATCTTCTGTTGCTTTCCACCCGCAACAGCTCCTTAGATTCTCAGAAATGCAGTATTGCTTGGGCAAAGAAAAAAGCTTCATCGTTAATCCGATGACATCATATCCCTGTTCTTTGAGCAGAGCTGCTGCCACCGAGGAGTCCACTCCCCCGCTCATGGCTACAACTACTTTTTTTCTCTTCATCTTCTTCTAATCTATTAAGAAACCAATTATCTAAAGGTGCGCTTGATAAATCAAGCCCTTACATAAGATGAATCAAACCCATACAAAAAAAATGGTGGATTTTCAAAATAAGAATATGTAAAATAACAAAAATGTTTGCCGATTTTTCGGAGACCTTAAGCACCTGAGATGGCTTCGAAAAAGGCCATTCTTGTTTTAGAGGGGGGAGCATTTTTCATCGGACAATCCATAGGTTTCGACGGCGAAGCTCAAGGAGAAATCGTCTTCAACACTTCCATGTCCGGCTACCAGGAAATCCTCACAGACCCATCTTACAAAGGCCAGATAGTCACTATGACCTACCCCCTTATCGGAAACTATGGTTGCAATCTTGAGGATGTGGAATCACTGCATCCCTGGGTAGAAGGCTTTGTCATCAAAGAGCTTGCTTCCCTTCCCTCCAACTGGAGGAAGGAAGAAAGCCTTTCAGATTACCTGAAAAGAAACAAAATCGTCGGCATCCAGGGTATTGATACCAGAAAATTAACCAAAATTATTCGTACCGGAGGCGCCCAAAGAGCCTTAATCTCAACTAAAAACCATGACATAAAAGCTCTTATCCGCCGCGTAAAAAAAACACCCTCTATAGTCGGACTCGACTTGGTCAAGGAAGTCACAACCTCCAAAGCCTACAGATGGCGTGAAGGAATCTATAATTGGTCAAAAGGCTACTCGGCAAAAAAGAGATTCAAATATTTTGTCGTTGCCTACGACTTTGGAATTAAGAGAAATATTTTAAGAAACCTTGTTTCAAATAATGTTGATGTCCTCGTGGTTCCTGCTCAGACATCCTGGAAAGAAATCATGAAAATGAAGCCTGATGGAGTTCTTCTCTCCAACGGGCCTGGGGATCCTGCTCCTGTAGATTACGCCATAGATAACATCCAAAATTTAATCGGAAAAATTCCTATCTTTGGAATCTGCCTCGGTCATCAGCTTTTAGGTCTTGCTCTCGGAGGGAAAACTTTTAAGCTTAAATTCGGCCATAGAGGAGCAAACCATCCTGTAAAAAATTTAGAGACAGGTTCCATTGAAATAACCTGCCAGAACCATGGATTCGCTGTGGATATCGATTCCTTAGAGGGACTGGCAAAATTAACCCATCTCAACCTCAACGATATGACTTCGGAAGGACTGTCTTTAAAGGATAAGTTCCTCTACTCAGTCCAGTATCATCCAGAAAGCTCTCCTGGACCCAGAGATTCAAGATATCTTTTCCAAGATTTCATCCATATGATGGAGGATTTTAGAGGAAAATAAAGTGCCGAGACGAGAAGACATCCAGTCTATCCTGATCATTGGCTCTGGGCCTATCATAATCGGCCAGGCCTCTGAATTCGATTATTCAGGAACTCAGGCTCTCAAGGCTTTAAAAGAAGAACAATATAAGGTCATTCTGGTCAATTCCAATCCAGCCACGATCATGACCGATCCCGAGTTTGCAGACCGCACCTATCTTGAGCCGTTAACAGTCGAGTACCTGGAAAAGATAATCCAGAAAGAAAATCCCGATGCCCTTCTTGCCACCTTGGGCGGTCAAAAAGCCTTGAATCTATCTCTCGAACTTGACGATGAAGGGATCTTGGATAAGCACAAGATTCAGCTAATAGGAGTCACCACAGACTCCATAAGAAAGGCAGAAGACAGGATGTTATTCCGACGCTCGATGGAAAAAATCGGGCTTGAAGTTCCAGAATCAGGCTACGCCTCGAATCTCAAGGAAGCCGTGGACATCGTGAAGAAGATTAAATTTCCAGTGGTCATCCGCCCCTCGTTTACTTTGGGAGGAACAGGCGGCAACATCATTAAGAACTGGGATGACTTTTATAAATTCGTTCCCCTTGGCCTTGCTATAAGTCCTATTTCAAGAGTACTTATCGAGAAGTCCATAATAGGCTGGAAAGAGTTTGAGTTGGAGGTTATGAGGGACAAAAAAGATAATGTCGTAATCGTCTGCCCTATCGAAAACTTCGATCCCATGGGAGTCCATACAGGTGACTCTGTCACTGTGGCCCCAGCCCAGACCCTGACTGATAAGGAATACCAGAGGTTAAGGGACGCCTCTATTGCCATCATGAGAGAGATTGGGGTAGAGACGGGCGGCTCTAACATTCAATTCGCCATAAATCCTTCAGACGGGCAGATGTTAGTTATCGAGATGAATCCTAGGGTGTCCCGCTCCTCAGCCTTAGCTTCAAAAGCAACTGGCTTCCCCATCGCTAAGATGGCGGCGAAACTGGCCGTAGGCTATACCCTGGATGAGATTTTAAACGACATCACAAAAAAGACTCCTGCCTGTTTCGAGCCTGCTATCGACTATGTCGTGGTCAAAATCCCTCGATTTGCTTTTGAAAAATTCCCCGAGGAAGAGCCTGCCCTCACCACTCAGATGAAATCAGTAGGAGAGACAATGGCAATCGGCCGAACCTTTAAAGAAGCCCTCCAAAAGGCGATTCGATCTCTCGAGATAGATCGTTGGGGATTCGAGGAAAAATATAAGAAACTTGATAAAAAGGCATTTAATGAAGATCGTGCTCGACCGAATGCCGAAAGACTCTGGTTTATTGCTGATGCTCTTAGAGCTGGAATAGATGTTACGAAGATTAGCGAACTCACTCAAATCGACCCTTTCTTTATCCAGAATATCAAAGATATAGTTGATTTTGAAAAAAAACTTAAATCCTCGAGAAAGAGCTCGTTGAATCATGATATCCTTCGAAGAGCTAAGGAGCTGGGATTTTCCGATAAAAGAATAGGAGAGCTCGCAGGCTTAAAAGAAGCCGAAGTCAGAAAAATGAGAGAGAAAGCAAAGGTGTTCCCTGTCTGGAAAGTAGTCGATACCTGCGCTGGCGAGTTCGAGTCTGAAACTCCATATTTCTACTCTACCTATGAAGAAGAAAGCGAAGCCTCAGAAATCAACCAGAAAAAAGCTATTATCCTTGGTTCTGGCCCGAATAGGATCGGGCAGGGAATTGAGTTTGACTACTGCTGCGTTCACGGTGTTTTTGCCTTGAGAGATTTTGGCTATAAGGCCATCATGATAAACTCCAACCCTGAAACAGTCTCCACTGATTATGACATTTCTGACCGCCTTTATTTTGATCCAGTAACTCTGGAGGACGTACTCTCTATCTATCATAATGAAAAACCAGCGGGGATCATTGCTCAGTTTGGCGGACAAACCCCTCTGAAAATTTCGTTAGGATTGTGGAAAAACAAAGCAAGAATACTGGGAACAAGCTCCAAGGCCATCGACGAAACAGAAGACAGAGAAAAGTTTGAAAATTTCTTGAAAAGACTGAACTTGAAGCGACCAAGAAACGGCATGGCCAGAAATTCATCCCAGGCATTAAAAATTGCCGAAAAAATTGGATACCCTATCCTTGTCCGTCCTTCCTACGTCCTTGGAGGCCGGGCTATGAAAGTCATCCACAATGAGGAGGAGCTGGAAAAATATGTAAAATCCATCCGAGAGTACTGCACAGAATACGCCATCCTTATCGACGAATTCATCGAAAATGCCGTGGAGCTTGATGTTGACCTTCTCTGCGACGGTGAGGACGTTTACATAGGAGGGATCTTGGAGCATATCCAGGAAGCAGGTATCCATTCTGGAGACGCGACTATGGTCACCCCTCCTTATTTTCTTGCTGATAGAGTGATTGAGGAAGTTAAGCGTCAGGTAACTCTCATGGCCAAGGAGCTTCAAATCTTAGGGCTGATGAATGTTCAGGTTGCAGTCAAAGGAACCACAATCTATATATTAGAAGTCAATCCCAGGGCTTCGAGGACAGTTCCCTTCCTCTCCAAGGCTACAGGAGTTCCGATGGCTAAGATAGCTACCCAGCTCATTTTGGGGAAAAAGCTCAGGGAAATAAACATAACACAGCGCCCTCAAGACCTTTATGCTGTGAAAGAGGCTGTCTTTTCTTTTGATAAATTCATGGAGGTTGATCCTATCCTCGGGCCTGAGATGCGCTCTACAGGGGAATCTATCGGAATTGACAGCCATTTTCCGATGGCTTTCCTCAAAGCTGCTGAAGGGGCAGGGTTCCATCTTCCCGAGGAAGGGAGAGTTTTCGTCAGTGCTCCAGATGAAGATAAACCAAAGATTATACCTATCGTAGAAAAACTCGAGCAACTTGGATTTAGCCTGGTGGCGACTGAAGGAACCACTCAGTATCTCCAAAGACACGGCTTTCGCGTGGATACTATCGGCAAGGTTTTTAAGGAAAAAAGAAACATCCTTGAGGATATAAAAGAAGGAAAAGTAGGGATGATCTTTAATACTCCCTCTGGAATTCATGAATGGAGTGATGCTCGAATGATCAGGAAAGTAGCCTTTTCTTATCGCATTCCCTGTTACACAACCATCCCTTCAGCCAGTGCTGCCGTAAAGGCTATAGAGATGAGAAGAAAGACCTCTCCTTCCCTCTACTGCCTCCAGGATATCCATTCAGGCTAATCTGTTTCTCTTAGCTTCTTGCTCTAGGACTTACTCCTTTCGCTGTTCATTAACTTATAATTGATAGCGAAGAAATCACGTAAGCTAACAAAAAAGTAGCCTGTCCCCTTTTTTACGCATTCTCGAAGTCAATTTTCTTCCTATTATGGCATCAATCCTGTCGCCTATCATTTTTGACACTAAATTCTTGCCGTGCTATAAATTTTTTTGGGGCGGAGTAAAGAGCTATGCCTTTGAATATAAAACTAGACAGTATATAAGAAATGCATCACTTTGGAGAAAAATCATGACTTTAAAAAAACAGGATAGTAAAAAAGCGAACAGAAAAGAATCTTCCTACACTTACAGGCTTTTAAAAACCTGGGCAGAAATAAACCTTGGAGCTGTTCGTTTTAATATAAAAAATATTCAAAAGAAACTGGGCAAAGACATTGATTTAATGGCAATAGTGAAATGCAATGCCTATGGGCATGGAGCCATCGAAGTTTCCAGGCAAGCCCTTGATCTTGGAGTAAAGGCTCTGGGTGTTTCCAGTCTGTATGAAGGAATTGAGCTTAGAGATGTTTTTAAGGATGTTCCTATAATAGTCTTAAGCTCAGGGATGAGCGGGCAGGCTGAAGAATTCATCGAGTACAATCTCTCACCGGTTGTCTGTTCATGGGAGATGACAAACGCCCTGGCAGATGCGGCAAGAAAAAGAGGAACGCGGGCAAATGTTCATATAAAGGTCGATACTGGTATGGGACGTATTGGAGTATGGCATGAGAGGGCGGATGAGTTTATTAGGCAGGTTTATAAGATGCCAGACATTGAAATAGAAGGCGTCTGTTCTCATTTTGCAACCTCAGATGAACAGAATTTAGATTTTGCAAGAAAGCAGTTTGATTGGTTTAATCGCTGTCTGGAAAAAATCAAAGATTTGCCGATAAGGTTTAAGCATATCTCCAATACCGGAGCAATATTTAACCTTCCAGAAGCCCATCTGAATATGGTACGGCCGGGTTTATCAATTTATGGTGTAAGCCCTTCTGAGTATGTCAAAGGCGCCGAGAAGCTCAGGCCAGCTCTATCTCTAAAAACAAAAATTGCCTTTTTAAAGTCCATTCCCAAAGGAAGGACACTTAGTTATGCCAGGACGTATAAAACAAAAAAGCAGATGAAAGTAGCAACGCTGCCTGTTGGCTACGGAGATGGATATCCCCTTTCTCTTTCAAACAAGGGTTATGTTCTTATAAGGGGGAAAAAAGCTCAAATACTCGGGGCTGTTACCATGGACCAGATCATGGTGGATGTGACCGGTATAAAAGATGTTAAGACTGAGGATGTTGCCGTTCTAATTGGAAAACAGGGTAACGAAGAAATAACGGCAACAGAAGTCGCCAGAATTGCGGGCACTGTTCCCTACGAGATATTCACTTCGATAAACAAGAGAGTCCAGAGAATTTACTCGGGTAGAGATTAATCCATGATTAAAAGGTGGGCTTGATAAATCAAGCCCCTACAAGAAAACACTCCAACAATTCAAAAAAAAGAAGGGCTTGATGAATCAAGCCCCTACGTAAAGAATCCTCTTAATCAAAGTTAAAAGGTGGATTTGATGAATCAAACCCCTACAAATATCACTTTTTAACCTCTTCTTTTTTAGCTCCCATCTTCTTGTGCATTTCTTTCATCTGGGAAGCCATTTCCTGAAGTTTCTTCACAACTTCTGCATCTTTTGAGGTCAATGTCACGGCAATCCCATCTTTTAAATTCTCCACTTTCATTTCAACATCCTCGCCGCTCATCACACCCGCCATGGAGCAGCAGGCTTTCATTTCGCCTTCTTTGTGCATATGTTCTTTTTCCATGTGTTCCATGTGCATCATCTTCTCTTTATGCATCATTTTCTTCTCTAAATTCATACCGCACTTTGAGCACTTGCCAGGTTTATCTGACTTAACCTCAGGGTGCATGGGGCAGGTATAGACTTCTTTCATCTCCGCTTCTTTCTTGAGATACTTTTCGGGATTCTTTGCGAAATTCTCTTTGCATCCTTCAGAGCAGAAATAATAGGTCTTACCCTCGTGCTCATAAGTAGCTTTCGCCTCAGATTTTTTGAACTCGTTATGGCATACAGGGCATACGACTTTTTCTTCGGCTTGCTGTTGAGCGATTCCACTTATGACCAGGACAAATGAAAGAGCTAAAAACAATGTTAAAACTTTTGAATGTTTAGTCATTCAATCCTCCTAAAGTTAGTTAAATTTTATTCTTACCTACTTGATAGGTTTTGTCAAGGCTAAAACACGTATTAAGATATAAATCCTATCACTTGCGAAACACATTAAATTAAAGCAGTCAGAAAATTTTTCTTTCTCTGAGTCATCATCATTTCTCTCCAGTTTGCTCTTTTTTCAATCTTCCTTTGAGAATCCAGGTGAAGATAACAGGAACGATTATAAGATTTAATATTGTGGATGTGACCATCCCTCCCACTGTAGGTGTAGCGATGGGCTTCATAATTTCTGCCCCGCTTCCAGTGCTTATTAAAATTGGGATAAGAGCAAGAATTGTCGTTGCGGTTGTCATGACTATTGGCCTGACTCTGAGCATTCCAGCCTGGACCACGTTTTCAACAAGATCTCCACCCTTCCTTGTATGCTCAACCAAGAAATCCATCATCACCACTCCTGCTTCAACTGCAACTCCAAAAAGAGCGATATAGCCAACCCAGACAGCAGTGCTGAACTTAAATCCGAGAACGAACTGAAGCCAAACTCCCCCAATGAAGGCAAAAGGGAGAGAGAGAATCAAAATTATGGCAGCTGAAAACCGTTTGAACTTGATGTAGAGCAAAAGAAAAATTATGAAGATGCAGATGGGAACTACCGTCATCAATCGCTTCCTGGCCTGCATTTCGTACTCATACTGGCCGCTCCAGGATATATAGTACCCTGGGGGAAGATCCAGATTTTCACTTACAAT
>JABAOH010069865.1_pt2 | contig 14602 bp, 13 predicted proteins | sample 7062181 | NCBI WGS metagenome assembly JABAOH01 (sample SAMN14538630, study PRJNA623070) | marine sediment metagenome | biome: marine biome [ENVO:00000428]; feature: marine pelagic biome [ENVO:01000023]; material: deep marine sediment [ENVO:00002113]; isolation source: pool of 5 deep marine... | reverse complement strand
GGTCTATCAAGGTGAAATTCCTTGCGAAACCGCTCCAAAACCTCTTGAGTGAATTTTGGGTTCAGGGGGTCAATCTGGCTCGGCTCTCCAGGGGCGAGGTGAATGATGAGAAAGGAGATCACAGACACAAAGAAGATAGTGATGAGTTTTCGAATAGCGCTTCTTCCAATAAAGGCTAGCATCCCTAACCCTCCACCGCGAGCCGCGGAACCTCGGAAAGTTTGATCCACTTATTGAAAAGAAACGTATAACTCCCTATTTTGGTAGGTGTAATCCGGCTGTACCTCACCGTACCATCAGGATCGACCTCCTTTATGACAATGCGCTTGTCGAGGATGGCGGTCCATTTCCCGACATACAGGAATGTGTAGGGCTGCTCTCTGGCGATGATTTCATGCAACCGATGAGAGTATTGCACCTGCCGTCTGTGGTTGTATTCCTGGCGGATTTTGATAATGAGATCGTCTGCCTCTTGATTCTCGAAGGCCACAAAGTTGAGCTGCTTGGGTTGGGTCTGGCTTGAATGCCAGATCTGATAGAGGTCAGGCTCGATGCTCATGCCCCAACCCAGTACCAATGCATCAAAATCGAATTTATTGACTCGCTCCTGGATGAAAACCGCCCATTCGAGCACATCGGTTCGCACATCAATGCCGATTTTCCGCCAGGAGTCCTGTGCGATGGCAAGAATGTCCTCGCGAATAGGATACTGGTTTGTGATTAAGGTGAACTGGAGCCGTTTCCCTCCCTTCTCCAGCCAACCCTGAGGCCCCTTCTTCCAGCCCGCCTCGGCTAATAGCCTAAGGGCGCCCTCAGGGTCATATGGAAGCGGCTCAATGTCATGGTTGTAATAGTCGGTCTGTTTGACAAAAGGCCCAGTGATTCTCTCGCCTTGGTTGTATAGGACGTATTTGATGATCTTATCGACATCGATGGCCATTCCCAGGGCTTTTCTGACCCGAAGATCGTTAAAGGGTTCACGGCGCATGTTATAGCCGATATATGTGTATCCAAAGGAGAGACCGGTGAAATTCTGGTAGGTCGGATCCTTTCCCAATCGTTCGACCTGATGGGGTTGGACATCATAGCTGTCCACGGTCCCTGCGTAGAATTCCATTTCCTGAGTCAAGAGGTCAGGCACAATTCGAAAGGTATATTGCTCATAGTTCGGTGGTCCTTCCCAGTAGTCTTCAAACCGTTCAAGAAGGATGTACTGGTCAGTCTTCCACTCCCGGAAACGGAAGGGGCCACATCCGATGGGCCGGCGGCTCAGCTCAGTCTGGCGGAGCGAGAATTTCTCGGGATCCATTCCACGCCGCTCAGCCTCCTCTCGGAGGGCCTCGGTATTGAGAAGATGCGCAGGCAGAATCGGCATCGCCCACCTACTCAAAGCCGGCGAATAAAGGCGCTTGTAGACAATACGCACCGTCAACGGGTCGAGAATTTCTACTGCCTTGACGGGTTCGTAATCCGCAATGCGAGGGGACAAATTTTTGGGATTCATGATGGCTTCGTATGTGAACTTAATGTCCTCCGCGTCAAAAACATGCCCATCGTGGAATTTGACATTGGGCCTCAGATGGAACACGATCACAGGGTTGTGCTCCGTAGCGGGAAGAAGTTCTTTCCCGTATGCAGCTTTTTTCTCAGAAAAAACCTCAGGAAGGACTTCAATGAATCGCGCCCCATCGAAAGAAGAGAAATAATCCTTCCCCAGAAGTTCTGAGAGGTGCTCGAAGAGCTCTTGGTCCACCTCTTTCAGCACCAGGCTTATCCGTGGAGGAGCGGCGACCCGGATTTTCACCGGAATGATATCTCCCCCCGGACCCTTTTCTTTTCTTAAGACCTCATAGGAACGCCGCGGAAGGGTCTCAATCTTCTCAATGTTCCCCAGAGACCGGGAAATGGAGTCATCCTTGTCTTTTCGGTCTCGAATGGCGTCTCTCAGGAGTTCGACCACCTGGTGTGGGTCGGCTTTTCCGACGTTTGGGATTGAAGCCTGGTCATTGACATAGAAGTAAGCCTCCTCAAAAATCTCCCAATGTGTGGCGAGACGCCCCCTGAAATTGAGATCCTCATCCCGATCGATCAACCCCTCGAAGACCTTTGATTCAATCGCACTGCTGGCGCTATCGGCCGAAAGAATGGGGTTGAGTATCTGGGCATCGCCGATGGAAGCCTCGATGTACTGGCTCAGCCGCTCCGGATTGCCTCGGGTCTGCTCCTCATACGTCGGGACCCAGAAATACGACTGGACCAGGAAAAGGATAAACAGAATTGGAACCCACGTCAGAATTCGACGCATTTTCCCCTCTCATCCTATCAGATCTCTCACTCTGGACATATTTCCTGCGACGAGATCATACCCGTTCATGTAAGCAAGGTTCCTGCCAAATTCTACCAGGAGTCTATGGCTTTCAGCAACAAAATGCAGCGGTATAGCTGCGTGAGATTGTGTAGAAAACCGTGATGGCATCGGAGCTAAAGGAAAATGGTGTTCTTGAATTACCGCTTCCAAAATTCGGGAACCAAGAGGATAATAACTGTGTAGAGTTCCAGCCTTCCGATAAGCATACAGAAAATGAGGGTCCATTTCCCCAGGTATGGGATCGATCGATAGTTGTCCATGGGACCCACCATACCCAGCCCAGGTCCGATGTTGTTGATCGTGGCTGCAACAGAGACAAAAGCCGAAACAAGATCGAGTCCTAAAAGAGCCATGAAAACCGAGGCCAGGACAAAAACCAAAATAAAGAGAAGGAAAAAACCCCAAACAGACTGCATAACCTCTTGCGGCACCGTCCTACCGCCCAGGCGAATGGGGATGACCCCATGTGGATGGATAATTCGAAACAGCTCCCGATAGCCCTGCTTAAGAAGGAGAAGAATCCGCATACACTTCATGCCTCCTCCTGTCGAACCGGCTGATCCCCCGATAAACATGAGCAGTACCAGGATGTACTGAACAAAAAACGGCCACCTCTCGAAGTCAGCCGTTGTGTATCCTGTGGTTGTCATAATAGAGGTCACCTGAAAAGAGGCATATCGAAATGCTGTTCCGAGGGTCTCATAGGTTTGAGCCCAGAGAATAAGGGTGACAAGAATCATGGCGCCCACTAGGGTCATCCAGTAGAAACGAAACTCACTGTTTCGGTGAAACGCGCCGAGATTACCCGTAAGTACTTGATAATGAAGGGCAAAGTTGGTTCCTGCGAGAATCATGAAAATCGTAATGATTCCATCGAAGTAAGCCTTATTATAGGAGCCGATGCTAATGTTCTTCGTCGAGAAGCCTCCCGTCGCCATGGTTCCGAAAGTGTGGCAGAGCGCCTCGAAAAGGTTCATCCCTCCAAACATCAGCAAGAGGGCCTCGACACCAGAAATAAGCATGTAGACCTGCCAGAGGATCTTGGCGGTTTCAGCGACCCGTGGCTTCAACTTATCCGCCACCGGCCCCGGCACCTCGGCCTTGAAGAGCTGCATACCCCCCACGCCCAGAAGGGGCAGGATGGCAATCGACAGAACGATGATCCCCATGCCACCCAGCCAGTGAGTCAGACTTCGCCAAAACAAGACTCCCCGAGGCACGCCCTCCATTGCTGCGAGTACTGTGGCGCCCGTCGTGGTGAACCCAGACATTGACTCGAAATAGGCTTCCACAAAATTCGGCAGAACCCCGGCAAACACATAGGGGAGGGAACCAAAAAGGGCCGCAGAAACCCATCCGAGGGTCACAATGCCGAAGCCCTCTCTGTGAGAGATCTCTTCTGTACTCTTTCGGAAACACAAGAACAGAAAGACCCCTGCACCGGCAGTGATGGAGGCGGATAGGAGCAGAGCCCACAGATCTCCGTCTTGGTAATAGAGGGAAAAAAGGATCGGAAAGACCATGGTGAGGCCGAGGAAAGAGATCAGTGCCCCAAGGATCCGGAAGACAACGCCAAACCGCATCAGAAGTACTCCAGTTTGACCATCAAGGCCTTCTCCACTTTTGGAATCGACGACTGGAGCGCGAAGATGACGACCCTGTCCTCCGGGAGGATGACGTCGTCTCCCCCAGGGATGATGACATCTCCATCCCTTACAATCGCTCCGATGAGGGCTCCCTTCGGAAACTTTATCTCCCGTATCGGCCGGTTCACAATGTCCGATGTCTCGAGAGCAACGGTTTCGATAACCTCTGCATCCTCTTCTCTCAGGGTCGCCACGGAAAGGACCTTCCCCTTCCGGATGTAGTGCATAATTCTCCCAATTGCCGATAGACGTGGGCTCACGACGGCATCAATGCCGATGGTGGGCAGGACCGACAGATAGTGAAGATGTCTAACCAGGGTGATGGTCTTCTTCGCACCGAGCCTTTTGGCCAGAAGCGATGCCAGGATGTTGGCATCCTCATCGTCCGAGACAGAAATGAAGAAATCTGTCTCCTCAATACCCTCCTCCTGTAGCAGGCTCTGATCAGTCATCTCCCCTCGTAGAACCAAGACCTTTTCTAGACTTTCTGCCATCTGTTCACACCTTGCCACTTCCTTTTCGATCACCCGGACAGCCATTCCTTGTTCCTGGAACTGCCGAGCCACCTCAAAGCCGATTGCACTCCCGCTCGCAATGAGAAGGCGCTTGACGGGTTCCTCCTCTTTTCTGAGATAGGCAAGCACGTCTCTCACCGATCGCCGATCAACGACGGCATAGAGAATATCTCCCATATATACCGTCTCATTTCCATGGGGAATGATGATCCTATCATCCCGAGAAATAGCCACAATCAGCACTTTGAGATCAGGAAAATGAGCCCGCGCCTCTTGAAGCTCCTTGAGCTTCTTCCCCCTGACGAAACTGTCCTCGTCGACTTTCACTCCAATAAGCTCCACCATGCCTTCCGCAAACTCGGCAAAGTCAGCCGAGCCCGGATGTTCAACCAATCTCACAATGGTCTTGGCCGTTTCCAGTTCGGGATTAATGCAGAGATCGATATCGAGATGCTGTTCGTCGAAAATCCGAGTCTCCCGGGTATATTCCAGATTACGAATGCGGGCGATCCGTTTGGGGATTTTGGACTGTGTGCCCGCTATGAGGCAGGCCACCATGTTAATCTCGTCACTGTCCGTCACCGCAATCACCATTTCCGCTTCTTCCATCCCGGCCTGCTTCAGAATAGCTGGGCTACTGCCCTCGCCGAGCAACGCCTTCACATCCAGGCTCTCATCAATATGCCGGATCTTGTCGGGATCATGGTCGATCACCACCACATCATGGCGTTCATAAGAGAGTTTCTTAGCCAGATTGTACCCGACTTCACCCGCTCCGATGATGATGATGTTCATACCTGCATTCCTCTCGTATGCGCGCAGAAATTTCGAGTTATCGAGATGTTATCAAAACAGAATAACCCAGGGCGACGAGTTGCTCGGCCACACGATAGGCCTGCGCCTTGCTTCTAAACCGACCGACCCTCACGCGATAAAAGTTACCCCCACTCGTCTCCACAGTGGTCATGTACGCCTCTTCAAAGACCGTTTGCAATTGACTCAAAAGACGCTCTGCATTCTCTTTTTCGCTAAACGCGCCGACCTGGACAGCATAGATCTGAATTTCCGGACGACGTGCCTCTTTGAGGCCGAAAGCGACCACTTTGACATTGGCCGTTCCTTCCTCCACCATACCGACGGCCCGCGCCGAAGCATAGGAGAGATCAATGATTCTCCCCTTGACAAAAGGTCCGCGATCGTTAATTTTGACCAAAACCGAACGCCTGTTCTCCAGATTGGTGACCATCGCGTAGGTCCCCAGAGGTAGTGTTTGATGAGCTGCTGTCAGTTCATACATATCATAGATCTCACCGCTCGCCGTTCGTCTCCCATGAAACTTCCTCCCATACCACGAAGCGATCCCATGCTGGACGTAGACGGGCCCTTTAAGCTCGGGCACCTTTCTCGGAGGNNCAACGACGCTGAGACCCAGCATCAGGGCCATCCCAAGTCTTCTGGTAATCATTTCATCCCAGGGCAAACTGATGCCCCTTCGGCTTATCACGACACATTGCGAGAGATCCTCTGGAATCCTCCAAAATTAACATGCCCCGAGGAATCTCCGGGTCTGGAAGGATGTCGATAGAGGCAAATCCGTAGACCCGCTTCAATTGCGACAGGTTCTCCTGTCTCTCGCCTTTCAGATTGGACAGATCACCGGGGGCGATTCGAAATCGCACTCCACCTCTCTGCCGGCTTTTCGAGTGCTCGATAAGTCTGCAGGCCATATCGTAGAAAATGGACGATTCCACGAGAAACCGGAATGCGGGGTGATACGGCCCCGCCACAATGGCCTGAGGGGTCTCAAGACTCGGCGTCACTTGGAGTCCCATCCGGATGACACGGATTTGAGCCTGGTCAAGCATTCTAAGGGCCAACTTTGCCCATTTGACGGCGTCGGTTAATGAGATGGGTTCATACAGCCCGCTTTGATAAAGCCTCTCGAGGGGCGATCCTTTCAGCACTAAAAGAGGATAAATCCTAACAAAATCTGGAGTCAAATCAACAATCCGGCGGACACTTGTGAGAAAGAGGCCCATGTCCTCTCCGGGCAAACCAAGCATGAGCTGAACGCCGACTTCAAAACCCATGGACCTCACGAGCCGCACACTCTCGTCGACGTCTCGACTCGTATGGCCTCTCCGAGATCTCCGCAGAACTTCATCCACGAGAGATTGTGCCCCCAACTCGACGGCCTCGACCTTGGATTTCCGTAGTAGGTCCAGTCGGTTCGAGTCCACGGCGTCTGGCCTCGTCGAAACGCGAATTGCATCAATCAGGCCGTCATCGATAAATGGCTTAACCGATCGAAGCAGAACGCTTTGGTCATCGACTGGAAGAGCCGTGAAACTCCCCCCATAGAAGGCGACCTCTCTTCTTTGGGGTCGGTCCTTGACTGTCCGAAGAAAACAGGCGATTCTTCCCTGAATGTCAGTCACTGATGGGATTCCCAATTTCCAGTCGGTAATCATCTTTTGGTTGCAGAATACGCACTGATGGGGGCATCCCTGATGTGGGATGAATATTGGAACAATGATTCGCTTCCCGGAGCCAGGTGTTTTCATTTCGCATTCTTCATCAACTTTGTCAACGCTTCTTTCGCAGCGCGCTGTTCCGCCTCCTTCTTCGTTCTCCCCTCTCCGTGACCCATGATCACGTCTTGAATCGAAGCGCTGACGCGAAACTTCTTTTCATGGTCGGGACCCGACGCTCTCACCACAGTGTATTGGGGGACCGTCTTGTGCCGGACCTGGGCTTCCTCCTGCAGGAGGTTCTTGAAATTCTGTCTCGGAATCCTCCGCACAAGCCTGGCGAGGACCCGAGAAAAATGAGCCCGTAACATCCTGGAGACTTCCCCGAAACCTCCATCCAGATAAACGGCACCGACGATAGCCTCATAACAGTCCGCCAGGATGGACACTTTCGTCCTCCCACCGGACAGGTCCTCTCCTTTTCCCAAAAGAATGAAACGGCCCAGTCCGATGTGTTTCGATATCTCCGCCACGGCTTTTTCGTTCACCATCGCCGCCCGGATTCTCGTCAGTTCACCTGCCGATAGATCAGGAAATCGCTCCATCACCAGGTGGCTAATCACCAAATTCAACACGACATCCCCTAAGAATTCGAGTCTTTCGTTGTCGACAACCTTTTCTTGAAGATTCTCGTGAGCATAGGATCTGTGGGTGAGTGCCTCGGCCAGTAGGCTCAAACTCCGGAACCGATATTTCAGAGGAGCCTCAAGACCTTCCACCCGTTTCGATGTCTCTTCGCGAGAGGGGTCCACGGAATCACTCTACTATAAGTACTCGGGAGGTCAAGTCCAACGACAAGACTAGAGGTCAAAGGTTAGAGGTTTAAGGCGAAAGACCAGACGAAACAACTCGCATACAATAAAAGCCAAATCCCATCCAATTCCCCCTGAGGACCACCTTTCTTCATTGTTCCTTTATCCTTTCACCTTGATCCTTTTTCGTTTCTTCCTGGGCCCTGCACCTTGAGCCTCGTGCCTTGTGCCCTAATCCTCATACCTGCTTTCCCAATCTAGACCCTCCTCCCTAAGACCTTCTGTCCGCTTACCTCCGTAATTTCGACCTCGATCTCGCGAGTGGACGGTCTTTCCTGCGGCTCGACCCATACAGGAATATAGTTCCTCGATAACGCCTTACGGCGGCCCGCTTCGTCTAATGTCGTCTTCTCCTCAAGGACTCTCATCCTCTGACGGAGAAACCGTCCGTAAAAAGCCTCCCGTTTCTTCTGTCCGAGTTCCCGGAGCATCTCACAGCGTCTCTTGATTTCGCTTCCCCTTATCCTTTCGGGAAAATCGAAGGCAGCAGTGCCGGGACGGGAAGAGAACGGAAATACATGAAGATAAGCCACCGGAATTGCTTCAATGAGATCAACGGTGTTTCGAAATTGACGTTCCTCTTCTCCCGGAAACCCACTCATCACATCAATACCAATACAGACGCAGGGGATGCCTTCAGCGATTTCGAGAATCAGTGCTCGAAATTGATCCCGGGTGTACCTTCGATTCATGCGGCGCAAAATCTCATTATCCCCGCTCTGAAGGGGAATGTGAAGGTGAGGACAGATTTTTTGGGATCCTTCCATCGCCCCAAGGAGTTCCTCCGTGAAATCGGTGGGCTCCACAGAGCTCAAACGAATCCGAGCCGGGATGTTCGGGGTGGTCTCCACCAAAGCCACGAGTTTGGCGAGGGACGTCGGGGGTCTAAGATCCAAACCATAACTGCCGAGGTGGATCCCCGTTATGACGACTTCCTCGTATCCTTTCGCACTCAGCCGCAAAAGTCGTTCCAGGACCTTCTCGGGTGGGAGACTTCGGCTCTTCCCTCGGGCGCGAGGTACAATGCAGTAGCTACAGGCCGCATCGCATCCGTCCTGAACCTTAAGAAAAGCCCGGCAATGACCGGAAAAACCTTCGATGCCCGGCTCCTCCAATGGACCATCCACAACGGGTGGGACTCGAACAAAGGGTTTCTGGTGCACCGTCAGTGAGGAAATAAAAGAGCTTACATCTTGCTTAGCCTGGTTTCCTAAAACGCCTGAGACACCCTCTAGGGCACTCACCTCGTCAGAAAATACCTCAGCGTAGCATCCGGTGGCGACAATGATTGCGTCCGCGTTGAGGCGACGGGCACGGCGGATGAGCTGACGAGACTGATAGTCCGCCTTTCCGGTCACAGTGCAGGTATTGACGATATAAACATCGGCGATCTGGTCGAAGGGAACCTCCCGAAAACCTGTCCGCGCCAGTTTCTCCCGCATGACTTCCGAATCGAACTGGTTGGACTTACAGCCGAGAGTAGTGATGGCGACCCGCTTCTGATTCATCGGCTGGCCTTTATCCCCCATTCAGAGAATGGGACAAAACTCGCCTTTGCCTGTCGAGTCTCGTTCCGGGAAGCTCAAAACTCGGATACCTCAATCCGAAACAAATTCGAATACCAAATGATCGAAACCCGCTCGGGGTTTGGAACATTTGAATTTATGATTTCGAAATGGTTTCGAACTGGTCTTGGCCGCGACGCTTCGCCCCAATTTCGTGCCTTGGATTTACGGGTCGTTGCCCGGCTCAGACCCAGCCCCACAACGATCTCCCCCAACGGATACTTGGCTCTCATCGCCGCGGGCTAGATTTTGACAACTTCAATACCCCCCCATACGCCGAAGGTCTCCCCCACGACGACAACCGCCCCTGTGACACCTTCGATTTCCTGGGCTAAGTTCAGCCCCTTTTCAATGTCCTTCATAGACTTGACGCAGTTGCCTGCGGCCGTGGCCGCGGCATCGGCCAAAGTCGGAGACCTCGAAACGATGCAAACCGCATCGGCTTTACCAAAACTTCGGGAATGGCCTACGGTCCCCGATGACGTGCAAACTCCAACAGGAGTCTCCTGAGGAGACACAGCGATCCCAATTTTCAAACTCAGAGGAGATGTTCCCCCATAGATTGCCACCCGACGCTTCTTGGATGAATTGATGTAGATATCTCCGCCGTTTTCGATGATGACCTCTCTCGATTGGTTCAGAAGATCCTCGCCCACAAACTGGGAGATCGCCCCCGCGACGCCAGCCATCGGGCCCACACCGCACTTCTGGCTCGCTTCAAGCATCTCGCGGACGATCCGGGGCGCCAATGGGTCAGCCTCAAGTGGAATCAAGGAGTTTCGAAACTGGGGGTGCACGGCCATATAGGCCTCAATAGCATGGCGATGCCGAACCACGGCATCACGAGTCTTCCCTGAGAGATCTCTTTCTGCCATCACAAGGAGATCGGTCTCCTCGACCGTCACCCGAAAGCCAACGAGATCACCAGCGTTGACGAGATTGCGGTATTTTCTCTCTCCCATTCCTTCCATAGATACAGCTTTCAGGGGTCAGCTGGCAGCCCCGCATCCCTTCCGATGAACTCTACAGACCCTGACCCAGACTGGGGTCGCTCCATACATCTGTTGCCATTGCTCGATAATACCCATCCCTCCTGAGTCCTTGAACTGTCTCCATCGGCTTCACCAACCTCTGACCCTGGTCCTATAAACTGTGGTTCCAAAATAAAAACCCCTTCCTGAAACGAAGAGGCGAATCCTCAACAAGAACGACGTACTCGATGAAACGAAACTGTTGGCGAAATATATCTTTACCCGAGAGAGGGCGACCCCTTTCCAATCTGAGGGTTGAGGATCGTTTGGCTCCAGGTTTGAGGCGAGGAGCCTCCTGCCTCCACCCTCAAGGCTCGCAGGACCGCTTTGCTATGCTCCGTTTGAGGACTGCACGGCCCAAATGGGCTTCGCTCAAGGTGGAATCTCCGAAGTTCTAATCCTGAGCTTCCTCCCTGGAGGGGACGAATCCCCCGGTCCTCCAACCTCAAGGGGACCAAGTCCCCGGTCCTCCGCCGTCTCACAGATGTCTGTTAATGAGTACCTCCGCAATTTGCACGGCATTGAGGGCAGCACCCTTGCGGATGTTGTCCGAGACAATCCACATATCGATCCCAGCCTCTATGGATTGATCCTCCCGGATTCGTCCGACAAAAGTCTCATCTCTGCCAGCAGCATAGACGGCCAGAGGATACTTAAAAAGCGAGGGGTCATCTTCGACGACCACACCCGGCGCCCTCGACAGCAACTCTCTGACCTCCTCAGGGGAGATCTTTTTCTCGGTCTCAATATTAACAGATTCTGAATGACCGAAGAAGACAGGCACTCGGACGGTCGTTGCGGTCAACCTGATCGAGTCGTCCTCCATGATTTTCTTGGTCTCGTTGACCATCTTCATCTCCTCTTTGGTATAACCGTTCTCAAGGAAGACGTCGATATGGGGCAGACAGTTGAACGCAATCTGGTGAGGGTAAACACTGATCTTAATCTCTCGCTGGCTGAAGACGGCACGGGTCTGCTGCTCGAGTTCTTCAATCGCCTCCTTCCCCGTGCCTGAAACCGACTGATAGGTAGAAACTACCACCCTCTTGATCCTGACCGCATCGTGTATGGGCTTCAGGACAACGACCATCTGAATGGTCGAACAGTTCGGATTGGCAATGATATTTTTGTTCGTATATTCGCCGATGGCATGCGGATTCACCTCAGGAACTATGAGGGGAACCTGAGGATCCATACGGAACGCACTCGTATTGTCGATGACGACGCACCCCTCCTTTGCCGCAATGGGGGCGAACCTCTCGCTAATCGCACCTCCCGCAGAAAAGAGCCCAATCTCGAAACCTTTAAATGAATTCTCGTCGAGAACCTCCACGGTGATCTCTTCTCCACGAAATTCAAGCTTCTGCCCGGCACTTCGAGTGGATGCCAGAAGCTTGAGCGCTTTTACTGGGAAATTTCTCTCTTCAAGGACATTGATCATCTCATTTCCCACAGCGCCAGTGGCACCCACCACGGCCACGTTGTACGTTCTGTCTCCCATGAAAACCCTCCCGATCTATCTCGGCTCCTCCCGACGTTTACTCGGGTAAGGGCCCAGAAAGCACCCCGCCAGTATCCAATTCTCGAGTCGTCCTGAAAATCCGCATATGTTACCACATTTTCAGAGGATGAAAACCCCCTCGAAGCACAAGCGCACAAAAGACTCACCCTCACTTGAAGTAATGATACGCTGCTCGTATCAGGTCTCAGAACCGATTTGTGAAAATCACACCAGAACTGATCACATGTATTAAGATGTTAAAGTTCAGAATTCGAAGCTCCGGCGAACCATCCCAGCGGGGACCGATTCGAAATTCGAAACAATATGAAAATTCAAATTTTCCAGTTCTCGAAACATGTTTGGTATTTTGGTCATTTGATATTCGGATTTGTTTCCCACCTCGGGCGGGATATTCGATTTTCGGACTTGAAATGTCGGTTTTGACGACACCACGGGATCGGGTAGATTATCCAAGTTATTATTTGGTTATATGGACACTACACTAGGCAGTACTTCCTATTCCTTGATTTCGGCCGCATTTTCCAATAGAATTCGCCAGATCGGCCAGCCTTCTCAAACGGAAAAGAGAACCTTCTGACGACTTGGTACCGCCATGCAACACCCGGATTATGAACTCACCCCGGGATCCGAACTGAGAGATCGGATTCGTCGATTTCAGTCGCTCTTACTCGACAAAAAGGTCGAAGGCGCGCTGATCTGTCAGAATGCTGATCTTTTCTATTTCTCTGGAACGATTCAGCGGTCTTTTCTCTTCGTTCCATGCGAAGGGGAACCTATCCTGATGGCCCAAAAAGGTTATGAGCGAGCGCAAAGAGAATCTGCAATGAAAGTCATTGCCCCCCTCAGAAATACCTCAACCATTCCCGGTTTTCTGAGTGAGTGTGGCTATCGCCGATTCGCCCGGCTTGGGTTGGAACTCGATGTTCTCCCTGCAAACCTCTATCTGAGAATAAAGACCCTGTTTCCACGCGCCGAAATGCTCGATGTCTCTCCTGAAATTCGGAAAACCCGCATGGCCAAATCTTCTTTTGAGACAGAGCAGATCAAGAGGGCAGCCGCCATCTGCACCGAAACGATGGAAAAGGCGCGGGAGGTGATCCGCGTANNATGCGAGGGTGGAATCAAGAGATGTACTATGGCCATGTCCTTTCCGGCGAGAGCGGCGTCGTATCCTCTTTTCTGGAGTCACCGACTGGAGGCCCGGGGGCCTCCCCGGCTACGGGTCAGGGAGCGAGTTTCGCACCCATCAAGAGAAATACGCCCATCTCTATCGATTTGTGCTTCGGGGTGAATGGGTATATCGCAGACCATAGCCGAACTTTTGTGATTGGAAATCTCCCTCATCCCCTCCCGGGGGATTATGAGAAACTCTTAGAGGTCAAGCGTGTTTTCGCGGAAATGGCAAAGCCAGGTGTTGCCTGTTCTGACCTCTACCAAGCTGTCATGAACAAGGTCGAATCCGAGGGTCTCAAAGGAAATTTTATGGGTTATGGAGAGGAGAGAACCCCGTTCATTGGTCATGGTCTGGGGTTAGAGGTTGATGAGCTACCTATCCTTTCTCCCAATTCTTCTCAGACCATGCAAAAGGGGATGATCTTCACCCTAGAACCCCGGCTGAAGTACCCTGGAATTGGGGTCATTGGTTTTGAGGACGACTACGTGGTGACGGCTCGTAGCGTCGAGAGAATTACCACGACTGAAGAGGGAATCATCACCGTCTAGGAGAATGAGCCGGACCATCCTCCACATCGATATGGATGCCTTTTATGCCGCGATTGAGCAGCTCTACAGGCCGAGGCTGAAGGGGAAGCCCGTCATCGTCGGTGGAGGTGTGAGAGGAGTTGTCTCGACGGCCTCATACGAGGCCAGGGCCTTCGGCATTCATTCGGCCATGCCGATTTTTCAGGCCAAGCGTCTCTGTCCCCAGGGAGTCTTTCTCCCGGTTCGCATGAAGCACTACCGGGTGGTCTCGAGACGGATAATGGCCTTTCTGATGACCCTTTCACCGGCTGTGGAAGTGGTCTCCATTGACGAAGCCTACCTCGACGTGACAGGAACAGAGAGACTGTTGGGTAACCCGATTGATCTTGCCAGAAAAATCAAAGGATGGATTCTTCAGGAAACACGGCTCACCTGTTCCATCGGCATTGCACCGAACAAGTTTCTCGCCAAGATCGCCTCGGAGTGGGAAAAGCCTGACGGACTCACGATAATCCGAGAGGACGAGGTTGATGGCTTTTTGGCAGAACTTCCCGTTGCCAGGCTTCCGGGTGTCGGCAAGCGTGCGCTAGAGACTCTGGAGGGCCTCGGCATAACGCGAACCGGTCAGCTGCGGAAGCTTCCCGAGAGCATACTGGTGAAAAAATTCGGAAAATTCGGCCATCACCTCGGGGAGCTGTCCAGGGGAATCGATCCGTCGAAGGTTGTCCCACAGCGCGAACCCAAGTCTATCAGCAGTGAAAACACCCTGGTTGAGGACACTGCCGACGTCGCGATCCTCAAGGGGTGCATCCTGACCCAGGCGGAAATCGTCGGGAGAAGGCTCAGAGACAACGGCCTGAGAGGCCGAACGATCACCTTGAAACTGAAATATAGCGATTTCCGCCTCATCA
>JABAOH010037874.1_pt1 | contig 14616 bp, 15 predicted proteins | sample 7062181 | NCBI WGS metagenome assembly JABAOH01 (sample SAMN14538630, study PRJNA623070) | marine sediment metagenome | biome: marine biome [ENVO:00000428]; feature: marine pelagic biome [ENVO:01000023]; material: deep marine sediment [ENVO:00002113]; isolation source: pool of 5 deep marine... | reverse complement strand
GGTTGCCGATATTGTCGATACGCGCGACTTCCTGACAGCGTTGGCGAGCGGTCGGTTCGGGAACAAGCTCAAGACCATCATCCACAAAGGCGCGTGCTCTGACACCATGGAGCAAGACCGCCGTTACATGATGGAGAACAATTACGAGTATTCAAAGTCGCTACTGCGTTTCTGCCAACAGCAAAAGATCCCGTTTATCTATGCTTCTTCGGGTGCGGTTTATGGCCTGAAAGACGGCTTCCAGGAAACACCCGAACATGAGGCGCCGTTGAACATTTATGCCTACTCCAAGGCGCTATTCGATCAGGATGTGCGACAGCTCTTGCCGGACCGGACGGCGCAAGTCGTGGGATTGCGTTATTTCAATGTCTACGGGCCCGGCGAGGAATACAAGGGCAGCACCGCCTCGGTTGCATTCCATTTCTTTAATCAGTATTGCCGCGCTGGTCGTGTCAGGCTGTTTCGCGGCAGTGGCGGTTACGCCGATGGAGAACAGCGGCGCGATTTTGTCTCGGTGCAAGATGCAGTGGATGTAAACCTGTTTTTTCTCGATCACCCTGACAAGTGCGGAATCTTTAATGTCGGTACCGGCCAAGCACGCAGCTTCAACGACATGGCAGCCGCCGTTATTAATAGTGTCCGCGGTCTGCAGGGTGAGGTTCCGCTGGCACTGGAACAACTGCAAAGCCAGGGCGCTATCGAGTACATCGACTTCCCAGATGGCCTTGCCGAGCAATACCAGAGTTTCACGCAAGCGGATATCCGTGCTTTGCGGTCCATTGGATTCGAAAGGCCCTTTGTTTCACTGGAGCAGGGTGTGCAACGCTACGTGGAAACGCTGTTCCGTGATCGTGCTCGACAGCGCGTCCAGGAGTCGTAACGCACAAGCCTCGGCTGTGCTAGACGAGCGAAATCAGCGCACGCCGGTCGTACAGCGGGCCATGAGTTGATCCAGGCGATCGGTGACGTCGCCCACCGATATGCGATTCATGACATCGGGGCGTCGTACCCGTGTTCCCCAGGGCGCTTGCTCTGCATCTAAGCCAAGCTCGGCGCGCACGGCCTCCACGTACTTATCTACCACCCACGCCTGACTGAGATAGGGGCGGGCACGCACGGGGTTGGTGGCGGCATAGAGACCGATCACGGGCGTGTCCACGGCCGTCGCCATATGTGCGGGCCCCGTGTCCGGTGCAATGAGCACATCCGCCCGTTCGAGCACGGCGAGCAATTGCTTGAGGTTCGTGCGGCCAATCAGATTGATCGGCCGGGACTTGCACCGCTTCTCGATGGCATGCCCCAGCTCGTGTTCGAGCGGCGAAGGACCCCCCGTCAGCACGGGCTGCAGTTGATAAGTTGTTGCAGCGTAGTCTGCGACCGTTGCGTAGCCCTCGACATTCCAATTGCGCCAATTGCGCCAGCGCACGTTGGCACAGGGATTTATGACAAGAATGCGCTGATCTTTCGGCAGGTGTTGAGCGCAGAAGGTCCGCGCTGCTTCAGGAATGGGAATGTCCCAGCGCAATACGCGCTCATGGATACCGAGGGCCTCAAGGAACTGAAAAAAGCTATCGAGCACATGTACGCGCGGCTCGCCGTTGATCTGATGGGTGGTGATGAACGGCTGGTAGTACTTGGATCGGGCGCGATCGAAGCCTAGGCGAATACCGGCGGGAGTAAACAGGCTGACAATATTGGCGCGCAACGAAACCTGCATGTGTAACAGCACGTCAAAACGACGGCCGCGCATGCACTTTCGCAACTCACGGTAGGCACGCCAACCGCTCGCTTTATCAAAGATGATAAACTCGACTCCCGGGATATCGCCAACCAACGAGGCCTCGGTCTTGCCGATTATCCAAGTGAGTTGCGTGTCAGGCCAATACGATTGCAGCGTGCGTATGACTGGCACCGCATGACATACGTCCCCGATTGCCGACAATCGAAGGATACAGACACTGTCTGGCGGCGATGCAAGAGCAACACTCATCGGTCATAGTTCCACGCGCACTGCGGCTGCAACACGCTTATTTGCTTTATGACGCAGCCACAGTCGTTGATCCGCACAAGCTGAGTTTTGAGCCGCACGAACTCGCTAAACGCGGTGCCTTGGAGGGCGAAGCAAGCGGACGCGGCCGCACCTATTTTATCAGAATAAGCGATGGCGACTGGGTACTTCGCCACTACCGCCGCGGCGGTATCTTTGCCGGGTTGTTAGGCGACAGTTACTTGTGGACGGGGATCGAACGTACGCGCGCCTGGAGAGAGTGGCGCATGTTGCAGACCCTCTTCGAGCGCGGTTTACCGGTGCCGCGCCCCATCGCCGCCCGCGTTGTGCGCAGTACGACCACATACAAAGCCGACTTGATTACGCAGCGTCTGCAAGGGACACGTTCGCTCGCACAGCTGCTCAGTCAGCAGACATTGAATGACGACGGCTGGAAAGCGATCGGCGCATGCATCCGCCGATTCCACGACAGTGGTGTGTACCATGCGGATCTCAATGCCCACAACATCTTGTTGACCGCCGCGCAAAAGGTGTATTTGATAGATTTCGACAAGAGCAGTTTGGGCGTCGATGCTCATGGACGGCATGTCCGCAATCTGGCGCGTCTGCAGCGTTCATTGATAAAGCTAGGATCGACAGTGGATGACTTCCACTACACTGAAGCTGCCTGGCAAGGCCTGCGCGCGGGCTACGACGGGGCTACCCAGGCGGGCAATTGTTCATGATCTCGGCGAGGTAGCGTTCCGCAATCTGCTGGTGCTTGTGTATTACGGCAACTGCATTGTTACCAAGCTGTACGCGCAGCTCAGGCGAGCGCAACAACTCCGTGAAGCAGGACTCCAGTTCTTGATCATTGGCGACTTGTCGTGCGGCTTCATAATGTAACAGGGTGTTCGCTTCGTCCTCGAAGTTCTGCATGTGTGGCCCGAAGACGATAGCGCGGCCTAGGCGGGCGGGCTCCAGCACGTTGTGGCCGCCGCGCGGCACGAGCGAGCCACCCATAAACACGACCTCTGCGTTGACCATGAACCCGGACAACTCGCCGAGCGTGTCGACCAAGTAGACCGATGTAGCTCCGTCGATCGCATCGTCGCGGCTGCGTACGGCGATGTGCGGGCTCAACGGTCCGACCTGTCGCAAGATATCTTTCAGGCGTGCAGGATGGCGCGGGGCTATCACCAGCAGGTGACGTCCACGGTCACGCATTTGCCACGCCCGTACCAGTCGTAGCTCCTCGTCTGCATGCGTGGAGGCGGCGAGGATGTAGGGTCGGGCGAGCGCCGGCTGGGTCGGCGAAGCGGTATCCGTCGACGCAGCGAACTTGATGTTGCCGATAACCTTCAGGCGGGCCGGACTCGCGCCGAGATCAGTAAAGCCGTCTGCGTCGCGCTGCGATCGTGCCAGGATGATGTTTACATGTGAAAGGGCGGCCGCGTAGATACGTCGTACCCAGGAAGGGGCACTCAAGGTCCGCGCCGAAAGGCGCCCGTTGACGATCAACAATGGAATCTGACGACGCGCACACGCGCGATATAGATTTAGCCAGATCTCCGTTTCCATGATCAGTGCACAGCACGGATCAAAGATGCGCAAGAAACGCCGCACGGCGCCGGGGAAATCAATCGGTAAGTAGTGTTGATCGATGTACGGTCGCAAGCGCTGACGCGCCACTTGGCCGCCGGTAGGTGTGGAAGTAGTCAGTATGATGTCCGTGTCGGGTAAACGTTGCCGCAGGAGGCGGATCAGCGGCTCGGCACCCATGACCTCGCCGACAGAGGCGGCATGGATCCAGATTGGATTTCGCAGTGGCTCTGTCCGGTAACGGCCCAGGCGTTCGTGCAGATAGCGAAGATCGCGATTTCTGAGACCGAGTAGCAGTACATGCAGCACCAGAAGGGGTGATAGCGCATACAGCAGCAGGGTGTAGCCCAATGCTAGCCAGCCTGGCATCGAGACCTCGAAACAGTCGGATTTCTTGGGCAGACGAATGTGGCAGTCAAAGCCTGGGATACACTGCTCGTGATTGGTGCCATAGTGTTGCGCGTCCCGCCGGCTTGGCGCAAGCGGCATCGCCGCTGGGGCCGTCGCTGATACGGAATGAGCGGGAGGTCTGTTAGACTGATTGCGACGCGGGTATGAATTGATGAATCTCTAAAGCCGCGTCGCAGCATTGACGATGATAGCCGGCGCATGCTGGCTGTCGGCGAATCAGCGATAGGGACTGTTTCCATGCCACCAGCCAGGCACCGTGTTGCCGTCATCGGCGCCCGGCGTAAACGCCAAGGCACCGGCGAGTATATCGCGCGTGAGTTTGCCCGCTGCGGCTGCGAGGTGCGGGCGATCGTGGGCACCAGCGCATCTACGGTCGAGATTGCGCGCACGGCGCTACGCGAGCGTTATGGTATCGATTGTGCCGGGTTCACTTCGCTCGCCGCGCTGCTGCGTAGCGAGCCGCTCGACATTGTCGCCGTTTGTTCGCCGGCGGATGCCCATCTAGCTCAGCTCGAGCTGGCCGCGAAAGCCGGATGTCACGTATTCAGCGAAAAGCCGCTGTGGTGGAGCGATCAGCTTGGACTCTGCGAGAATGCCGACGCAGAGGTGCGCAAACCGACACAACGGCTTTTGGAACAGTTTCTCAGGCATGGACGGTACCTGGCACTGAACACCCAGTGGCCATTTACGCTGGATGCGTTTCGCCAGTTGCATCCGCAGGCAGGGGCCGGCGAAGGCGCTATCGAGCATTTCTCAATGTGGCTGAGTCCGACCAGTCAGGGCGCCGATATGCTGGTCGACTCGGCGCCCCACCTTATCAGTATGCTGCAGGCCCTCGCCGGACCGGGCACATTGGAGCAGGTGCAAATGCGCTACCACGAGATTCCCGATCTGGGCAAGCGCTCGGCACTGGAGCTAAGCTGTATTTATGCGCATCAGCGGGGCGCGACGCGAGTGCTGTTCAAGCTCGCGCGATGTCCGCAGCTGCCCAGACCCGCCGGCTATAGCGTCAACGGTTTTGGCGTAGAAAGACATGTGGAGCTGCCGGGCTACCTGCTATCATTCGTCAGCAACGGCAACACAATCCCGGTGCGGGACCCGTTGGCCGCGGCGGTGGAGGACTTTGTGCAGGCCGTCGACAGCGGACGTGCACCTGACGTGACGAGCGTGGTGGAGGGCATGGTACAACTCCAGCAACTCGTAGCGATCGCCTGCAAAGAGGAGCGTTTGTGAAAAAGACCCGCGTTATCGATAACGGTACGCCGCAGCATGTGGTTCCGATCATGGATGTCAGCGGCAGACTGCAGCCGCCCGGCGGCGAGCAAAAGCCGTTCGTGCCGCTGCATGTAGCGGCTGAAGGCAGCGCGACACCAAAGGCGCGGCAGGTCGAGCTCTCACCACTGCACGACTTTGCGGCCAAGCTCTGTCAGCCTGGTGTCATCGAGCGCTTGAAGGAGTACGTGCAGTGGCAAATCGCATGGCGCCAGGGGTACGCCGAAGGGATGACGCTCGAAGATGCGTTGAAGTCAACGCCTGATCGCGCACCGATGTCCATCAACCTGGATCTGACGACGGCGTGTAACTATCGCTGTGATCACTGCGTCGATATGGACATTCTCAACACGGGGATCCGCTACGACCACGACAAGCTGTTGAGCGCGATTAGCGAAATGGCCGCACGCGGGTTGCGCTCGGTCATCGTAATCGGCGGTGGCGAACCCACGATCTACCCGAAGTTCGAGGAAGTGATCCGGCAGTTGAAGTCGCTCGATATCAAGGTAGGTCTTGTTACCAACGGAAGTTTGCCCAAAAAAATTCGTGCCGTCGCTGACGTGCTCGGGCCCGGCGATTGGGTGCGCTTATCACTCGATTCGGGCCGCAATGAAACCTTCGCGGCCATGCACAAGCCGGGTAAGAAGAGCCTTACGCTGGACTGGATCTGCGAGAACATCAAAGCCATCCGGGACGAGCTGAACCCGAAATTTTCCATCGGTTTCAGCTTCATAATCGTCTGGAAGGACTGCGAGGCCAACGACGCTAAGATCGTCGAAAATGTCGACGAAATTGTCATGGCGGCAGAGCGCGCCAAGCGCCACGGCTTCGACTATATCTCGTTCAAGCCATTTCTCACGCGCGCCGAGCGCAACAATGCTGAGATCGTCGAGCTAACGCAGGAAGAGGCGCGGGTGGATCCGATCATGGCCAAGATTCGCGAGCAAGTAGATCTTGCCAAACGTCTTGAAGCCGACAACTTCCGCGTCATCGAGAGCACCAACCTGCGTGTGCTCGAGAACGGCAGTTACCGCGACTACAATCATCAACCGCGCAACTGTCATATGCAATTTTTCCGACAGGTGGTGAGCCCGCTCGGCATTTTTAACTGTCCGGTGTACCGCCACGTGCCGCAGGCGCAGATCGGCGGTAAGCATGCCTATGCCAGCATGCAGGGCCTGCGCCAGGCGATGGGTGACACCCTCAAGCTGATCGATACCTTCGATGCCAGCGACGAGTGTAAGGACGTGACCTGTCTGTACAACCATGCCAACTGGTTTATCGAGGACTTGATCAATCACCCCGAGAAGCTGGTGCAGCTACCCGCCACCACTGATCGTCAGGACTACTTTCTCTAATCTAAGACTGTTTGCTCGCTGACGGGCATAGACGTTCCCCGTTGCGCGGTTCTGGCGGACTTGCAAGCTTGAGGGCCCTCCGGGCACACACATGGGCTATGCTACGTGTGTGAGGAATAGCAAGCGCGCGCCAAGCGCAGGTGGGCAAGACGGCTGAGGTGACTGATCCAATATCGCAGCGTGAACGCAAAGGCGCGGCCGACAGGCCGCGCGCAAGAACCTTTGCTTACTACCTCGTCGGCGGCCTGCTGATAGCGCTTAGCTTTTTTGTTGTCGCAGAGTTGTTGACTCGCACCGTATCGTGGGTGACTGGAAAAGGCTTCACCCTTGCCCTACATGAACTCGACCCCCATGACGCCGGCGTCGAAGATATCTATCAATGGCATCCATTCGCCGGGTTTACTTTTCGCCCATTAAGGAGATTTGAGGGCAGTCACCCCAATCAGCGCGAGCGAGTGATGTTGCTGGTCGACCAGCATGGATTCCTGGCCAGCGATCACGGTCTGTCGTTCCACCGAGCCGAAAACGAAATCCGCATCGCGACCATTGGCGGTTCGACCACGGCGAATATTCAACTGGCCTATGAACAGAATTGGCCTGGCAAGCTTGGGTCACTCATAGAGCAAGCGTTTCCAGGGAAGCGTGTGCGGGTAATAAATGCCGCCGTGCCGGGTTTTGACACGGCGCAGAGCGTCGCAAACCTGGCGTTGCGGGTCATGCCATTTGAACCCGACGTGGTCATCATCTATCACGCCTACAATGATCTCAAGGCCATCCGACCTGGATTGTCGTTTCGCCCAGACTATTCGCATATTCATTCGCGCCCGCACGGTTACCATGAGAAGCCAGCGGTTCTTATTCGCTGGCTCAATCAGAGTATGTTCTACGTGCGTGCACGAAACCGCTATCGAAAGCTCGCACAGTTAACCGCCTACCGGGACTCGTTCACGCAGAGCCGTAGAACTTCCGAAATCCCAGCCGACGCGGCAGCTGCATTCGAGCAACACGTGCGCACATTGGTCGCAATCGCTCGTACCGGAGGCGCTAAAGTCGTGCTCTCCTCGTTTGCGACGCTGCATGATCCGTCATTGAGGTATGCGGCCGACAGCCCGGCGACTCGGGCGAGTCTACGACAAAAACAGGAGCTAGCTGGAATCATGTACTTTACGCCTGGCTTAACCCTCGACGGCATTTTTAATGGACTCAGCCGTTATAGCGCAATCCTGCGCAAGATAGCGCAGGAGGAACAGACAGGTTGGGTCGACAATGCCGTCTTGGTGCCTCATGAGGACGTGTACTTTGTTGATCGAGTGCACTTCTCGCCCAGGGGAGCAACGCGCATGGCAGAGAACTTCTTGCCGGTCGTGTTGGAGCAGCTGGGTCAGGCGCCGCGCGTGCGCTGAAGCAGCCGCGAGCGCCTTATGTCCAGTTTTGTGCTAGTGCAAGGTTGCGGCTGGTGCGTCCTCGCTTGCGCTCGCCGGCGATGCATGATGCAAGACCATACGCCAGCCGGTCGCGGTAAGGCGGTAGGCGTTCGTGGCGATCACCGTTTGCCGGCGCCGCTCACGCCCAGACAGCTCTATGTGCTCATGTACGACATGTACCGCTAGGCCGTTGTCGGTCGCTTGTAGCTGGCGTGCGATCGTGAACTTTAGCCCTGGCGAGCGCGCGAAGATCTTTTGCCAGCTCTGTTTCACTGCCTGAAGTCCGGCCAGCACGGGGCCGAGTGGATGTACGCAGACGATCACCTGATCGTCGTCGGCCCACACCGCCATCATGGCGTCGAGGTCGGCACGCTCGAAGGCCGTGTAGAAGGCAGTTTCTGCATCCTCGGGAGTTGTGAAGCGGACAGGGTTCATTGCAGCCAGTTGCTGAACCTTGCCAGATCCTCCTCGGACAGAATTCCTGCCGCCTGTTTAAGTCGAAGCAGATTGAGGATGTAATCGTAACGTGCACGCAGCAGATCGGTGGCGGAGATAAAGAGGTCGCGTTGCGCATCCAGCACTTCCAAATTGGTATTAATGCCAGCCTCAAAGCCCTCGCGTTTGGCCTCGACGGCGCTCTCGGCCGCGATCACCGATTGGCGCAGGGCGCGCACCCGGCTCGCGCCGCTGACGACCCCAAGAAAGGCCGAGCGGGCCGCGCGTTCGGTTGAACGGCGCAGCGTTTCAAGGTCCTGTTGCGAGGCGCCGTAGCGATAACCGGCCTCGCGCGTGGCTGCGCTCACACGCCCGCCCTGATAGATCGGTACATTCAGCTGCAGCCCGAACTCCGAGGTGTCTGTCCTTACCCCCGGACCCGTAACACTGGCATCGTCGTCGGTGGCTGTCATCGTGCCGACAAAGTCGAGCGTGGGGTAGTGGCCCGCGCGTTGGCGCTTGATCTCCTCGAGAGCCACTTGCGCCGTCTCCCTGGCGGCGACAATTGTCGGGTTCTGCGTGATCGCGGTTTGCACCCACTTCTCGACATCGGGGGGGTCGGGCTCGATCAGCGGCGTGTCTTTCTTCAGCCGGGCCACATCGGTAATGAGCTCACCAGTAATTTCACGTACACCCTGGCGCGCATCGCGCAGCGTGCTGAGCGCTTCGATCTCGCCGGCCACGTCGAGCTCGAAGCGCGCGCGCGCCTGATGCACGTCGGTGACCGTGGCAAGGCCAACCTCGAGCCGACCTTCGACGACCTCAAGTTGACGCCCATTGGCTGCTTTCTGTGCTGCGTTGAGGTCGACATTATCGAGTGCCGCGAGCACAGTGATGTAGCTCTCGGCGACGCGCACAATTAAGTCTTGCCGGGCAGCTGCAAACTGGGCTTCGGCGCGACGCACTTCCGCGCGTGCCTGACGCAAGCCCGCAAAAAGTGCGCTGTTGTACAGCGGTTGCGACAGACTCAGTGAGAGCTGGTTGCTGTCGATAGTCGCCGACCCCGAGGGTCGCGAGACGATACCTGTATCGGTTTTGATCTCGACATCATTGCGGGTTGCACTGGCCTGAGCGTTGATGTTGGGCAACAATGCCGCGCGCGCCTGCGGCAGGCGCTCCAGATCTGCTCGATAAGTCGCTTGCGCGGCGCGGAAACGTGAGTCGTTTTGCAGTGCCAGTCGATACACATCCACTACGTTGGCTGCGTACGCCAGTGCCGGCAACATGCCAACACAAATGGCCCCAAGGCGGATAGTGCACGAGCGAAATCGAGAAGACATGGGTATAACTATGCGTTTGGCATGACGCTCGGGCCGATCAGTATCGCGACATGGTCGGATCGATTTCGCGCGCCCAAGCATCAATCCCGCCGTGCAGGTTGTATACGTTGTCGTATCCGTGCCGCACCAAGAAATCGGCAACGTGTAGGCTGCGATGCCCATGGTGGCACAAAACGATGATGGCGTGTTCCTGCGGCAAATCGTGTAACTGCGCGGGAACCTGGCGCATGGGGATATGTCGGGATCCGGGTACGGCACAAATGCTTACTTCCCACGGTTCACGCACATCCAGAACCAGTGGAGATTCCGTGCCTTGGTTCTGCCACTCGCTTAGTTTTTGCACGCTGAGATGGCGAATCATCTGAGCCTCGTAGGCATGCATGCAGGTGGCATCAAAAGACGAACCGTTCTGGCTGTCGGGCATTGAGCAGAGGGGGCACATCTGTTTCGAACAGCGACACTTCGGTCCAGCTGTCGCTGCCTAAACGCTGGATGAGCTTGGCCTGCATGACGGGCGAGCGGCCGACGATCGCGATCATGCGACCCCGAAGGGCTAGGGTCTGCTGGAATGCCGTCGGCAGTAAGGGTAGGGATCCGGTGATTAGAATTGCATCGTAGGGCGCATGTCGGTCCCAACCGTTCGCGCCGTCGCCGACCTCGATCGTGACGTTCTTTACTCCGTGGCTTTCGAGACTGCGACGCGCGCCGGCCTCGAGCTCTGGAATGAGCTCGACCGAGTACACGTGTGCGCCGAAGGCGGCGAGCAGCGACGTCATGTAGCCGCTGCCTGTGCCGATTTCGAGTACCTTGTCAGTGGATTGCACCGCGAGCTCTTGGAGCAATCGGGCCTCCAGCCTTGGCGGCATCATGACCTGGCCGTGTCCCAACGGTATGCTCATGTCGACGTAGGCAAGGTTGCGGTGCTGAGCGGGCACGTAATCCTCGCGCGGCGACCCGTCGATCAGGCTGAGGACCCGTTGATCGAGTACCTCCCATGGGCGGACCTGTTGCTCCACCATGTTGTGGCGCGCCACCGCGAAGTCGGGCTGAGCCATAAGCACCTACATCCAAGGCATTTTTGGAGCGGTAAGGGTAAGCGCTTTGCTGAGCCCAGGCAAGCAAGGTTCGGCCTGAGCGACAACCCGTTTGTCCGCTAGCGTGACGGTGCGCCCGCGACTAGCGGTTCTGTTGCAATCGCTCGGCGGATGCTTTAGCGTGTCACCAAGGCAACTAGGGGTGTTCGCCTTGTCAGGCATCAAGGGCGAGCTGAGATACACCCTCTGAACCTGATCCGGGTAATACCGGCGCAGGGAAGCTTGCCCGTAACCTGACGGTCCTGCCTTCCCCCGCGCCAGCATCGATGCCCTGCAAGGGCAAGGGACACTAACATGAGCGCAAAGCCAGACCATTTCCTCAGCCAGACGGCGAGCGTCGACGCGGCTGCCATTCAGCCGTTTCCCAACTCGCGCAAAGTCTATATCCAGGGCAATCGTGCCGACATTCGCGTGCCAATGCGCGAGATCTCGCAAAATAAGACCGGTTCTCAAAGCGGCAGCGAAGACAACCCGCCGATCTGGGTCTACGACACCTCGGGTCCCTATACCGATCCGCACGCACGTGTCGACCTGCGCCAGGGTCTACCGGCATTGCGCGCACGCTGGATCGAGGAACGTGACGATAGCGAGCAATTGCCCGATGTCAGTTCGGCATACGGGCGCGAGCGGCTCGCGGATCCGAAGCTTGTCAGCGTGCGGTTTGCCCACCTGCGTAAGCCGCGGCGTGCCAAGGCGGGTATGAACGTGACGCAGATGCATTACGCGCGCAAAGGGATGGTCACGCCGGAAATGGAATTCATCGCCATCAGGGAGAACATGAGGTTGCAGGAGTACAAGGACGAGCTCTTGCGTCGCCGCCATCCCGGCCAGTCTTTTGGTGCGCACATTCCCGACGAGATTAGCCCCGAGTTTGTGCGTGACGAAGTGGCGCGCGGTCGCGCCATCATCCCGGCGAACATCAACCATCCGGAAACGGAACCGATGATCATCGGCCGCAATTTCCTGGTGAAAGTCAACGCCAACATCGGCAACTCCGCCGTGACCTCGAGCATCGAAGAGGAAGTCGAGAAGATGACCTGGGCGACGCGCTGGGGCGCCGATACGGTCATGGATCTTTCCACCGGCAAGCACATCCACGAGACGCGNNAGCCCGGTACCGATCGGCACCGTGCCCATCTACCAAGCGTTAGAAAAAGTCGAAGGCAAGGCAGAGGAGCTCACGTGGGAGATTTTCCGCGACACGCTCATCGAGCAGGCCGAGCAGGGTGTGGACTACTTTACGGTGCATGCCGGTGTGCGTCTGCATTACATTCCGCTGACTGCGCGGCGCGTGACCGGTATCGTCTCGCGCGGCGGGTCGATCATGGCCAAGTGGTGTCTGGCCCATCACCAGGAGAGCTTTCTCTACACGCACTTCGAGGAGATCTGCGAGATCATGAAAGCCTATGACGTCGCTTTCTCGCTCGGCGACGGTTTGCGTCCAGGCTCGATCGCCGATGCCAACGACGAAGCCCAGTTTGCCGAGCTGCAAACGCTCGGCGAGCTAACGCGCATCGCCTGGAAGCACGATGTGCANNTGTGCAGGTAATGATCGAAGGACCCGGCCACGTACCGATGCAGCTGGTCAAGATCAACGTCGACAAAGAGCTTGAAGACTGCCTAGAGGCGCCGTTTTACACACTCGGCCCGTTGGTCACCGACATCGCACCGGGTTATGACCACATTACCTCGGCCATTGGTGCCGCCATGATCGGCTGGTTTGGCACGGCCATGCTGTGCTATGTGACACCGAAAGAACACCTCGGCCTGCCCAATAAGAAGGACGTCAAGGATGGCATCATTACTTACAAGATCGCCGCGCACGCGGCCGATCTCGCCAAGGGCCATCCGGCGGCGCAGCTGCGCGACAATGCACTGTCGAAGGCGCGTTTCGAATTTCGCTGGAGCGATCAGTTTAATCTCTCGCTCGATCCCGATACGGCACGGGAATTTCATGACGAGACGCTACCGAAAGAAGGCCACAAGGTCGCCCATTTCTGCTCCATGTGCGGACCGCACTTCTGCTCCATGAAGATTACCCAAGATGTGCGTGAGTATGCGCGCCGGAAAGGCATCGGCGACGTACAAGCGGCCATGGACGCGGGACTGCGGGAAAAGGCCAAGGAGTTCAAGGAGCAGGGCAGCGAGCTCTACCGGCGCGCCTGAGGCGCTTGTAACGGCTTCGAGTCGGGGCGCAGCCTCAGGCGTGCCTGGCGGCAGTGCCGGGCGAGTTGTGGTAGAAAGAAACCTCTCCCGGCGGGCGCTGGCGAAAACGTTTATAGCACCACTGGTACTGTGCCGGTGCCTGACGAACGTGTCGCTCGATCTCACCGTTCAACGCTGCCACGGAAGTCGGGAGATCAGCGCATTCAATAGTGCTGGGCCCCCTGTTGAACCGTAAGCGATAGCCCTGCCCGAAAGGAAGGCGCTCAGCACAGGCAAACACGACGGGTGCTCCCGTTCGCTGCGCTAGTCGCGAGAGCAAAACCATGGTCTTGGCGCTAATCCCGAAAAAGTCTGCGTAGACGACGTTATGGTCTTCGTTCGGAACCTGATCCGGCAAGATGCCGACGACACCGCCTCGATGCAGGACGCGATGCAAGGTGCGGATACCCCCGATGTTGGCCGGTACGAGCCGTGACCCCAAGCGCTCGCGTACGCTTCGCATGAGGGCATCGAGTTCGGCCACGCGTGGGCGTCGGTACAGAGCCGCAAAGTCATAGCGCATACCGCAATAGAGGCCAACGAATTCCCAAGCGCCGAGATGGGGTATGGCGAGAATTACGCCTTTGTCCTGGGCTAGTGCGTCCCGCAGCTCCTGTTCACCGATCACTTGTTTGACCAAGCGGCCGATCTTTGCGGCACTGCCCGTCCAAAGCAGCGCGAGCTCGGTCACGCTCTTAGCGAATTCTACAAGGGTGCGCCGCAACAGCCGTCTGCGTGCCGCTTTGTTCAGCCTGGGAAAGCACAAAGTCAAATTGACGCGGGCGACCCGCTTTCGTCTGTTGGGGATCAGCCACAGGGTCCAACCCAAGCTGGTGCCGAGCGCATGCAATACCGGCAGTGGAAACGCCGACAACAAGGTGAGCGCGGTGTGTAGTAGCAAAGGTTTCGTGTGAAACCTATGTTTCCGTGCACTCGAATCGCCCGTCCCAATGTTCACCGGGAGGGGCCAGTCGGCCAGAGCAGTCAAGCGGTCTCGCATCTTTCCAGAGCTTTAGTGCCAGCGTCGGGAATCCAAATCAACAGCCTGAAAAACTGGTGTCGATGGAAACCTTCGGCAACAGCGTTGCGCATCGTCTACTTAATTTATAGCGCGTGATTGCCGATGGGCAAGCGTGCACGTAGTCTGGGACAAAGACCGATCGGCCCACGGATCAGGCGCAGGAGTTCAGCCCCGAGGTGCGGGCTAGCAGCGTCGCCTTGATGTTTAATCTGTCTTGCGTCTCGCGAAGGCCGACGCCGTGGGCTTGCATGGCGAAGGACTGATCGTTGGCGGGGTGCGTGATGAGGGCCCTGTATCAGGGGATGNNAGGGGATGATGTCGGCGAACGAGCGCACCGCAGGGAACTCGCTCGCCTGTTTCTCCGGTAGGCGCGAATCCGGTTGGCTGATGGTGAGCAGCTGCTTGATGCCGTAGGCACGCGCGGCGCGCAGGACCGGCAAGCTATCGTCGATCAGCAGGGTGCTGTC
>JABAOH010000476.1_pt4 | contig 14620 bp, 17 predicted proteins | sample 7062181 | NCBI WGS metagenome assembly JABAOH01 (sample SAMN14538630, study PRJNA623070) | marine sediment metagenome | biome: marine biome [ENVO:00000428]; feature: marine pelagic biome [ENVO:01000023]; material: deep marine sediment [ENVO:00002113]; isolation source: pool of 5 deep marine... | reverse complement strand
TCTCATCATCGGGGGCGCGACCGGCGACATGCTTGGCTGGATGGAGAAGGAATGAGAACCACTCGATATGTCCAGCGGACTGTAACTCCCGAATCTGTGGAAGGACGTCCGTCCGCAGTTGAGCCAAGTAGGCGTCCGGCCGAAGCGACACTACCGGAATGTCGATCTCGACGATGCGAGTCAAGTTCGGGGTTTTCATTCGTTTCCTTTCTCCACACCTAACGTTTACTATGCTGCGGGTTCTGAGGATCTGTTTGGAGTTGAAGATTACTTACAAGCTATCTCCCTATTGAGGGGAGACGAACCGTGCGGTTTGGATTTCTGGTAGGCCTTTGAATAACAATCATTCTTGTTTGCTTTCCTCCTTCGTGTCTTTTGTTTTATTGCCGATCGTTCCCTTTGCTTTGCGATAGTCTCTTCGATAGTTCCTGATACCTGGTGATGGCTGCGTAGCAAAAATAATAGCCAGCCACGGCGAGCGGCAAGCCGAGGATAGCCCCGCCAAGTAGTAATGCCCAGAAGATCTCCGGCGCGTTGTGCAGCATGTGCGACATCACTCCAATATTCATTTCAGGAGTTGGGGTGTAGCCCCTTTTGAGTTCAAGCAACCTTGCCCCAATAACATAATTCATACTGTATATAAGGGGAGCAGTAAGGGGATTGGTGATCAAGACACCTGCGGCTGCGGAAAGCTTATTCCACTTGAAAAGCGCGGCCAAAAGAACCGCAAAAGCAATTTGAATGCCGATTGAAGGGGTCATTCCGATAAAGATCCCCAGTGCGAAGCCAAGGCCTATCTCCCGAGGACTGCCCCTTATCCTGAGAAATCTCCCATAGAACCTTTTCAGGCTTCTCTTGATATATTTGTATCTCTTGTGTCTTTTAACCATACAGGTACTGATCTACAGGCTACTGAAATAAAGATGCTACATTCTCCGCTCATGATCCTCTAAACCAGGGCAGCTCATGCATTGTAGCACTAAACCTTTTTCGAAGGGTAAAGATTTAAATCCCAGTCTGATCGATAATTCTTTGATGCTGTTCCAATACCTATGACTATGATGAGCCAAACCGTTATGTAATTAGTTGCGCCTGAACCTTAATCTTTCGGTTTCTCGGGCTATTCATAGGTTTTCCCTGAAGAACTAGAAGAGGGCTCAGATTGCGCTTGACCTATGTAAAAGATATCATCGATGATAGGCATGAACTGTTCCCCATACTTAATAGTCGGTGCTCAGGCATATCGAGTATACCGTTCACATAATAACCACCACTATCTATTACGAGACGTGCATTCAACGCGACCCCGCTGGATTGCAATTGCAGGATCACTTATGGCTATCCTTCTCAAGGAAGAGTTAGAGAGGTCATCGCGTTAGTTGATTCAAAAAGGTAGAAAAATCTCTATTTTAGGTGTAATACATAGAAAATTTTCCGCATATTCAATAGCCAGGCTGCAGGGGAATTCCCTCAGGCGCAATAATGCTTTCTCTCTCAGGGGAAAAGGCCAATGTTGAAGGGTAAGCGAGGACACATCGTGGCAATGAACCAACGAGATGAATCACACAGATCTCACCAGGGTGTGTTGAGCTCCGTTCGTGGCAGCGTTGTTGACGCTCAGTTTCCCGGGCACCTCCCCTCGATTTATACTGTGCTCAGGGCGGGCGACGATGGGGGAATCGTCATTGAGGGCAATACCCATCTGGATTCAAAGACCATCCGTGGGATCGCGCTGACATCCACCCAGGGCCTTGCCCATGGCTCAACCATAATCGATACAGGTCATCCTCTAATGGTGCCGGTTGGAAAACGATTGCTCGGCAGGGTGTTCAACGTATTTGGGGAGACCATCGATAACAAGGAAGCCATAACGGGCGGGGAGTGGCGTGCTATTCACCAGGAGCCGATTCCCCTGGATCGACAATCCACCACATCGGAGATTTTTACCACGGGGATCAAGGCAATAGACGTGCTCTCCCCTTTGGAGCGAGGCGGAAAGGCGGGGTTGTTCGGCGGTGCAGGTGTCGGGAAAACGGTGCTCATCATGGAGATGATCAGGAATATGGTTGGTCAGCATGAGGGTGTGAGCCTGTTCTGCGGCATTGGTGAGAGGAGCCGGGAGGGTGAAGAGCTCTACCGGGAGATGAAAGAGGCAGGTGTGCTGGAGAACACGGTCATGGTCTTCGGCCAGATGAACGAACCCCCGGGTGCCAGGTTTCGTGTGGGCCATGCCGCGCTCACCATGGCCGAGTACTTCCGGGATGATGAGAGGCAGGATGTGCTGCTCCTGATCGATAACATCTTCCGGTTCATCCAGGCCGGTATGGAGGTCTCCGGGCTTATGGGTCAGCTCCCCTCGCGTCTGGGGTATCAACCCACCCTGAGTACAGAACTGGCTGAGCTCGAGGAGCGCATTTGCAATACCGCGACGGGTGCCATCACCTCTGTACAGGCCGTGTATGTGCCGGCTGATGACTTAACCGACCCTGCGGCGGTTCATACATTCGGCCATCTTTCCGCCTCTATCGTGCTTTCGCGAAAAAAGGCGAGCGAAGGGTTATACCCTGCGATCGATTCCCTGCAATCGGGATCCAATATGTTGGTACCCCCTGTCGTGGGTGAGCGGCACTATGGGGTTGCACAGGAGATCCGAAAGACCCTCGCTACCTATGAGGAGCTCAAGGATATCATCGCCATGCTTGGTATGGAGGAGCTTTCCCAGGAGGACCGTCGGACCGTCCATCGGGCTCGAAGACTGGAGCGGTTTCTAACGCAGCCCTTCTCCGTGACCGAGCAGTTTACGGGCAACAAAGGGCGCGTGGTGGATCTGGACGATGCCCTTGATGGCTGCGAGCGCATTTTGAACGATGAGTTCTCCGAATATCCGGAGAGATCCCTCTACATGATCGGAAAAATCGAAGAGGCGAAAAAGGGATGAAGCTGAGGGTCTTGCTCCCAATAGAGGTACTCATAGAAGAGGATGCGACCAAGGTGATCGCCGAGGCACACAATGGTTTCTTCTGCCTCCTTCCGAGGCACGTGGATTTTATCGCGGCTCTTGTTCCGGGCATTCTGTCTTTTGAAACCACCGGAGGTCGTGAGGAATTTCTCGCGGTCGATGAAGGGATCCTGATCAAGTGCGGTCAGGAAGTTACCGTATCAACGAGAAACGCGATGCGGGGGCCTGATCTGGGGCAGCTGAAGCGCACCGTAGTGGAAAGATTTAAGGCCCTGGACGAGCGGGAGAAAACGGCACGCTCTGCCATGGCCAGGATCGAGGCCGGTTTTGTCCGCCGCTTTCTGGAGATTCAAGGACATGGCTAAAGAGCCCTCTATCAAGCAGAGGGGCAGGGCCCCGGCCAGAATGACCGAAAAAGTCGGCGCCAAGGAGGATCGCAAAATGAGGGCCCGGCGGGAAAGGGATCGCGGTGTCTGGTTCGGCCTGGGTATGTTCGGCCTTGTGGGATGGTCGGTGGCCATTCCTACGGTGATCGGAATCGGCCTTGGGATTTGGATAGACACCAGATGGCCTGGTCCGTATTCCTGGACCCTGATGTGTCTCATTATCGGCGTTTTGGTGGGGTGCCTTAATGCATGGTACTGGGTTAAGCGGGAGAGTAAAAGAGACTGAAAGCGGGGATAGCGACCCAAGAAGGAGGAAATGTTGTGACAATCAATGTGCTGTACTTATTGATGGCATTTCTGGTGGGTATGGGCGCTGGAATAGTATACTTCGGTGGGTTGTGGTGGACGGTTCGGCAGCTGCCTTTTGTGCGACAGCCGGCGCTATTGACGCTGGGGAGTTTTTTTGTGCGCACCGGCATCAGCCTCACCGCCTTTTACCTCATTTCGGGAGGACGCTGGGAAAGGATCCTGATAAGCCTGCTTGGATTCATAATCGTGCGGGGCTTTCTGGTGCACTGGGTGAGGCCCGCGTCAACAGGGGTTTCGGCGGATTGAGGTAAGCATATATGGATATAAGGACTGTTAGTCCAGATCAGGTCATGATCTGGCAGTGGGGCCCGATCTCCTTGAACGCAACCATCGTGTTTACCTGGGCGGTGATGGGCCTTCTGGTGCTTGTCTCCTGGCTGGTAACGCGAAGGATCTCATCCGATGTGCAGTTTTCACGATGGCAGAACCTGCTGGAAATTCTGGTCAAGGGCATGCAGGATCAAATCCGGGATATCAGCCATCAAGAAACGAGGATCTACTTGCCATTTGTGGGAACGCTCTTTTTATTCATTGCGGTATGCAACCTGCTGAGCATTGTGCCGGGCTACATCCCTCCCACCGCCTCTCTATCCACCACGGCTGCGCTGGCCATCTGTGTGTTTGTGGCGGTGCCCTTATACGGCATCATGAATCGTGGGCTGCTAGGTCATCTCAGGCAATATACTCGCCCTACGGTCTTCATGCTGCCCTTTAACATCATGGGAGAACTTTCAAGAACACTGGCACTGGCGGTGCGACTCTTCGGAAACATGATGAGCGGCGCGAAAATCGGTGCAATCCTTCTTGCCATTGCCCCGCTCCTCTTCCCGATCGTCATGCATGCCCTGGGGTTGTTGACCGGCCTGATTCAGGCATACATTTTCGCCGTACTTGCCATGGTGTATATCGCGTCCGCAACGCGTGCTCAACAGGAAAGGGAGCAGAAACAGGAGAAAGAACACGAAGAGAAAGGAGAGGAGTCTCATGGATAGCATTAGTCTCATTGGCACTGCTTCCGTGGTAACTGCCGGCTTGACCGTGGCTATCGGGTCGATTGGTCCTTCCCTCGGAGAAGGACGGTCCGTTGCACAGGCGTTAAGCTCCATCGCTCAACAGCCGGATGAAACCAACAACATCACCCGGACGTTATTCGTGGGGTTGGCCATGATCGAATCCACCGCCATTTACTGTTTTGTCGTCGCAATGATCCTGATCTTTGCCAATCCCTTCTGGGATCACGTGATAGCAAAGTAGGAGGTCACTGGTGCTCATCAATTGGTTCACTGTAATAGCCCAGATCGTGAACTTCCTGATTCTCGTGGTGCTTCTCAAGTACCTTCTCTACGATCGGATCATCAAGGCGATGGACGAGCGCGAGAGGAAGATTCAGCTGCGTTTGAAGGAGGCAGAGGAAAAGGAACAGGCCGCGGAGCGGGAGGTGGAATCTCTTCGGGAAAAAAACCGGGATTTCGATGAGAAGCGCGAAAAGATGCTCGCGCAGGCAAAGGAAGAAGCCGACGCGCGACGAAGGGAGCTGACTCAAGAGGCCCGGAAAGGGGTCACTAATCTCCGATTGGTTTGGCAGGAGGCGATCCAGCGAGAAAAGGAGTCCTTTGTTCAGGATCTCCGGAAGATGGCCGCCACCCAGATCTACGCCATTGCCCGCAGGGCGTTCGAGGATCTCGCCGATGCCGATCTGGAAGAACGCATGGTTGACGTGTTCATCGCGCGGATCCAGAAGATGAAGAAGAGGGAGAGAGAGGCGCTTGCCGCCTCCATCAAGGAGGCGGGAGGTGAGGTTGTCATACGGAGTGCCTTTGAGATCCCGCCTAAAATACGCAAGGAGATGACACAGGCCCTGCACCGGCACCTGAACGATGAGATCAATCCGCACTATGAGACTACATCGGACCTGATTGCGGGAATCGAGTTAAAGACCCGCGGGCGGAAGATCGCCTGGAACCTGCAACACTATCTGGATACCATGGAGGAAAATGCACTGCATACCCTTGACCAAGAGGCACTGAGAAAAACCGGTGGAAAGGGAAAAGGGCGGGCAGATACGAGGAAGAAAAGAGAGAAAGCGAAGAACTTAAGAGATGTGGAAAGGCGGCCTTTGTATAAAGGGAAAACCAAGGAGCCTGGGGAAAGGGATGAAGACGGAGCCCCATGAATTGAGAGAGACGCTGTCCCAGACTTTTAAAGTCCTGGAACACGTGATTGAGAACCACTGGCTCGAACCGGAGGTCCAGGAGGTGGGCACGGTCACCTATGTGGGGCCAGGCGTCATTCGGGTAACCGGTTTGAGCAATGTAAAATCCGAGGAACTCCTCCGCTTTACCGGTGGACGCATGGGCATGGCCTTCAATCTGGATCAGACGGAAATTGGCGTGATTCTTCTGGACGAAATCGAGGGGTTGGACGCAGGCAGTGACGTTCAGCGCACCGGCCGTTTAATGGACACCCCGGTAGGGGAGGAATTACTGGGCCGGGTCGTAGACGCCCAAGGGCATCCCCTGGACAATGGCGGGCAGCTTCGGACCTCGAAACGGCGTCCCATAGAGCGACCGGCGCCCGCGATAATGGATCGCGCTCCGGTGACGGTACCCTTACAGACCGGGCTCAAGGTGATAGATGCGTTAATCCCTATAGGGCGCGGCCAGAGGGAGCTCATCCTGGGCGATCGCCAGACAGGGAAAACCGCTATTGCGCTGGATACTATCATCAACCAGAGGGATAAGGATGTCATCTGTGTGTACTGCGGCATCGGGAAGAGGGGATCGGCTGCGGCAAAGGTCATTGCCGGCCTGAAGGCACAGGGTGCCATGGATTATTGTGTGGTGATGGTGACTACGGAAGAGGACCCCCCTGGGTTGCTATTCATAGCGCCCTATGCCGCCACGACCATGGCGGAGTATTTTATGGAGCAGGGACGCGATGTCTTAGTCGTCTTCGACGACCTGACTCGACATGCCCGTGCTTACAGAGAGCTTTCACTGCTTCTAAGGAGGCCTCCGGGCAGGGAGGCATTTCCCGGCGATATCTTTTACCTCCATTCACGACTCCTGGAGCGTTCCACACATCTCCGTGATGAGCATGGCGGGGGCTCCTTAACCGCATTGCCGGTTATTGAGACCGAGGCCCAGGACATGTCGGCGTATATTCCCACGAATCTCATCTCCATCACCGATGGCCAGATCTACCTTTCCCCTGAATTGTTCAGGAAGGGAAACTTGCCCGCTGTGGATGTGGGGAAATCGGTCTCGCGCGTGGGAGGGAAAACCCAATTGAGGGCCTATCGAGCGGTAGCAGGGGATCTGCGTCTTTCATACTCACAATTCGAGGAGCTAGAGGCATTTTCCCGTTTCGGTACGCGGCTGGACGAAGACACCCGACGGACTCTTGAGCGCGGACGACGTGTCAGGGAGGTCCTCAAGCAGCCTCAGTACAAACCCCTGCCTGTTTCCGAGCAGATTGCCGTTCTGGTCGCAGTAAGCAAAGGTGCCTTTGACGATCTCTCCCCGGAACGTATCGCCGATGCCGAAAAGGGAATTCGCAGTGCGGTCACGAACCAGCTGCCCGAGTTGTGTGAGCGGATTGAACGGGGTGAGGATCTCGGGGACAATGATCTCGAAGAGCTTTTGGGGGCAGCAAAAGGCGCTTTGAACTCAAAAGAAACAGGACTAAAGGATGCACACAATCGAGGGCCTGAAGAGAACGATTCAGAGCACTGAGGATCTCCAGTCCGTGGTAAAGACCATGAAGGCCCTGGCCGCCGTAAACATCCGGCAGTACGAGAGGGCCGTGGAGTCCCTTAAGGATTATAATAAGGCCGTTGAAATGGGTCTTCAAGTCGTTCTCCGTGACAGGCCGGAATTCATGGTCGAGGCACGACCTGCCCCTCACGATAGGTTGGGTGCCGTTATTTTCGGTACTGACCAGGGGATGGTGGGAGCCTTGAATCAGCAGGTCTTATCCCATGCCATGGCTGCCATGGCTGATCTCAATGTTAAACATGAATATCGCACCATCATGGCCGTGGGTGAGCGTATGATGGCCCTTCTCGAGGATGCGGGGCAGCTCGTGGAGGCATTCTGCCCTGTTCCTGGCTCTGTGGCGGGCATTACACCGATGGTGCAGGAAACACTGATGAACATCGAGTCGTGGAATAGAGAGCGAGGGCTGGAACAAATCTACCTCTTTTACAGCGCTGAGACATCCGGGGCTCCCTCTCAGCCACAAATGGTCCACTTATTGCCCCTCGATCAGGTCTGGCTTTTGAACCTCAGGGCACTTTCCTGGCCTTCCCGCGGACTTCCGTACTTCACCATGGATTGGGATCGGTTATTTTCCTCACTGATTAATGAGTATCTCTTTGTTTCCCTGTACCGCGCCTTCGCGGAATCACTGGCAAGCGAAAACGCGAGCCGGCTCGCGTCCATGCAAGGTGCGGAGCGAAATATTGAAGAGATGCTTGCTGAACTTCATGCCGATTTTCATCAACAACGACAGATGTCCATCACCGAGGAACTGCTCGATATTGTGGCGGGTTTCGAGGCATTGAGGGCAGGCGCATGATGGTTAATCTTGATCCAGGCGAGTTGGTGCAGAAAACGCTTTGTAAAGAATGACAATAAGACGAGCGCTAATTTTAAGAGAATTATCACGCCTTGCAATGCCTACTCTATATCTGAAATCAACCATCCTCCAAAAATATTGCTATATCCGTTTCATAGTTCCACTCCTATGATTTACCCCTTTTCTGCTTGATTCACCCCATGGTAGCCTGATTTCCTCTTGGTCTGTTGTGGTTTTGATGCAAGATGAGCTCTTTTATGCCCTTAACTCCGCAAAGCGCTTGCGGCTATTCCAAAGGGCAGACTGATTTTCGCTTACCACAGAGACACAGAGAGCACAGAGCGAACTTTCTTTTTGCCCGATCGGGAGATGGCGATCAGGCAAAAGGACGTAGCCCTCTGGGCAGTGTTTTTGGGGACAACGGGCTTTATACCACCAGTCGGCAAGGCACCAAAAGAGCTTTCGCCGGAGGCGATGGCGCTTTTCCCTGGCCGTCGTCTCCCGGCCAGGGAAAAAACCCCTGTCCTCTGTGTCCTCTGTGTCTCTGTGGTAAATTGGCTGGTCACGTCTGCTTCGAACATCCTTGTTAGGAGCAAAGGTAAATATCATATCTTTTATACTAGGCAGAGAGGTAAAAAATGGTTATATTCGCGGCTATTTCCCATAAACAATATTTATTGACAGTGGCGAAATGTCTGCAGAGCCTGTATATAGATTTGGCCACCTGTGGTCTGGTTGCTATTTTCCCGCCTTTGTTTCTTGTGGCCGCAAGGAACGATGAGCGTGACTTTTTTACCTATTTTAATTAGGCGTCCCAAACGCATCATGAATGTAGAAACGAAGTGACTACCATGGATAAGCCAATGTCGAGCATTGGTTTCAAACTCATGAGCCTCATGTTCAAGGTTCGTGATATCTTTCGGCCTCGTTTGGATTTGTTGAAGGAAGCCGGAATAGAATCCGGATTCTGTATACTCGACTATGGTTGCGGTCCCGGCAGCTACATTGTACCGCTTGCAGAATTAGTTGGTTCCTCTGGTAAAATTTATGCGCTCGACATACATCCACTCGCCATCGAAGAAGTCAAGAAGATAGCGGTACGGAAAGGAATTGAGAACATAGAAACAATCGAGTCTGATTGTAACACCGGACTCTCGGATAACCATGTGAACGTTGTCTTATTGTATGATACTTTTCACGATCTTTCTCAACCTGATGATGTCCTGCGAGAATTACACAGGGTACTAAAGCCTGGTGGCACTTTATCTTTCAGCGACCACCATATGAAGGAAAAAGACATAATCGCAAGGGTGACTGACAGGGGTATGTTTAAACTTTCGAAAAAGGGTAAGAAAACATACAGTTTCTCAAAAGTAGGTTAACAGGCAAAGGGGGAAAAGTCGCCTAACAAGCACATGCACAACCGACTCGCAGGGCTAGCGCCCTGCTCGCGGATGATGCGAGGCGTTAGTTGGTAAAGGTAGCTGTCGACTTACAGGCAAAGGGCAATATCATGGTGTCTGAAAAGATGAGAACCCGACAGAAGGATATTTTGCCGGAGGATGCATTTGCCCTCCGGTGTGTTACAGTCCCCTTACCAGCATTGAACCAAGAACTGTTAGTGAGGAAAAATGCCTGATTTCTATCAACTAAGTGTGGAAGAAACCCTGCAAAGACTGAATACAGGGGTTAAAGGCCTAAGCCAGGAAGAAGCAGCGAAGAGACTGAAACGACACGGGCTGAATCAGCTGGAGGAAAAGAGGGGTCCACATCCTGTCCAGATCTTTTTGAAACAATTCAAGGATCCCATCATACTGATACTCCTGGGTGCGATCATCATCTCCCTCATCGTCCAAGAGTTGCTTGATGCTGGGGCAATAGCGGCTATTCTTATTCTCAATGCGGTGCTCGGATTCTCACAGGAATACAAAGCAGAAAAGGCAATGGAGCTGCTGAAAAAAATGAGCGCCCCGAAGGCAAAGATCATCAGGGAGGGCGCAGGGCAGGTCATAGAAGCCCAGTTCATAGTACCAGGAGATATTGTCCTCCTAGAGGCAGGGGACAAGGTGCCAGCAGACGCGAGGATCATGGAGTCTGCTGAGGCACATGCGAACGAATCAATGCTGACAGGAGAATNNCTTCGCTGGAGCTATCCTCACCAACGGAAGGGCACAGGCAGTGGTGACAAAAACGGGAATGAACACGGAACTTGGAAAGATAGCGGGGCTGGTGCAGACCGTGGAGGAGGTTGAGACACCGCTGCAAAAGAGACTCAAAAAGCTGGGAAAAAGGCTTGGCCTGATCGTGATCATCATCTGTCTGGTGGTCTTTGGTGTCGGGCTCCTCAGACAGCTGCCATTTGTCACTATCCTGCTAACAGCTATAAGCCTTGCAGTGGCTGCGGTACCAGAGGGCCTGCCAGCTGTCGTGACCATAGCACTGGCCATAGGCGTGCAAAAGATGTTGAGGAGAAATGCCCTGATAAGGGAGTTGAAGGCAGTGGAAACACTGGGGAGCGTGACGGTAATCTGCTCTGATAAGACGGGCACCATAACGAAAAACGAGATGACGGTGACTGAAATATTCGCCAACAACGAAACGATAACCGTAACGGGCCACGGCCATGATACAGAAGCGGACTTCACCATTGGTGAGGAGAAGATAGAACCGAAGAGTATCGAGATGCTGCTCAGGGCTGCCGCTTCATGTAACAATGCCACGCTGGACTTTGGGGACCCGACAGAAATAGCTTTGCTGGTAGTAGCCAAAAAAGCAGGGATAGAGAAAGAGGAACGGGTAGGAGAGATACCATTTGATTCTGAAAAGAAATTCATGATCACCAAGCACAAGGATAATACCTGGTACATAAAGGGGGCGCCTGAAAAGGTAGTGGAGCTGTGTGGATACATCCAAATGAACGGGGCCCCAAAGAGGCTCTCGCGGAAGGAAAAGGAAGCAATCTTGGGAAAAAACAGAGAGATGGCTTCTAAGGCGCTGAGAGTCCTGGCTTTGGCTTACAAGAGGGATAACAAGACGATATTGACAGGCCTGGCAGGGATGATAGATCCCCCACGAGAGGAAGTCTCCGAGGCTATGAACCTGTGTAAAAAAGCAGGGATACGGGTTGTCATGATAACAGGAGATAACGCACTCACGGCACAGGCAATAGGAAATAACATAAAACTGACCGGAAAGGTCATGGAGGGAATAGAACTCGAGAGAAGAGCAGAGAAAGACCTGAAAGCTCTCGTAAAAGGAGTGAGGATCTTCGCGAGGGTCAATCCAGAACACAAGGTAAGAATACTCAAGGCCTTACAGGCGAATGGCCATGTAGTAGCGATGACAGGAGACGGGGTGAATGACGCCCCTGCACTCAAAGGGGCTGATGTCGGGGTATCGATGGCACTCAAGGGGACAGACGTGGCACGAGAGGCATCGGACATGGTCCTCACAGATGACAACTTCGCCTCTATCATAGCTGCTGTTCGACAGGGGAGGGTGATCTTCGATAATATTAAGAAGTTCGTGAAGTTCCTGTTATCGGCGAACTTTGGTGAAACGGCAGTGATACTGTTCGCACTCCTTGCGGGAATGCCCTTACCGTTGCTGCCCATACAAATCCTGTGGATTAATCTAGTAACGGATAGCTTACCTGCCCTGGCCTTAGGCGTTGATCCAGCTGACAGGAGGATAATGGAGAGAAAACCGAGGGACCCAAGCGAAACAATACTCAAAGGCTCTATCGCTTTCTTAATAGTCGTGACTATTCTTGCATTCTCAGTGACGATGACGGGGTTCCTGTCAGGGTGCTGGTGGGATGCTGCATATGGCGATATAGCAAAAGGCAGAACCATGGCCATGATGTCCTTGATATTCTTCGAGCTGTTCCTGGTGTTCAGCTGCAGATCAGACAGATACCCCCTGTATGAGATAGGGTTCTTCTCCAACAAATGGTTGATACTCGCAGTCCTCGCAGCAGCAGCGCTCCAATTCTTGATCCTCTACACACCGCTCAACATCGCCTTTAAGATAACACCTCTGGGACTCGGAGACTGGGCTATTATAGGCGGGCTAGGGAGCTTAGGATTTGTGGTGTTTGAAGCGAAGAAGATAATAACCCGATTTATCTAAGAGAGGATTGTTCCTGAGCTCACGCTCAGGGATGTGGCGCTCGCTTTGGTGCAGCCGGTAGCGGACTGTGGCTAAGCTGAGATTGGCCTGAAAAGGGGGATTCACAGAAACGATTCTTCTTGCCCTGGCCTTGAGAGTGGTGATAGCTTAAGCCATTGACAACACATTAAGTTTAGGGGAGCGGACTTTGGGGTATATTAGGGCTCAGTACTTTTTGGGTGCGAGGCCTGGTCAGGGCTGTCATCGAAACCGGCTTTCCTGCAAGCCTTACCGTTTCGCGCTGATTGCCCTCTTAGTATGCCTTTTTCTTACGGGGCCATGGTCTTGTTTAATCGGATGTGGACATGGTCTCGTCGGCAAGGAGCGAGATAGTGCGGTCAGGGAAAGCCTTGTCGGCGAGTGGGTTGCCGAGGTGGGCAGAATGAAGCTCATCTTACGTCTCACGGGCAACGGCCTCTTCAATCTTGATGATAAGAAGGGGGAATACTCTGTTGAGGGCCCCCTCCTCAAGTTACGTCATGAGGGGGGCGAGGTCGGTTATCAGTTTGATTTAGCAGGGGGTGTCTTGAGCCTCTCGGGGGGCGATTTGGGCCAGACTTTGAAATTCTCTCGTAAACCCGAGGGCTCCACTTATCTGAGAGGGCTCCTCCGCCTCTCTCCCGACTCCATAGGCCTCAAGGCCGAGCGCATTCTCGGCATTGTCGCTATTGTGGTTGTCAGCGCATTAATTATCGCGGTTATGCGACATCTGAGCCATCTTGTTATCTTCTCTGAATGGGGNNNNAATGGGGACCACTGAAATTCCTCTACACACGCCACAAAAGTAGAGCCATGACCATGAACTCGCTGATCCTCAACGTGCTCAAATACATCATTTACTTCACTGCCTTTGGCTTTGTTCTGGCAGAACTGGGGGTTAACTACAAGGCGTATCTTGCCTCCTTATCGGTAATTGGCCTGGCCATCGGCTTTGGCTCCCAGGGCCTCGTTCAGGATATGGTAACCGGGTTCTTCTTGATCTTCGAGGGTCAGTTTGACGTTGGCGATATGGTGGAAATATCGGGGCAGATAGGGATAGTTGATGAGTTGGGTTTGCGCATGACCAGACTGCGTAGCTATTTGGGTCAACTGGTCGTTATCCCCAACCGCAACATTGCTATTGTGGGTAATTACACCAAGGGGGCCCTTCACGCCTTTGTGGATGTCGCGGTGAAAAGCCCTGAGGCCGCCAAACAGGAAGCTGCGGAGCTTCAGCAAATCGGCGACGAAATACAGCGCCAATTCAAGGGCGTGATCCTGACAAGGCCAAAACTTCTCAGCCCTCTTTCACTGAAGACCGGTGAACACTTCATTCGAATGCATCTTGAAATCTGGCCCCAGCAGCAGTGGGTTATCGACCAACAGGTAGTGCCCCGTATCAGGGAGATATTTAAGACCAAAGGATTTGAGATACCGGGCGATCGCGTGGCAACCTTCTATCGCGCCAGAGAAGAACGCTCGATGAAAGGGTGGCCACGGTTCCTCAGAAAGGATCGAAAACCGACCTCATAGCCGTGCCATCAGGCTGTCATTTCCTGGAGGTCAAAATGGGCAACTCAAAGGAGGGGTTANNTGGGGCAGCGGGGACCTTGCCCTGCCCGACCTATTTGAAGATGTTCTGCGCTTACTGCAAGCAAAGGAGGTGAAAAATGCAACAATACGGGAAGTTCATAATCTTAGTTATCGTCCTTTTGTTCCTGATCACCTTTGGTGTGAAGAACAACGAACCGACACGGTTGTCCTATTATTTCAACATTGAGACCCTGGAGATTCCCTTCTATGGCCTACTTTATCTTTGCATCATCATTGGGATCGTAATCGGTATGCTCGTGGGAATTTCTACCAGATTCAATCTGCGGAGAATGGTTAAGACCTTGCAGCAGGAAAATAAGGAACTCAGAGAGAAGGCAGTAGAGGAGAAAAGGGAAGAAGAACCGTTAATTCCTACCCCCATAGAACCAGAAGAGATAGGTGAAACGCCTAGTGACAATCAGGACACCTATTAAGGTTTTCCTTCCAGGGCCCCCAAATCCACGTCTGGAACTGTGAAACAATCCACACAGGGCACGCGAAATGGAGCAGTGAGGTTGCACTGAGATATGTAGTTCCCGCCAGGGTCAATGACTTTAGGCAAATAGGGTGAAGCGAGTGGCAAAAG
>JABAOH010003342.1_pt1 | contig 14628 bp, 14 predicted proteins | sample 7062181 | NCBI WGS metagenome assembly JABAOH01 (sample SAMN14538630, study PRJNA623070) | marine sediment metagenome | biome: marine biome [ENVO:00000428]; feature: marine pelagic biome [ENVO:01000023]; material: deep marine sediment [ENVO:00002113]; isolation source: pool of 5 deep marine... | reverse complement strand
TAACCTAGGCGGATGAGGTAGGTTTTGACTTTGTCTCGATGATCGCCTTGGAGGAGGATCTCGTCGTTTTTAGCTGTTCCTCCGCAGGCGCAGAAGGTTTTGAGCCTTTGGGATAGGCGACTAAGGTTGGCATCTTTCTCGTTGATACCGTCTATAATGGTTACTGCTTTTCTCCATTTTCTTGTTTCCAAGCGTATTCGTATGCGTTGTTGTTCTTTGCTTATTTCTTCGCAGACACAAATGTCTTGGGGTAGTCCACAGGTTGGGCAAATTTCCGCCATGATGCTCAATTAAAACAAATTATATGAGACCTATATAAAATTTTCAATCCAAAAATATGTATCCACAAGTAGTCTCTCTGGATAACCATTATTCTTAGTTATATACTTGCAACTTAAGTTAGATACAGCGCGTCTTCGCTACTTCCCTCGAATAGGTTTTTGAGCAGAATATACTCATATATGGAAAGGTTTTTGAAGAATCCCCTCCGTGCACACAAACATTTTCTACTCTTTCAAAGGCTTGAAGTTCTTCTTATAGGTTCTATTAATTCTTTTTTTAGAGACGCGTGGATTTTTTAAACGTTAATAGATTCTCTTAATCCGATAATCTTGAAAAAGAACAGAAATTCACCTGAGGCTGTTGGATACCAAAGATAGAAGTAAATAAAAGCGCGACGCTGAATATATGAGATTACTCGAATCGGAAGAGTGGCATTCACATGTCCATGGTTGACATAACCGCGAAACCGGAGGTTTACCGGGAAGCCAAGGCGAAGGGAGCCATCAAACTGAAGCCGGAGACCATACGTTTGATTAGAGAGGGGAAAATTGAGAAAGGTAACCCGTTTAACGTGGCAAAGGTCGCTGGAATATTAGCTGCGAAAAACACGAGTTCCCTCATTCCTTTGTGTCATCCTTTGCCACTAACCAGCGTGAAAGTTGCTTTAGATGTCTCCGACGAATTCACGGTTGAAGTAGAAACAACGGTTAAGACTAGGGCTCAGACAGGGGTGGAGATGGAAGCTCTCGTTGCAGCCGTGGTAGCTTTGTTGACTGTTTGGGATATGACCAAGCAGTACGAGAAGGATAAAAGTGGACAGTATCCCCACACAACCATTGAGAATATACATGTTGTTAAAAAGATTAAAGAGGAAAACAAATGAGCGAAACCGCCTGCAAACACAAGGCTACAGCGCCTAAAAAGGTCAATTTCGCGGTTATTGTTTGCAGTTCTTCTCGCTACGAGAACTTAAAGGCAAGAAAGCCTGTCAACGACCCCTCTGGAGATTTAATAGTTGAAACTTTAAAAAGAGAGGGACATAGCGTTGTATTCCGAGAAATTCTGCCCGACGACATGATTTTGATTGGAAAATATGTTGGCAGAGCCATCGGGGTGGAGAAAATAGAGGCAATTGTGGTGTGTGGTGGAACCGGAATCAGTCCTAAAGACGCGACCATTGAGGCTGTGAGGCCTCTCTTGATTAAGACTTTGCCTGGTTTTGGAGAGTTATTTAGAAAGCTGAGTTTCGATGAGATTGGTTCAGCGGCTGTTTTGACTCGCGCGTTGGCGGGTGTTACAGATCAAGGGAAAGCTGTTTTTTGTGTTCCCGGATCTCCGCAGGGTGTAAAGCTTGTTTTAGAAAAGCTTATTTTGCCCGAAGTGGGGCACATACTGAAACACGCCCGCGAAAAATAGTGGTAAATTATGATTTACGACAATTATGGGCGCCCTGTTCTTAATCTAAGAATCTCCGTTACTCAAGAGTGTAACATGCACTGCCCCTACTGCCACAGAGAAGGCGAAACTAACCCTTCCACTGAAATGTCTGTAGAAGAGATTGTCCACATTTCCAAGATAGCCCTAGGCCTCGGTATCTCCAGAGTGAAGCTAACCGGAGGAGAACCCCTTCTTCATAAGGGTATTCTTGACATCATCGGCGGGATCGCTGACCTTCGAGGCTTAAGAGATCTATCCATGACCACGAATGGCACCTTTTTGAAAGACATGGCGAAAGACCTAAAGATGAAAGGATTAGATCGAGTGAACGTGAGTCTCCCTACCCTAAACCATGAAACTTACCGCAACCTCAGAGGAGGCAACCTCAAAGACATCTTAGAAGGAGTTAGAGCAGCAGTTGAAGCCGAACTATACCCCGTGAAACTGAATATGGTTATTCTCAAAAACTTAAACGAAAGAGAAGTTGGGAGAATGATGCGTTTTGCGGAAAGAACAAAGACAATCCTACAGCTGATCGAGCTGGAACCCCTAAACATCAGCGACGAATATTACGAAAGTTACCATGTTGAGTTGAACGAAATTGAACAAAGACTAAAAGAACAAGCATTTGAGATCAGGACTCGTGAATATATGCAGAACCGACGGATCTATTTTCTGCCTAAATTAAAGGTAGAAGTGATTCACCCAATCGAAAACACCGAGTTTTGCGCCCGTTGCACCCGTATTAGAGTGACAAGCGATGGAAAGCTGAAGCCATGCCTCATGAGGAAAAACAATCTAGTAGACATTCTCACCCCCATGAGGAATGGAGCCGAAGAAGAAGAACTGAAAAAAATTTTCCTTGAAGCAATCAAGAGGCGTGAGCCATACAATATAATAGCGAGTGCAAAATGTCGTGTCGCTGTCTAGATCAGGTAGTAGTCAACAACTTTTTTCAAACGTTTTGGCGGAAGCTCTGTAAGGGAGAGTCTTTTCAGTATTCTAATCATGTGAGGCTGAAATCTAGTGAGGTCGGTAAGGGTTACCAAACCGATAAGTTTCCCTTTGTGAACAACAGGAAGTTTCTTTATCTTAGTTTTAAACATGAGTGTCGCTGCATCTTCGATTTCCATTTTAGGTTTTCCCATTATGAGGGGTGCAGACATAATATCTGAAACCTTGATTTTTTCTGGATCCACAGATTTGGCGAGAACTCGTTTAAGCATGTCTCGTTCCGTGATTATCCCGATGGGTTTTCCCTTTAGGATAACGATGACACATCCTATTTCGTGTTCGTTCATGAGTCTCACGGCTTCATAAACAGTGGCATCAGCGTCTACTGTAATCACCTCATCAACCATGACGTCTTCGACGTTGAGGTCCATGAAAACACAACCTATAATTAATTTCAGCCTTTCTGCAGTTTATAGATTATTATCTTCCAATCTTTTTTACAAATTCAAATTGTTATTCACGCATTTCTTGGATTATTTTCAGTAACAAGCTTTTTTAACAAAAAGGCAGATCAAGTAGAGAGGGATACCTGCACAGGACAAAATGGCGAAAACCTCGTGAAACTCATGTTCGAAAGCCCTTATAACAATGGTTTGCTAAAAAAATACGGTGATAAGTCTGAAACTTCAGAAATTATCAAAGGAGGAGAGCGTAGTCCATGATCGAAGAACCACCATCTTCTGTTTCTAACAAATGGACGTACGTCTTTGTATTAATCCTCGCTGTTCTCATTGTCAATTCTGGAATCTTCGTCATAACTTACCTAAACACTGAAAACCAATTGGCAACCATTCAAGCAAGTCTTACAGGTCAAGAGCGGCAACTTCAAGATCTGCAAAACCAAATTGCCATAATAAACTACATAAACCAGACAGGTCTCATGCCTTGGCCCGAAATCTACAATCAAATAGAACCTTCTGTAGTCCTCATTCAAACCGAAATTGGTTTGGGTTCGGGGTTCGTCTATGACAACGAAGGTAGAATTGTAACTAATTATCACGTAATCGAAGGAGCCGACACCATACAAGTTACTTTTCTAGACGGGAACATAGCTGAGGCCAGCAAAGTTGGCGGAGACCCTTACAGCGACCTAGCTGTCATAAAAGTCAATCCACAGGTTACTACCTTACACCCAGTTGTGCTAGGAAGATCCTCTGTCCTCACAGTGGGAGAACCAGTAGCATCAGTAGGCAATCCCTTTGGTCTTAGCGATACCATAACTTCGGGGATAGTTTCCGCTTTGGGAAGAACGCTGGAAACCTTAGGAGGATACATGATAATAGATGTAATTCAAGTAGATGCAGCTATAAATCCTGGAAACTCTGGTGGCCCACTAGTCAACCTCAAAGGCCAAGTAGTAGGTGTAAACACAGCCATAGTAGCAGAGGAGGAAGAAAAGACTTTCCTTGGCATAGGATTCGCTATACCATCCGACACAATAGAAAGAGAAATTGACGATCTGATAGAGAATGGCGTCTACAGACATCCATGGGTAGGCATAGCTGGAGTGGACATCAATATAGCTATTGCTCAATATATTGGCTTAGAAAAACCCCAAGGTGTCCTCATAATAGAGGTGACTGATGGCAGTCCAGCGGATCTAGCGGGACTTCAAGGTGGAGATGAGTTAGTTACAATAGACGGACAAGAAATCCTAGTCGGCGGAGACGTGATAATTAAGATAGATGATCAACCGGTGATAAAACTCAATGACCTAGTAGTTTATATGGAGAGAAACAAACGTCCAGGAGAAGAGATTGATCTAACAATAATCAGAAACGGCAGCCAAATCAACATACAATTACAATTAGGGGAGAGACCGCTTCCCTAGTACAATAACCGAGACTTGTTGGCCTAAAACACGTGATAACCGTGTCAGATCAAACTTTTTTAGGCGCTACTTCTCAACCGTATTTAGCAATTATTGCTTTTGTTTGTCTCTTGTTTCCAGCAAGATATTCTATCATACTTTCGTCTAGGTCGAGCCACTTTGCTATACCTGCCGCCATTTTCGGGTTACCTTCAAAAATTATCCTTATGTAGGGAAGAACCTCCTTAACTGCTCTCACCGAAGATATGTTGCATTTCCTCCGTATTTTTATGCCGATCGCTGACAGCATCGCCCTTTCAGCCCTGGTTCTCGACAACCACTGAAGTTTCTGTGGAAATCTGAAGGGAATCCATCCAGACGGTTTGGTTCTCTCTCTGGCCACCGCCACCCCAGCAGTCATAAAATCTAAAACGTATCGGAGCAAACTCCAATTCTGGGTGGATCTGATTCTTTTCCTGTATATGTCAGCTAGAGATAACGCCTCCATAGCCTTCCTTAAATCGCGGGGGTCGGTTAGATGGTAAGGAACGTTCTCGTAAATCCAATGAAAAAGCATGTCTAGATCCATGTCAGCCGCATCAACGGCTCTCTTGGCTTCCCAACTATTCTTAGAATATAGAATCGTTTGCAGTACTTTGAAAATTACATCTTTTCGATTCCGCCCAGCTAACCAAGCCACATCCTCGTAGGCGAGTTGCTTTTTTCCCTGAGCCAAAGCCTGCAAATCATTCACAGCTGATCTGACATCCCTTCCTGATCTTTCAGCGATTAACTTCAGAGCCTTTTCCTCTGCATCGATCTCCTCGCCCACACAAACCATCTTCAGATGTTTCACTACCTCTCGAACCGTTGGCTTCTTAAACTCTATTAGAAGGCAGTACTTCCGAAGCGTACGGAAACGTGGATCATAGGCGTTGTTCGCAACAATAACGATTGGACACTGAGCGGTCTTCACGATCTCCGTAACCGCGCGAACTCCTCCTTTATCAACTGTGCCGGTGATTCCATCTAACTCATCTAACAAAATCAATCGGTTTCCACCAAACAGTGTGCCATACTGAGAAGCCAAACCAGCAAAACGTTGGATAGCCCCCGCAGTTCTGTAATCACTCGCATTCTTTTCAACCAACTCCATTTGCAGGTCATTAGCAAGAGCCTCAACGGAAACTGTTTTGCCGATACCTGGAGGCCCATATAAAAAAGCAGCTCTCTTCTTGGGAACACGTTTAACCCAAGAACATACCCATTCTGAAAATTGCTTTAGAGCCTCGTTGTTCCCAACAATTTCAGAAACAGTTTGAGGTTTGTACTTTTGTGTCCAGGCAGCGTACAAAAGCTAGCCGCCTCTCGTTAATTCGTAACCAGCCTCTGTTAGTCGTGCAAGTAGGGCGCTCAGCTGAACTTCCTCGTCGGCGCCCTGGACCAGTCGAAAGTCGATTTCTCCAATAGCTTCGGCAAGCTTAACCTTCCATTTATCGGGAATACCTGAACGGAAGATTTCTATGTGAATTTGCTTGATGATATCGCTCCCAGCCAAACCGTATTTCAGAATCATTTCCCTCAACCTTTTCCTAGCGTCTATGAATTCGCACTTCATAGCCAGCGTTATCATTTCTCGAACATCGGCGGGATTAGCCCGTCCGATAACTGAATAGACGGTTTCAGCGTCAATTACTTTACCTAAAGAAGCAGCAGCCTGTAAAGTGTTAGTTGCTCTACGCAGGTCTCCTCCACTAACCTCGAAGACAGCGTCAAGCCCTTCGTTCAAAATCTTCACATTCTCTTGATCAACAATTCGCCTTAGATAGCGGTCCTGATCTTCTCTTGACAGGTAAGAAAAACGGAAAGGTGCACACCTTGACTGAATGGGTTCAATAATCTTGCCACTGTAGTTTGCTATTAGAATGAAACGGCAAGTTTCGGTGAAGCGTTCCATGGTTCGCCTCAAAGCTTGCTGAGCGTCAGAGGTCATATTGTCGGCCTCATCTAGAATCAAAATCTTGAACGGTATTTCGCCGATAGACCTAGTTCGAGCAAAGGTTTTCACGGTCTCTCTAACAATGTTTATGCCACGTTCATCGCTGGCATTTAACTCCATCAGATGCTCCCGATAGCCCTTCCCATAGAGATCGTGAGCTGAACAGAGTGCGGCCGTGGTTTTTCCAGTTCCAGGTGGACCAGCAAAAATGCAGTGGGGAACATTCTTAGCCCTCACGAAGCTCTTTAACCGCTCCACAATGTCGGTTTGGTTAATCATTACGTCTAAAGATTTGGGCCGATACTTCTCCGCCCACATTTCATAGCTCAATTATCCGCCTCCGTGACGTATTAGTTAGAAAAGGGGTAATAAATTAGTATTTATGCTCAGCCAACTTCTAAAAGATGATTCTTAAAGTGTAAAAACTTTAATTTTTCATCCCAATTTTTAGTCATTCCTCTCTAACTAGAGCTTTTATATCTAAACCTCACATTCTTTCTAGGGCAAATCCCTGCTAAGGAAGAGATAAAATTGTCGGCGGAACCTTTAGCTTCTATCAGAGATGCGGATTTCGTCTTCAAAAATACACCTGTCAAAATCGTGATAAACAGAAATTGCCCTGAAATCAAGCTTGCCGGATTGAAAGTTGGGCCCTATCAAGAGGGAAACGAATANNTTCCGGGAAGAAGAATTATTGGATTTGATGAAACTTAATAAAATTCATTGGAAAGAAAGAGTTCAGGCTTCCCAACAAGTCACCGCCTTACAAGAAGATTTCTACCCCAGACTACGGCGCTACCTTGATGACTTAAAAGGCGGAGCTATAAAAAAGCCTGAAAAGCTGGGAGACTACGAAAAAGCCAGAAAGCTTTCCCGCGATATCATCAGACTGAGGCTGAAAAAAATAGTTTCCCTCGCCTCATCACCAGCACAAACAAGCCAAATTCTCAAAAACATGACAAGAGAAGAGCGCGAGGTCTACGAACGTTTATACGTGATTATTAGTCAATGGAGAGCTGAAATTCTGAAAACAAAGGGAAGTGGTGAATCTTGACAGAAGAAATAGTGGTAGCGGATCCGCAGGAACGATTGCAAGACTTCCTTAAGTCAGATAAATACCGTGAACGTCTTTCCCGAATGGCCATCGCTGGGAGTACTTCCTTGGTCGCAGATTTTGAAGAACTTCTTACAGTAGAAACCGCACTTGCAGAAAGCATCCTTGAGAGGCCAGACGAATTTTTGGAACACGCAAACCACGCCGCGTTGGCTCAACTGCAGATAGAAGATCCCGAATACGCCGAAAGAGTTGAGACAGTCACTGTCAGGTTTCGAGGCTTACCAGAATCCACACAGCTACGAACCTTAGGCTCCGCACACATCGGAAAGCTCGTTATGGTTGAGGGCATCGTCGTTCGCGCCAGCCCAGCCAGACCTCTTGTAATGCAAGCCGCCTTCAGATGTAAACGATGCGGAACAGTCAGCAATATCCCCCAAAGCGGTCCCTTCCTAACAGCCCCACCTGCATGCAGCGACCCCGCATGCAGAAGAAGAGGCCCCTTCGACTTCGTTCAGGAAGAATCCAAGTTCATAGATTCCCAAGACATACGCATCCAAGAGAGGCCAGAAGACCTTCCGCCAGGGCAGCTTCCACGATGGTTAGATATAAAACTTCTCGGGAGAGACCTTGTTGACGTAGCGAGACCCGGCGACCACGTTTCTGTGGTCGGAGTCGTTCGCGCGGTTGCCCCAACACTTCCTCGAGTTGGGCGACTTAGATCCTTTAGGTTACATCTGGAAACCAATTTTATTGATGTGCTGAGTAAAGAAGCTGAAACTGTGCTTATTTCGCCAGAGGAAGAGAAGCAGATACTTGAATTGGCAAAGGACCCTTGGGTTCACCGCAAAATTCTTCGTTCGTTGGCGCCCTCTATCTACGGTTATGAGCATATCAAAGAAGCTGTAATGTACCTTCTCTTCGGGGGTGTTGCAAAACATTTCCCGGACATTACTATAAGGGGAGATATGAATGTTCTTCTTGTAGGAGATCCAGGAACAGCAAAGTCTCAGCTCCTACAATACGTAGCGAAGATGGCTCCTAGGGGTTTATACACTTCTGGTCGCGGCACCACCGCGGCCGGTTTGACAGCGGCCGTGCTTCGTGAAAAGGCTGGTGGAATGACCCTCGAGGCTGGAGCATTAGTATTGGCGGATAAGGGTGTTGCAGCCATAGATGAAATGGATAAGATGCGTCCTGAAGATAGAGTGGCTATACATGAAGCTATGGAACAACATACTGTTTCCATTGCAAAGGGAGGTATCGTGGCAACTCTTAACGCTAGAACAGCCATCCTAGCTGCAGCTAACCCCTCCTTAGGCAGATATGATCCTTATCGAACGGTCGCGGAGAACATTGCCCTCCCAGTCACTATTCTCTCAAGATTTGATCTCATCTTCGTTTTGCGGGATGTGCCTGAAAAAGAAATGGACGCAAAGATGACTGAGCATATACTTGACCTTCACAGAACTGGTGTGGCTCCAGTTGAGCCTCCGATAGCGCCTGATCTGTTTCGAAAATACATCAGTTACGCTAGAAACATCAAGCCTGTTTTGACAAAGGAAGCTTTAGAACGCTTGAAGGATTTCTATCTAACTATGCGTTCGGCCAGCGAAACTGAGGGAACACCTATAGCTATAACTGCGCGGCAACTAGAATCTTTGGTTAGAGCGGCTGAGGCTAAAGCTCGGGTTGCTCTTCGAAAAGAGGTTCTCGCCGAAGACGCTGAGACGGCAATTGCAATAATGAAGAGATCGCTGGAAGAGGTTGGAATTGACGTTTCTTCACGCAAATTTGATATTGACATTATAATGACTGGAAAACCGAAAAGTGTACGTGACAAGCTATCGGTTATTCTGGGTCTCCTTTCAAGCATGGAGAAGGAAACGGGAATGGTGGAGAAGTCAAGACTTCTGGAGAGAATTCAAACGGAATATGACATTGGAAGTTCTGAAGCGGAGAGACTAATAGGACAAATGTTGAAGGAAGGAACCATATTCTCACCTAGAAACGGATACCTCAAAAAGACCTAGCCAAAGGCGCATGCATTGAGAATTGAGGAACTGCCGATACCCGAATCCGTAAAGCATGTTTTAATTGGTTCGGGGATCACTGAACTTTATCCTCCGCAAGAGGAAGCCGTGCGCGCCGGAGCCCTCCAAGGAAAAAACCTTGTCCTAGCGAGTCCAACAGCCTCAGGCAAAACACTCATCGCTGAATTTTGCGCCCTCAAACACATACTAGAACGAAATGGAAAAGTTCTCTATCTAACACCTCTACGAGCTTTAGCCAGCGAAAAATATGAAGAATTCAAAAGATATACTGTTATTAGGAAACGTGGCGGAAAACGGGTACGGGTAGGCATTAGCACCGGAGACTATGACAGTAGCGACCCGTGGCTGGGAAAGTTTGACATCATAGTCACCACCAACGAAAAAGCAGATTCATTGTTGAGACATAGATCCCGTTGGGTGAACGACATCTCCCTAGTAGTCGCAGACGAAGTGCATCTCCTCAACGACACTGAGAGAGGACCAACACTAGAAGTCGTCCTTGCCCGCCTCATACAAGTAAACCCAGACACCCAAATCTTAGCTCTAAGCGCAACCATAAAAAACGCGGAAGAAGCTGCTGAATGGCTAAAGGCCATCTCTGTCACAACAGAATGGAGACCAGTCAACCTCAGAGAAGGGGTACTCCTTCACAATGAGATCCACTTCAAAGACGGAGGCGCTCAAAAAATAGAAAAAAATACCAAAAACCCCGCCATGAACCTAGCTTTACACATAATAAAATCAGGTGGCCAAGTCCTAGTTTTCGCAGGAACACGTAGAAACTCGGTAAGCCTAGCTAAAAGGGCTGCAACAAATATGAAAAGCCTCTTATCCAGACCTATGAAACGTTCACTAAGCCGAATCGCTGAACAAATTCTCGCAACAGGTGAGAGAACAAGGATCAGCGAGCAGCTGGCTGAGCTTGTTAATTACGGAACAGCCTTTCATCACGCTGGCTTAGGCGGTAGCCATAGAAAGATAATTGAGGACTCCTTCAGAGATGGAAAAATCAAAGTCATAACCGCCACCCCCACTCTGGCCTTCGGAGTGAACCTACCAGCAAGAACAGTGATCATCCACGATTACAGACGGTACGAACCTGGATATGGCTACTACCCAATAGCTGTACTTGATTACAAACAGATGGCTGGACGAGCTGGAAGACCCCGTTACGATAAAGTTGGAGAAGCCCTATTATTAGCCAAAACCGAAGACGAACGCGACTACCTAATGGAAAACTACATTCTCTCCGAACCAGAAAGAATTTGGTCAAAGCTGGCGGTGGAAAGAATCCTAAGGTCCCACGTTTTAGCTACAATAGCAGCAGACTTCGCCCACACCGAACAGGGAATCTACGATTTCTTTGGCAAAACTTTCTATGCGTACCAATATGACCCACGAGCCATAAGAGGAGTAACCACAAAGATTCTTAAATTTCTATACGAAGAAGAACTGATCGAAGTAAGCGGCGAAAACGTTTATGCCACCAGATTTGGAAGAAGAGTCTCTGAACTCTACATCGACCCTGTTTCAGCAGTTATAGTCCGAGACTCCCTTCAAAGCCGAGCACCCAAACTCACAGACTTGAGCTTCCTCCACATGATTGCCCACACACCCGACATGTTTCCGAAGCTTCGGCCCTACTCACAAGAAATAGATAGCCTAGCTTTGTTCGTTGATGAACATCGAGAAGAATTTATGTTTGAGGTGCCAGACGAATGGATGGACAGAATTGCCTACGAAGAATTTCTAGGAGAAGCCAAACTGGCTTGGGTACTGAACGCCTGGATAGAAGAAACAACCGAAGACGAAACAATCGAGAAGTTTCGAGTTCAGCCTGGAGACCTCTACCGCCTCATCTCAACATCAAAGTGGCTCCTTCATTCCTCACACGAACTAGCTTCACTCTTCAACCACAAGGATCTTATTCCACACCTCGCCAGACTCGTGGAAAGAACTGAAAAGGGAGTGAAAGCCGAACTGCTTCCGCTCGTCAGACTAGAGAGAGTAGGAAGAGTACGAGCACGCATCCTCTACAACTCGGGCTTAAAAACTATCACGGAACTTAGAAAAGCGCACCTCAAGAAAATAACTAACCTACCCCTCATTGGACCCAAACTAGCCAAGAAAATAAAGGAACAAGTGGGCGGATTCGTTAAAGCAGAAGAATGGAAAAAACTGAAGAAAGAAGAAACCGCGGAGCAACGAGCCATAACCGAATACTAGTCTGCCAACCCTCTAGCTTTTCTCTCCCACTTTGTTGTCTCGACAACTAACTCAACCTGCTTTAAAGTTGTACCCAGATAGTTATGCGGATCCAACGCTTCATCAACTTCCTTTTCGCTCAACATTTTATGCAAGGTACCGTTTTCAAGAAGAACTTCTTTAAAGGGTCTTTTTTCAACATAGCTTTCAATCGCCAATCCTCTAACGAGTTGATGAGCCTTTTGACGATTAATCCCCTTCCTCGCCAACGCCAGCATAACCGCCTCCGACATCATTCGTCCCTGCGTTAACTCCATATTTTTCAGCATCTTTTGTTCATCAACCTGCAATCCCATCAAAACGTTCGTCATCAAAGCAAGCATATAATCGATGAGGATACATGCTTCAGGAATTATGAATCGCTCAGCAGAGGATTGGGTTAAGTCTCGCTCATGCCACGTAGGAACGTTTTCTAAAGAAGGTATAACAAGGCTTCGCATAATCTTTGCCAATCCGCAAACCCTTTCACAAATCATGGGGTTACGTTTGTGAGGCATCGTTGAACTGCCAACCTGCCTCTTCCTTTCAAAAGGCTCAAAAACTTCTCCTATCTCCGGCCTCTGCAATTCTCGAATTTCAGTGGCCATCTTATCCAGTGTAGATGCGATTATGGCCAAGACGCAAACGAATTCAGCGTAGCGATCCCTTTGTACGATTTGCGTGGAAATCTCAGCTGGTTTGGCGCCTAATCTTTTCATGACAAGCTCTTGTACCTTGAATGCGTGTGGACCTAAGCCAGCTTGAGTCCCAACAGCCCCACTCATCTTTCCAACTATTAATCGCCCTTTACATTCGTGGAGGCGTTGAAGGTGTCTAGCTGCTTCCCTTGTCCAGATAGCGAACTTGAATCCCAACGTGATAGGTAGGGCATGCTGGCCGTGAGTTCGACCGATCATCATGGTTTTCTTATATTGTTCCGCTCTCTTGATCAGAATACTCTCTAAATCATCTACTTTTTTTTCAATTAGATTCAGAGCCTCTTTCAGTTGAAGGGCAGTTGCCGTGTCCAGAATATCAGAGCTAGTGGCTCCGAGGTGAACGTAGGCCCCGCTTGGTCCACAGGCTTCAGCCAATGCTTGAACCAACGCCATAACATCATGTTTAATTTCTCGTTCAATTTCTTTCACACGACTCAACTTAACATGTTTTGTCGATGCCATTTCCACAATCTTTTCGGCATCCCTTCTCGGGATTCCTCCAATTTCACTCTGCGCCCAAGCTAGGGCTGCCTCTACTTCTAGCATCTTCTCAAGTCTATTCTCCTCGTCAAAAACTTTCCTCATTTCAAGCGTTCCATAACGACCTGTGTCGATTGGAAGAACAGGCAACTCCGCTCTCCTCCGGAAACGATACATAAGTGTGTTAATAGCATTATTTTGTTACATAAGTAACTTTTCAGGGTATGTATGCTTATCCTTGTTCAGTGGCTCTCTGCAAGCATGCATGCATATCGCTATGAGTCACATTTTTTCTTTGAAGATTTGCTGGCTTCACATAGAACCACCCTCTAGGTCTGAGTTGAGTTTTGGAGCGGTTCAGGGACCCAGATAAACTCCTTTTTCATTTTCCAAATTCACTAAAGAATATATAGATTTGTCTTTCAGGTGCGAACTCTTGATCTACAGGCTCACCATTAATTTTTTAAGAAAATTAAATTCACAGCAATCGCAACTTAAGTGGCCCTGCATCAGCTGGTCCAGTTCCTAAAGTCGGAGAGAGAATTGCTTCAATTAGACACCATCTTTCAAGTGGTTGTCGCCCTGGCAAGATAAGTTCGACGGAATACTTTCCATAATTGTCGGTGACAGCCCGACCTATCGCCAGTTCACTGCGGCTATCAGTTGTTAGCAAGCGAGCGCATACTTTCCCTCCTACAACTGGACCATCATCGGTAAGTGCCTGCCCACTCACGATGACGCGTCCACCGGAGAGATCAGCAGACATTTTCAAAGTAGATTTGCGCACAGTATGGGCAATTCCCGTCACTCCACCGAAGGGAACAAAAGTACAACCGCGTTTCACCCAAGCTTCTAGACTAACTATCGGTGGTGCAATACCCTCACCATGCATAGCATCCTCAAGCATGACTCCATCCTCCGCCTCTAAGATTGCCTGTCCTTTGATGGTTTCATTAGGCTCAAGCCAAAATCGATAAGGCTCCACCGTCAAATTAAATCGCGCGCGCGTGCGCACTGGGTTTGGTTTTGGGGACTGAAATTTAGTACAAAAAAGAAAAATGGTTTCTTCGTTTTATACGAGTTTTACTGCTTCTTCTCTAGGGACAGCTACAAGTGTTTCAGAGGTCACCCACTCTGAAATCCCAATAGCCATTTTCATCGCTTCCTTTTCGCTGTCAGCCTCAAAAATAACGACTGCATCATAGCGTCCAAGTGTCCAGTACCAATTCAGCATGTTTATGCCCTGCGCCTTCCAATCCGCAACTATCTTTGTCGTATCGCCAATCTCTTTCTTGTCAGGCGGTTTTCGGAATTTAGCCAGACTTACAAAAATCAATTTTCTCACCTCAAAGTGATTGTGCATTTAATAGGATATTAGTGTTTTCGCAATGCCAAAAAAAGAAAGAGATTTAATGGTTGTTGTTACCGTTGCCATTTTCTCCTTTTGATTACGTGTGCGCGCGCACGCATTGAGTTGTCTACTGGGGCTCCGGGATCTTAAGATTTGAGAAGATTCAAGAAACGCAGCTGCAAGA